>SDBV01000018.1_pt1 | contig 149133 bp, 114 predicted proteins | sample 2277081 | NCBI WGS metagenome assembly SDBV01 (sample SAMN10402039, study PRJNA504765) | marine sediment metagenome | isolation source: marine sediment core GS10_PC15, 223 cmbsf | place: Arctic Ocean: Southern Knipovich Ridge | collected 2010 | reverse complement strand
AAAGCCGTCGAACTGGACCCGACGAATCTGACCTTTTTGATTGAAGGGCAGATCGCATTGTTGCAGCTGACCGGCAAATCCGACCAAGCCCAAGCTGCCTACCTCGCAGCCGTCGAAAGAGATCCCGACAACGTGCTCCTGCGCGCGAACTACGTAACCTTCCTGTATCCCACGGACCCGCAAGAGGCCTTCCAGCAGATTGAACAGGCCATCGCGATTGCCGCTGAGCAAGACGCCGAAGATAAGTTTGCGGCACAATTAATCCTCGCCGATTACTATCGCTGGGAGAGACAATTTGACGAATCCATCGAGGCCTATGAACTGGCTGAATCGATGGACCCCGCCATGTTTGGGGTCTATGTAACACACACACGCCTGCTTAGGAGCCTGGGTCGGGTAGAAGAGTCCACCGAAGTAATGCGGAAGGCTATGCGTGTTGCCGAGGATATGTTGGCCGGTGCGGATGAAGCTGAAATGTCCGATGACCGGCGTCTCCAGTTGGCCGTAGCCATGATAGATCTGCGGTACCGCCTAGCCGGCTCGCTGCTGGATGAAATCAGCATCATGGCGTTGGATGTCGAATCCCGCGATGCCCGCCTTCAAGAAGCCCGCGATAACATCACGATCATTGAGAATCAGCAAGACGTTCGGCCCCTGGAGCCCCGCTACTACAGAATCCTTGGGCGAATCTTTATGTACGAGAACGATCTTGCCGAGGCCCTGGAGAATTTTCTCAAAGGCTATGAAGGTGCCAAAGCTTCCGGCATGTATGACGAACACGCCGGCCGATTGCTGCTTCAGATGTACATACGAGACAGCCAGCTTGCTGAAGCCGAAGCGGTGATCAACGAATATCTCAAGCAGCCGGGCCTGCCGGGCACCTTGGAAGTGATGCTGGCGAAAGCTCAGATCCTGATGAGATATCGGAACTACGATGAGGCCCGTCGCACAATCGGCTTGGTCTTGGAGATCAACCCCAACCATGCCGTCGCCCTGGCCCTGCGGAACCGATTGAATGTTGAGGTCGACGAACTCCGCCCCGAAGAAATCCCCGCTGATGTGACGCTCACGAGAGGCACAATCGAAGCGATGATTCGCCAAGCCCTGCGAATATGGACCTCGGGGGATAAGGCCTTGGCTTTGCGCCAGATGGTGAATCTCTACGAGCGCGATCCAGAGGACCTGAAAGTCATCGTCCGACTCATCCAAATGTATCAGGCCGCAGAAATGAAAGAGAAAGCCCAAGCCGTCCTGGCCAAGGCGATCGAGACCTTCCCCGACAACGACTATCTCAAATTCAACCTGGAGTTGATGGAGGCCTCCCCGGCCGCTCGGTATCAGATGAGGCTGGAACGGGCTGAGCAGATAGAGGACCCCCTGGCCCGAGCACTGGCATTGGCCGGTGTAACATCGCTTAACAACGACCCAGAAGAGAGACTCACCCAGACGATCGCTCATCTCCGGACAGCAGCGGAAATAGACCCTCGTGAATCCGGCTGCCTGGAACAGCTGTTCAGATATTGTCTTCAGAAAAGGGACTGGGAGCAGGCCCAGTGGGCCGTTGAACTGGCCGAAGAGAAAGATCTGGACCTTCTCGGGGGGCGTCTCTACAAAGCCCGTCTCGCCGCCGCTCAGAACGAGGACGACCTGCAGATCACCATCGATATTCTCAAGGACATATTGAGGGACAAGCCTCAATCCAAGCAAGCCCGCTTGCTTCTGGGCAGATGCTACAGAAACATAGGCGACTATGACCAGGCAGCCGATGCCTTCAGGACCCTCTACGATGCCGACCACAGTTATGCCACCGCCGCGATAGAGATGATGGACGTGACGCTCGTGCAACGCAATTCCTTCGAAGCAGACGAATGGATCGAAATCGCCTACCGTCTTGCCCCGTACAATATAAATGTCCGAAACCAGTATCTCAGGCTCAGGGCACGAAGAGGCGATGGGAACATCGATGAACTGATAGGCCAACGTGAACAAGGGCTCCGCACGAATCCGCAAGACTTCCAGAACCGGCTCTGGCTGGCCCAATTGTACGAAAAGGCCGGCAGGAATCGGGAAGCCGAGCGGATGTACGTGTCAATTTATCAGGATGGCCCGGATCGTCTGACAAGCGCCACTATTCTTGTGGGCTATTACGATCGTATGAATATGTCGGGCCCTGTTGACAGCATCATCTCCGATCTGTTGGACACAACGGACAACGATAACGACAAGGCGATGGTCTACGTACTGTGGGGGCAGTTCCGAGGAAAACGCAACCTCAAGCTCGGTCTGAAGGCTTTCGACGATGCCATCGCGACGGCGCCTACCGATCCGCGGCCCTATGAGCCCAAAGCATCCTTGCTGGCGCGCAATGGGCGATGGGCCGAAGCCGCCGAAACGATGGCGGCCGGCCTGGCCATGATCGAGAGCATCCCGGACCACAGCTTGGCGCTGGCACGGCGGTTTGCCAAGGCAGTCGTGCGGTACCGAATTGAGGGAGGCCAACTCGATGTCGCCGAAGCACTAATGGTCGACCTTATGGCCAATCACCCCGACGACGTGGCCATTCGTACGCTGCAGGGCGTCATCACCGCCCGCAGAGGGAACAATGGCCAGGCTATAGAGATATTCACTGCCGTTTTAGAAACAGATCCCGATTACGCTCCAGCAAGGGCTGAACGAGCCCGGATTTATGCCGCCAGCGGCGAGTTCAGCCGAGCAAGTGAAGATCTGAAAATAGCCGCCAAGGTCGCCGGTGGCGACAACAGTCTCGACATGCAACGGGCACTTGTTTATGAACAAATGCACGACGAGTACAGCGCAAGAAGAACTTATCAGACAATCCTTGATCGCTCCCCATCCTACACGCCCGCTATCGCAGGCCTGTTGAAGCTCTACTTCTCTGCCTCAGACTGGACACAGCTGGATGCCCTCCTGGCCGACGCAAAGCGCCGCTACCCCGAGGACCCGGGCTATTACTTGGCTGAGTCGACAATGTGGAAAAAGCGCAATAACCCCACCAAGAGCTTGGCGGCATTGGCCGAAGGTGTTCGCATAGCGCCGAACAATCAGAGCGCCGTGTGGAGATACTTGGTGATGCTGGTAGAGGGAAAACAATATCAAGAAGCGCTGAGCGTAGCTGAAAGATACGCCAAGAAACAAGATTTTGTCTCCTTGAGCGCGGCTATCAAGGCACGCATATACCTGGTGCAGGGAAACACCGATCAAGCCAGGGAGTTGTTCACAAAAGCCGTTGCCCAAGCAGATGGCAGAGTGTTGCAGGAGGTGGCGTCACAAATGAAGGCCGCTTACGGCGTCGATGATGCAGCCATAGAATTAACGGACATAATGATCTCCTCTCGCCCCGACGACTGGCACGTCCGGGTCGTGCTAGCCAGTATACACACGGAGTCGCAGGCCCCTGACCAACTCAAAACAGCTCTGGTCCTGCTGGCGGAAGCTTTGGATCTTACCGAGGACCCGGCCAATCTGATCCGCATCTACGTTGCCTTGGGCCAAGTCAATTATATGTTGGAAGATTTTCCCGCAGCTACGGTCGCCTACCGCCATGCCATCGACTTTGAAGACGCGCCGGCCGATGCCAGAACCGCCGCTTTGAACAATCTGGCTTACATGTATGCCGAGAATCTCGACCAGCTAGACGAGGCGGTGAAGTACGCCGAGGAGGCCGCCAGGCTTAGCCCCCGCGACCCAAACGTCCTGGATACCTACGGATGGACGCTGGCAAGGCTCAAGAGATATGACAAAGCTATCCGATACTTGAACATGTCGATAAGCATAGCCCGACAGCCTGTCACACTGTACCACCAAGGCTTTGTTTATGAACAGACAGACAAGCGTGCCCAAGCAGCTAGAAACTATCAGGAAGTCAAAACAATGCTGGCCAACAACACCGACGACCCACTGTACCAACAGGCGCAGGATGGTATTGAACGACTGAAGGCCCCAGTAGCACCTGAGGAGTAGCATTAACATGCAAAATAACTCACAACGCCCAAATTCGGCGATGGTGCCCAGAGGCCGACCTCCGGGATTATCTGCAATGCAACCCCGCACGCCCCCCGGCGCCGGAGGAGGAATGACGCCGAGAGACTTCCTCCAGATTCTGCGCAAGCGCAAATGGCTGATTCTGGTCTGCCTGCTGTTCTTCACCGGTGTGGCCACGGTTACCACTATTCTGTGGGCCAAGTACGCGCCGATGTATACGGCCGCGGCATACCTGGAAATCAAACCGTCGCAAATGACGCGCGGCTACGAAATGCCCCAGTTCGAGGTGACCGCCATTGGCCTCGAAAACCGCCTCAGAACGCACGCCGAACTGATTGTCGCGGTGCCGGTGCTCGTAAAGGCCGTCGCCGATGAAGACGTCAAGGCCACGCCATGGTATAAGCAAGAGTCACACAACGCCTCCCTTCGACTGAAAGATATTCTCGACGTCAGCCCGGTAAGAGAGACAAGCCTTATTCTTATCAAGGTAACGGCCCGCGATGCGAACACCGCTGCTACGCTTGCCACTGCCGTCGGCCAAGCCTACCAGAGGGACAACGAGGAAACCACCAATCGCCAATTCGACAAGCACCTGCGCGATCTCACGAGTAAGAAAGACGATCTCGAGATCGCCATCAACGAATACAGTGCGGCAATCAGGACAATGGCCGGGGGCACTGCCACGCAGGAACAGCACAACAAAGTGGGCGTAGAGGTCACGCAGCTGACCATGCAGGAATTGGAGTTGACCAAGCTATTTCGGTCAGCGACCGCATCGCGTAATAACCTCATTTTGCTGCAGGAAACCGGGTCTCTGGGCGAGGCGCCGGAAGTACTCGCCAGATTGAGCGCTGACCCAAGCTATTTACAACTGTTAGGAGAAAGCGCCCAAGCGACCAACAATTACCGTTTTCTAATAACCAAGTACGGTGATACCCACCCCTCAGTAATTGATGCCGCCCAGCAATTGCAAATGATCCAGCAAGAGCTTGCCGTGCGCGAAAACCTGGCTACTGAAGGCATCGTTGTCGAGTCGGAAAGACTGATCGCCGCCTTGGTGGAAAACCGCGATATGGTCCGCGACCAGAGACAAGGGGCCCTCGACCGATCAGCAAGGATCGGCGCCACTCTGGCTGAACTGCACGCTATGCAAGTCAGGCTGGAGAGGGCGACCATTGAATTGGCTGAGGTAGATCGTGGCATCGTCCAGACGAGAATAATTCGGACCCGAACACGGCCGGTCTCCCTCAGGCAGGCGGCCCAGCCACCAGACAGAAGATCTCAGCCCAAGTGGAGCATCATGATGCCCAGTGGCATCCTGCTGGGGCTCTTCATCGGCCTGGGCCTGTCCCTGCTGCTGGAAGCCGTCGATACTTCAATCAAGAGACCGTCGGATATCACACGCCGTGTCGATCTGCCACTGCTCGGCATGATCCCCTTCGCCGGCGACCTGGCAGAGGATATCGACAATCTTTATCTCGCGCTGCAGACCCATCCGGATTCGCCCTTCGGTGAGGCATTCCGCCAGATCCGCACCAGGCTGATTTTCTCCGGGCCTATCAGCGAGCAAAGATCGTTGCTGATAACCAGCCCTTCGCCGGAAGATGGACGAACAGTCGTGGCGATCAATCTGGGCATTACAATGGCCCAAGCAGGCAGCAAAGTGCTGCTCGTCGACGCCAATTTCCGCCAGCCAATGTTCTGTCAGATATTCCCGGACTGCCCCGTCGATGGATTGACCAACGCTCTGGTAGACCAGAGCAACTGGCGTGATCTTGTCCACGAAGTCCAGCCGAACCTGTCTGTGATGAGCTCTGGCCCGCTGCCGACCAACCCAGCCGAACTGCTCGGTTCAAATCATATGCGGCAGCTTATAGAAGAGATGAGCGAACAATACGATCGCGTAATATTCGACTCAGGCCCGTGTCTCGTGGTTACCGATCCGGCCATCTTGGCTGTGCTTGTCGAGGGCGTTATCCTCAACATCCGCGCAGGCGTCAACAGCCAGGGAGTTGCTCAGCGAGCCCGCAACACCATCAGCGAGGCCGGCGGGCATGTCCTGGGTGTCACGCTCAACGGCGTCCGAGCAATGGCCGGTGGCTACCTCCGCAAACATTACGAGACCTTCTACGAGTACCGCGAACGCCAAGCCTTGCCCCCTGCCGCAGCACCCAAAAGCTAGGCTAAGTCGCCGCAACGTACTCCAGGCAACAAATACCCGGCCCGTGTCAGAAATGGCATGGGTCGGTCTTTTTGATGCCATATCCGCCCGCCTGACATATAATTGACTCAGACGCCCCTCGGCGGCTAAGTTACTGACTTCAGCCAGTGTAGCTCAACGGTAGAGCCCCGCTTTTGTAAAGCGGAGGTTGTGGGTTCGATTCCCACCGCTGGCCTTGAGAGCCGTGCCTTTGCCGGTCCCGCCCCGCGGGCCGGTGTCCCCGCCGCGGGTGGGGGGGGTAATAGTTTACAAATCGGCTTGGAGTATGTGGTGACCATGGTTACAGCCAACAAAGTAGACAAACTCGCCGGCCGCAAAATATGGATTCCGCGGATGACCTACGCCGGGGCAAAGATGTCCGCCGCCGCCTTCGGGGCCTTCGGGGTCGATGCCTCGGAAACGCCCGAGTCCAACGAAAGAACCCTCGAACTCGGCGGCCTGCACAGCTCCGGCGAGGAGTGCTACCCCGCCAAGATTACCCTCGGCGATTTCTTACGGATTCTCGAAGCGGACGATTTCGATCCGGAAAAGACCGCGTTCTTCATGCCAACAGCCGAGGGGCCATGCCGCTTCGGCCAGTACGGCCCATACCTGCGGCAGCTTCTGGACAAGATGGGCTACCAGAACGTGCCTATCCTTTCCCCCACCAGCCGAAACGGTTATGACGACCTCGGCAAATACGGCAGAAAATTCATACGCCGAATGTGGCGCGGGCTGGTCGCCGGTGACATCCTCAACAAGATGCTCCTCAAGACCCGCCCCTACGAAACCGAAAAAGGCGCCGCCGACGCCGCCTTCGAGCAATCGCTGACCATTATGGGCGATGTCCTGCGGGACCCCGAGCTGCTGGACGCCAAGGCGTGCAGTGCAGCCATGGTCGTCGCCATGGAAAAAGCCTGCAAGATCTACCAGGCCGTCCCAGCCGACTACACCACCGACAAGCTCCTTATCGGTGTGGTGGGTGAGATCTTCTGCAGGCTCAACACCTTCAGCAACTTCGAAGCCATCCGGCGCATCGAAGCACACGGCGGAGAGGCATGGCTGTCCGACGTGGCGGAGTGGGTCTTCTACACAAACTGGTCTCACAAGGACGACCTCTTGCGACGCGGCAAGAAAATCAGTCTGTCCATGCTCGGCGTGAAAATAAAGGACGCCATCCAGCGAAAGGACGAAGCCGCCCTGCTCGGCCCCTGGAAAGAGCATCTCAAGGGCTACGAAGAACCTCACGACGTCTACCACGACGTCCTCAAGCCGGGCTGGCCCTACCTGCCCGCAGACGGCACGCTTGGGGAGATGGTCCTGTCGGTCGGCAAGACCGTGTACCTCCACGGGAAGGGCATCGATGGAATCATAGACATCAGCCCATTCACGTGCATGAACGGCATCGTCTCCGAGGCGGTCTATCATGAAGTCGCCAAGGATCACGATGACCTGCCAATTCGAAACTTCTACTTCGATGACAGCAGCTCCTCCATGGACCGCGACCTGGATATCTTCATGGAGCTGGCGAGCAGTTATCGCAAACGAAAACGCACAGTGCGGCGGTACCCGGACTATTACCGGCAAACCTGACCGCATGGGCTGACTCGGACGAGGAAAGGTTGAACGAATGATCGGACCAGTGAGCCCCGCTCCGTCTGTTGGGCCGGCCACCGAAGCCATCGTCACCGATGAACTCCTGCAGTTCAGGCAATCGATGCGACGGCTGACGGGCTCCTTCGCCGAGTTGCCCGCCGAAACGCAAGCGACCTGCCCAACGTGCCGCAATGTAGTCCCCGCCACATTCGACCGCATCGGCGAGCAAGTCGTGCTCACCTTTCAATGCGACAAGTGCGGGCCCGCCCGCCAGGTGCACCACGACACGATCTGGACCAATCTCAAGCCCGACTACCCCGGCAGCGCCGCCACCACCTTCGCCGGCTCGCGGATACACCCGCAACTCCGCCGCCTGCCCAGAACCGTCCAGACGCTCTGCCCGACCTGCTCAGCAATAATCCTCGGACGATACTTCGTTCAGGATGGCGCGGTCTACATCGAAAAGACCTGCCCAGACCACAGCTACGTGCGCGACTGTATCAATTCCGACGCGCTGCTTTACTCCAAAGCCGCCTGGTGGAGCTACGAGGAACGCCCGGGCCTGGAAAAGCCCCACGTGACCGGCGGCAAGAACTGCCCCTCCGACTGCGGGCTGTGCAACCAGCACATCTCCACCGCATGCCTGGCGCAAATCGACCTGACCAACCGCTGCAACATGAACTGCCCCATCTGCTTCGCCAACGCCGGCGTGACCGGCAGCGTCAGCGAGCTTACCTACGATCAGGCGGTTCATCAGTTGCGGATGCTTCGCGAGTTGCACCCCGTGCCATGCACAGCCATTCAATTCACCGGCGGCGAGCCGACCATTCATCCGGACTTCCTGCGGATCGTCTCCGCCGCCCGCGACATGGGCTTCAGCCACATCCAGATCGCCACCAACGGCCTGCAGATCGCCGATGAGACCTTCGCCAGGGCTGCCGCTAGAGCGGGCCTGCACACGCTCTACATGCAGTTCGACGGCGTGGGCGACGACGCGCACGAATACACGCGAAACTTCCCGGGCCTGTGGGAGCGAAAGCTCGCCGCCATCGAAAACTGCCGCAAGATCGGCATGAAAATATGCCTGGTCCCGACAATCCTCAAGGGAGTCAACGACGACCAGGTCGGCAAGATATTCAACTTCGCCGTCGAGAATATCGACGTTATCAGCGCGATCAGCTATCAGCCGGTGTCCTTCACTGGGCGAATCGCCGAAAACGAACGACGCGCGCAACGCTACACGCTCGGCGACCTGGCCGGCGACATTGCCTCCGCCAGCGGCGCCCATCCGTTGCGGGACATGTTCCCGCTGAGCATTGTCATGCCGCTATCGCAATTGCTGGAGGCCATAACGGGCAAGACCAAGGTCCACCCCTCCTGCCACACCGACTGCGCGTTCGGCTCGTACTTCCTCGTCTCGCCGGAGGGCAAGGCCTACCCCTTCCCGCAGGTGATAAACGTAGAGGGAATGTTCACGGAAATGAACCGCATCGCCGCCCGCATTCGCCGCAAGGGCAAGGCGAACTGGCTGGACAAGCTGAGCGTGCTTCAGATGTTCAAGCGTCACTTCAACCAGGCCGCCGCCCCGCCGGGCCTGACTGTCACGAAATTCATCCGCTCGCTAATGGGCATGCTGGATAAGAAGGTCGGCCGAGGTAAGGGAGAGAAGCTCACCTACAAGACGTTACTGTGCGCCGGCATGCATTTTCAGGACCGGTTCAACTTCGACGCCGAGCGGGCCAAGCGATGTGTTATCCTTTATTCGACGCCGAGCGGATTGTTTCCGTTCTGCACCTTCAACTGTGGCCCAACATACCGCCCGCTGACAGAGGCCGCCTACGCCGGGCGCCTCGCCGGCCGGGCCCCTGCCACAAAGACTGATGACCCCGCCGCCCAAGTGGGCGCCACAACTGCCGGGAGCGACGCATGAGACACATTACGCCACTCATTCTACTGGCCGTCATTGCCATATCAGGATGCCAACAAGACGCACATGACGGCGACCTGACCAAGAACATCGGGCAATGTCCCCCTGCCGCCTGCCAGCGATCCGCCGACCAGGCCGACCTGACAGCGGCAGTCAGCGCGGAGAGAGTAGACTTGGCGACCGGCGATTCGCTGGCAGTAACCGTCACCGTGACCAACCACAGCAACAGCGCGATCGAGATCAACTCCCTCAGCTCAGCAAAGGTGCGCCTGTTCATCAGGCACCGGACGATGGCGGGGTGGGAAGTACTGCTCCGTTATCCCCAGACTGAGGCAATGGTGGTAACGCCGTGGAGCGTCGCTGCGGGGGAGGCAACGGTATTCAATATTCCCCTCACCGTCGAGCCGACCTGGCCCACGCACGAGCGACTCCGGCTGATCGCAGCCGTCAACGGCACCGATGTCACTAGCCCGCCTGTCACCATCATGGTCACCCAGCCGGCTGATTAGCAATGACACGACCCGACAAGGACAACGCCGGCGACAGATCCTACACCGCCGCCGCCGACCACAGCACAGCCGCCGCGATCGGCAAGACGTATGTCCACGAGTTCGCCGCCTCCACCGATGCCGACAAACGCCCGGACCGCGACAGCGACGGGCACATTTCCTCTGGCCAATACACCCGCACCAGCGACGCCCTGGCTGATGCCGTCACCCACGAGGCGCTGCAGATAAACTTTCATCACCCGTTGGAGAAGTGGCTCACCAGGCGTCCGTTTAGATGGCTTCTGCGAAGAATATCCCGCAGCGACAGCAGCGGCGTAACGGCGCTGGAACGTATCATCGCGAGCTACCGCAACTCTGATGCACCATTCTGGCATCGGCTGAAGTATTGGCCCATCCACATTTTTATCGACCGCATGCGTGGCAAGACGGACGTGGCTACATTCCGCGAGAAGCTGGCCGACAACCGCGCCACGGTCCGCGGGATGGTCATCACCGCCCAATCGGTCGGCAAGTTCGGCCTGACCGTGCCACAACGGTTCACCATGCCGCTCTTCGCCGTATGGAACTTCACCAACCGCTGCAACCTCGCCTGCCAGCACTGCTACCAGGACAGCGACCACTCGGCCCTCGCCGATGAGCTGACGCTTGATGAAAAGCTCGCCCTCGTCGAGCAAATGGGCAAGGCCCACATGCCGATGATCGCCTTCTCCGGCGGCGAGCCGACGATTCACCAGGATCTGCTGCCCGTGCTGCGGCGGACGAAGGATTTTGGCATGCACGTGTCGATCGCTACCAACGGCACGGCGATAACGGCCAAGATGGCGGCCGAGCTTCGCCAGGCAGGAGCGCGCTACATAGAGATATCGCTGGACTCGATAGACCCCGACCGTCACGACAAGTTCCGCGGCGTAAAGGGCATGTGGGCCAAGGCCGTCGCCGGCGCCCGTAATGTAGTAGCCACCGAAGGCCTGCGGCTGGGCGTAGCCATGTGCGTCCACCAGGGCAACGTCGATGAGCTCGAGGCGATGATGGACTTCGCCGAGAACGATCTCGGCGCGTCGTGTTTCGCGCACTTCAATTTCATACCGGTCGGCCGAGGGTTGAAGATGGTCACCGGCGACATAACACCCGCCCAGCGCGAAAAGGTGCTGGCGATTCTCAACGCCAAGATGCAGGCCGGCGGCATGGGCGTGATATCCACCGCCCCGCAGCTTGGGCGCGTTTGCCTGGCCGGGGCATCGGTGGACGGCGACCGGATGACCTGCTCGCACGCTGGCAGCGGCAGCGGCGTGAGGGCTCGGGTGATAGCCAAATATCTGGGCGGCTGTGGGGCGGGGCGGACGTACATGTGCATCGAGCCGGCTGGCAATGTCACGCCATGCGTGTATCTGCCGCACCGCATCATGGGCAACGTCCGCGAAAAGCCGCTGGCTGATATCTTCCGCAACAGCGTGTTCTGGGACGTGCTGAACGATCGCGAGCATCGGCTGCACCACTGCGAGGTATGCGCGTTCCGCAATTACTGCGGCGGGTGTCGAGCCCGGGCGGATGCATATTACGGACAACTGCACGCCGGCGATCCGGGCTGTATTTTCAACGCCCGCCATTGGGAAGACCTGGTAGCCAGCGGCGTGGCGGTTGCAGCGGACGCGAACGCCGACCCCGATCAGATGGACCTGCCCCCACGCAGACATGGGTTTGCGTGAGGGGGCAGCAGCATGGTAATCGCCCATCACATCGTTCTCACTGGGTATGGACATTGGTTGCCGAACGATCCGCGCGGGAGTATGTCCAAGCAGGTATTCACTGATCCTGTCGCCGAATTGGGAGAGCATCATTACGGGAGGAAGAGCGATCAACCTTCAAGGCAAGAGCTGCGGAGCTTTTACAAGCGCGCGGAAAAGCAGCTTGCGCACCCCGTGCTTTGGTGGGACGACGCCGAAAGGCAAGCCCTAGTCGAAGCGTTTGCCGATGCGATGCGCGAGGAACAGCTTACGTGCTATGCGTGCGCCGTGCTGTCGAACCACGCGCACCTTCTCATCCGCAAGCATCGGTTGGATGCTGATGGAATGGTGACGCTGTTTAAGGACGTGGGTCGACGAGCCATTCACGACCGGCGCCTCGCGCCACAGGATCATCCGATCTTCAGCGCCGATTCATGTCACATCTTCAAGTCCGACCCGCGATCGGTGCGGACATGCATATGTTACATTGCCGAGAACTACGCCAAGCACCACTTACCGCCAATCCCCTGCGACGCCGTCACCCCTTACAACAATTGGCCCTACCACGAACGCCCGCCCGAGCAGTAACTCCCCCTAATCCGCTCCCGAGCGCCAACGCGCCCAAAACGGCTTGCCTTTCGGCGTCGTAGGCATAAGAAAAACGCGGCGGACCCGTTTCGGATCCGCCGCGCATAAAATCACTTCGCTCTCGTAATCGCCCGCTTAGGCGTTGTCCCACATCTCGCCCTCGGTCCGCAGGGCTTTGGGCTTGGAGAATATCTCGTGGTATATCATCGCCCGCCGGGCAGCCCTGGCCGTGAGGCGAACACTATACTTTCTGCTGCCCCTCTTCGCCGAGGGGCGGCGCTGGGTTTCGGGCATCTGCATATGCTCCTGGACGTGCCGCTTGACCCCGCTTCCCAAGGCTTCGGGCGCGGGCTTGTTGAGCGCAGGGGGAGTTGGCCTGGGCTTGGCGACGGGCTTGGCCCGAGGCTGCGGCGCTTCGATACCCATGCTCTTGAGGGCGGCACTTACCAGCGACCTACGCTGGACTTCGGTAGCAGGCCTCTGCTGCGGCGCCGGCGGGGGGCCTTCGAGGCCAGTCTGGCGGCGCTTCTGGGCCTCGGCCTCCTGCTGCTTCTTCTTGGCCATCGAACTGATAATGCCGATGGCCGCAATGGTCAGCAACGGCAGCAACACCTCGATACCACTACCCGCAGCCAGTATGTTTGCGATGACTATCATTTGTGGTTACGCCTTGGGCTTATCGCCCTGGCTGTCGCCGGGGCCGCCGATGCTGTCCCGCATCTTCGTATCGGACTGAATGTTTTTCATGCGGTAGTAGTCCATGATGCCCAGGTTGCCCGCACGGAAGCTCTCAGCCATGGCCAGGGGGATTTCCGCCTCTGCCAGAACGACCTTCGCGCGGTTCTCCTGCACGAGTGCGACCATTTCCTGCTCACGGGCCATGGCCATCGCGCGACGTTTTTCAGCCTCAGCCTGGAACCGGCGCTTGTCGGCCTCGGCCTGGTCGGCCTGCAGCTTGGCGCCAATGTTGTCGCCAACGTCAACATCGGCGATGTCGATCGAGAGAATCTCGAACGCCGTGCCGGCGTCCAGGCCCTTTTCCAGCACGCGCTTGGAGATGACGTCCGGATTCTCCAGCACGCTCTTGTAGTTGTCCGATGAGCCGATAGTCGTGACGATGCCCTCGCCCACGCGGGCGATGATCGTTTCCTCGGTCGCACCGCCGACCAGGCGGTCGATGTTGGCTCGCACGGTAACGCGAGCTTTGGCTTTGACCTGAATGCCGTCCTTTGCCACCGCGTCGATGGTCATCTTGCCGGAAGCGGGGTTCGGGCAGTCGATGACTCTGGGGCTGACCGACATCTGGACGGCTTCGAGAATGTCTCGCCCTGCCAGGTCGATCGCGGTCGCCAGCTTCCAACTGAGGGCGATGTTCGCGCGGTTGGCGGCGATGAGCGCACGCACGACGTTGACGGGCCTGCCGCCGGCGAGGTAGTGGTTTTCCAGCTCGCCGGTGGAAATATCCAGCCCAGCCCGGACGGCCTGAATGCGCGACAGGACGATGACCGACGGGTTGACCCGACGCAGCCTCATGCCGATCAGCTCGAAGATGCCCACGTTGGCCTTGGCGGCCAGGGCCTGAATCCACAAGCCGAACGCCGGCGCGAACAGGGCCAGGAAAACGATACCGACGATTACCGCTATCGCAATGAGGATGCCAGACCCCACGCCAACTGCCAAGATTGCCATTGCTGTCATGATATTACTTCCTTTCGCTATCGCGAGTTATTGTGCGCGAGACAATTCTATACCAACGGCCGTCATCATTCAAATTGAGGACGGCTGGGTGTCAATCTACCTTGCGGACGATTACGTTTGACCCGCCGGCGCGGACGATTTTGATCGACACGCCCTTGGGGATAATGCCGCTCTCGGACAGCGCGATGATCCGCTTGCCGTCCACGCGGATCGCGCCCGACGGGCGAAGGAGCGTTTCAGTCGTGCCTGTTTGGCCTACCATGGCAGCCAAATCTTCGGCGTCGGGCACGCCTTCGCCCTCGCCGTGGCGCGCACGCTTCAGGAAAAGGTGCTGGCCTATGGTTGTCGTCGGCAGCCATTTCACCATGAACACCAGGTAGCACGGCACGCCGACCAGCAGGACGATAATCACTGCGATGCCCAGCCCCGGACTAACCGTGTAGCACTGCCACACCGCGCCGCACAAAGCCGCGACGGCCCCCGCAGCCAACAGGCCAAACGATGGCGTGAGGATCTCCAGCATCAGCAAAACAAGCCCTGCCGCTATCAGCGCGACGATAATTGAAATCGTTCCCATTGATCAAGCCTCACTAATACGTTCGACGACAAGCCGGTTGCCGTCGACACTGACAAGACGCACATCTTGGCCAACGTCTATGTAATCTCCCTCGGCGGCTGCGTCCAGCAATTCCTCGCCGAACCGCACCTTGCCCACCGGGCGACACATTGTTTCCACCACGCCGACGGCGCCGACAGCCACCTTCGCCAGCGGCGAGTCAGCCGTCACCGTTGGCTCATCGTAAGGCACTGCCTCGTCGAGGGCGAGGCGATTGGTCAGCGGCAGCTTGGGCATGTATTGCATCAGCAACACCGAGCCGACCAGCGAGAGCACAAACCCTATCGCCATCGCCATCAGGCCCGAGGTGAAATATTGCCAGTCCAAGGCAGTAACCGGGAATGGCAACTCGCCCGGCGCGTTGGGCACGATAATGGCGAGCAGCCCCACCAGCACGCAGATTGCCCCGGATATGCCCGCCCAGCCAAAGCCGGGTATGAGCAGCACTTCCACCGCCAGCAGCGCCATGCCCACGGCGATCAGCGCAATCTCCCACACCTGCGCCAAGCCGATAACGTACCGCCCGCCGAAGAGAATCGCGAAACAAAGTATCGCCCCGATACCCGCCACGCCGAACCCCGGCGTGCGGATTTCCACGAATATCAGCATCATCCCGATTCCCATCAGCAGGGCTGTCACCTCCATCGAGGAAATCACGTATGCTATCTGCTCGGCCAAGTTCATCTCGAGGGTGATGGGCTCGACGGTGATGTTGTAGTGAGTCTTCAGCGCCTCGTAGTCGGCGAGTTTATGGTCCGCCAAGCCGATCTCGTAGGCTTCTCTGCCAGTGAAGGTTACAAGTTCCGTATCGCTGTCAACGCGCTGGATGCGCTGCCAGGGCTCTTCGGGTTCTTCTTCGGCAATGTCGACTATTAGCAATTCGCCGGTGTCCTCGTTGCGGTACAGCCAAAGCTCCATCGACATTGTGACCATCCCCTCGCACAACGCCTGGTTGTAACCGTTGCGCTCAGTGAGCAGGCGGACACGGACGCGGGCAGCGGATTCGATCTTGCCTCGCTCCTCTTTGGGGATTGGCTCATAGCCTTTGGGCCCAATCATGACGGGCATCGCGTCGCCTATCACGCCGTTGGGGGCAATGACAATCTCATCACAGGCCAGCGAGATGATCGCCCCGGCCGAGAATGCCTCCGGATGGACATAGGCAACGGTGTAGATGCCAGACAGGTCCTGTGTTATCGCGTCGCAGACGGCATACATCGCCGTGGACACGCCGCCTGGGGTGTCCATGTCGAATATCACGATCTGGGCGCCCTTGGCTTTGGCCTGCATTATCTTCCGCTCGACAATTTCGGCGGTGGCTGGGCGGATGTCGCCGTGGATGGGGATGATGAAGGCGCGGATTATCTCGTCCGGCAGGGCGGGGGGGGCCACTGCGGGTGTTCGCGGCGGGAACCAACCCAGCTTGCGGACGCGGGCGCCGGGCGGCGCGTCGGGCCAGGCGGAACTTTCAGCTGTAGGAGTTTCCGTCGGCGGCGAGGTCTGGGCCGAGACGGGTAAAGCGGCCAGACCGATCACTATCGAACACAGCAGCGACATTAGACTTCGTGGCGTCATCACAGCCCCTTCCTGACAAGCTAGAACGAACCGCAGGTATTCTACGCCCGCCGGCCGTCGGTGACAACCTCCAAGGCGAACGAGGGATGTGTGGGAGGCACGCTACCCCCGCGGCGGCTGAGCTATTGCAATCTGGCCAGGCCGAAAACTATCAGAATCGCCCCGCCAAGCACAGCCGCGATCACCAGGGACAGAAAGCACAGAGTCATCAGCACAAAGTCCGACTGAGGGGCTGACCGGTCCCGCTGAGTGGCAGCGAAAAACTTACCCGACCCGCTAAGCCACTCCCACAGCATGCACACCCCAACCAGCATCAACGCAGCGCCGATTACCAAAAGGATAATACCAAGTGCCATTTTCGCAGCCCTTACCAGGTTTCGGGAGTGTAGGTGCTGACGGCCGGCTGGACAAGCGCAAAACGTCTCGGCTGTATTGCCGCAACAGTCGAGTCCGATCCCCTGTGAATTGAAATCGGCCCGCGGACACAATGCCCGCGGGCCGATGGATATTCAAAGCATTCAACTGAAAATGTGTATTATTTTATGCGGAGCTTGCTGCGCGCTTGGGCGTACGGTCGCCGGTGGTGGCGTTCTCCATCGCCGTCACGATCGCCTCGTGAAGCTCTTCGATCCGGAAGACGGGCTTGATCAGCAGATCGTCGCCGCCGCGTTGCCACGCGCGCCAGGCAATGTCATAGCGATCCATCCAGCCGGTCAGTAGCACGGCCGGCGGGGAGTCCAACTGGGCCAGCGCCTCTAGAATGCCGGTTTCGGCAAGCTCTGAGGCGACAATCGCCAAGTCCGGCCCCCAGTGGTCGGCCTTGCCGATGGCTTCGGCGGGCTTTAGCTGGTGGACAACGAGATGCGCATGAGATTCCAGATGTTCGGTGGCTTGCTGCGAAAAACGCCAGTCCGGCTCAACGATAAGGACCTTCATATGATTTGCTCCTCGTGGGCCGTCCTTGCCCTACACGTTAGGACCTCCGGCCAATAGTTCTATCGGAATCTTCGCAGAATCACATAAGCGACAAACTGATAATTATTGGATTTATGCCAGGGGGAGATGGGCGTCGCAACCATAACATTTGCAATGGCAGGAGGTTACGAACATTGCCCCGTCGCAAAATTTGCCGCCCCTCAGTGCGCAGATTTACGCGGCCAGAGCGAACTGTGGTCTTCTAGGCTCATGCGGAGGCGTCTGGAAGGGGGCTTGGTGGTGAGGGCTTACTTGATTAGCCGCTGCTCGAAAGCCCTGGCGGGAAACGCGGGGCCTGGCGATTGGCTGAGCGGATCGATGTGGCCAAGCAGGTAGACTCGGGCGGCCCCGATGCCAAAGTGCTTCTGGAGGGAGGTAACGAGCGTCACCAGCTTGTCAAACTGCTCATCAGTGGGTCGATTGACGGAGAAGTCGCCGACTATGCACACGCCGATGATGCTCTCGGCGTCGAAGGCTTCGCCCAATCTGCGCGTTTGCAGGCCCACTTGCTGAGCTCGCCACAAGGACGTCGCCTGCAGCACCATTTCATTCGAGCCATCTCCTGCAGGAGTCAGGACGAAATGGCACTCGTTGACGACGTCATCACCCTCGGCTCCGGTGGTATGGATGATGATGTTGCGCCATCGGGAGGCCTGGACGACAACTTCGGTGTCGGAGATGATGGCGGCGATCGGATTGCGCACGCCCACGGCCGTCAGAGACGTGTCCGGCTGATAGGGCTCGGTCTCCATCAGCATGAGCGTAAACACACCGGCGGTCATTGCCGCAAGTAATGCTGTCAGCGTCTTGATAGTTCGAGAACTGGCCATCAAGGCCCCGTAAAGTCGGTCCATGTAATTAGCATCGGCAAGCGATGCCGATATCGCCACAGAATTTATAGCCGGCGGGCCCGCGTTGCAAGGAAATTTACCCTTTTTTTGCCATATTTGTCGCTGCGCCGCCAATTGGGCAATTTCTTATATTATAAGACGTTGCAACCACTACGCTTCCTCGTCAACGGGCCCCGTCGGGGCTTGTTTTTCGTCGATCAGACCCAACTGGACCAGCGCCTTGTAGGCGGCGTCCTGCTCGGCTTCTTTCTTGTTGACGCCCCAGGCGCTGGGGAAATGACGCCCATCGATAACCACCGCCACCTCGAAGCACTTGCTGTGGTCCGGGCCTTTCTCGTCCAGCAAGCGATAGTCCGGCGTGGTGCTCCACTTGCGCTGGGCATACTGCTGGAGCATGGATTTGAAATTGTCCTGATGCTCGTTGGCGAACGCCTCCTCGATGTGCTCGATGGCGTTGCCGATGATGTAATGACGAGCGCTCTCGATCCCCCCGTCCAGGTAAACCGCCCCGATGATCGATTCAAAGGCGGCTGCAGCAACGGAGCGCGGCACGCCCCCGGGACGGTCCATGCCCTTGCCTGTCACGATGACCTCGCACAAGCCTGTCTGCTGGGAAATCTTCGCGCAAGTCTGGCGGGAGACCACGGAGGACTTGATCTTGGTCATCTCGCCTTCCAGCAAGTCGGGATATCGCTCGTAAAGGTCATGCACAACCACCATCCCCAGTATCGCATCGCCGAGAAACTCCAGCCGTTCGTTGCTTTCCAGACGGCTGTTGGCAACGGAAGCGTGAGTCAGCGCGGTTTCCAGCAGGCTACGGTCGTTGAATTTGTAGCCGATGAGTTGTTCGGCACTATCGATGAGAGCATCATCCACGGCAAATACCTGCAGTGCAGGCCGATCGCGACAGCTTCCAAAACCGTTACGAGCGGTTATGGCCGATGTCGCAAGAGGCCTGATGGATCAGAAATCGCAACTGAGCTGATTATAGCGATCAGCCAGTCGCCTTCCAAGTAAACACATCGGAACGAGCAACGCGGAAATTGCGGGATTTTGGCTTGACGCCCAGCGGCTATGAAAATTGTCGGCGGTGACTCAAGCCATAGTTGTACGTCTCGTCATAGAACGCCCGCAGGTTTTCCACGGAGTTGTCTTCCGTTATGCCGTTGCCCGCCGTGATCATGCATCCGCCTTCGGGGCGATCGTATGTGTCGATCATAAACCGCACTTCCTTGCGGACATCCTCCGGCGTGCCCCACGGCAGAACTTGCTGAACGTCCATGCCCGCCCAGAAGGCGATCCGCCCGCCGAACTTCTCAGCCACCTCCACCTCGTCCATCGTGTACTTCTGGATCGGGTGGATAACGTCCAGGCCGATCTCGATGAAGTCTTCCATGAACGGACGAACGTCGCCGCACGTGTGAAGCCAGAAGTGCATGTCGTGGTCGTGGGCAGCCTTGATCAGCCGCTCGTAGCGCGGCTTGAAGAACTCCTTGAAGATCGCCGGCGAGAACATGGGCCCGGTCTGCATGCCGATGTCGTCAGTCGTGCTGATAGCGTCAACATTCAGTTCCTTGCCGGCCCGGTGGATAAGCACCTCGTAGAAATCGCACAGTCCGTCCATCAGCTTGTGCATCGCCTTGGGGTTTTCGAAGAAATCACACAGGATGTTCTCCATGCCGCGCAGGGACCACATTCGCTCGTAAAAGCAGAACGCCCAGCTTATGGCAGTGTATCGGCCGTCCGCTTCGTTGGCCAGTCGCTCAGCCGTCCCCTCGTACATCTGCGGAATGTTCGGATCGGGCCAGTTCGCCAAAATGTCATCCAGCAAGCCAAGGTCCGGTATCGCCACGGCTGAGTCGTGGGCCGTGCTGGTGTGGTCGGCGGGCTTGGGGTAGTTCAGCCAATTGTAGCCTGGGATCTCGCTCTCGCCTTCCCAGTAGCCTGGCAGCGCGGGCCAGGTGGAGTACATGTCGTTGGGGTATTCCGACTGCAGCTGCCGAATTTCGTTAGCGCGATCGTCATCCCCGCCCACGCCGTTCCACTGGTGAATCATCATCGGCACGCGCGACGGACATTTATGCTCGATGGCTTTACGGACTTCGTCGGCCGGAAGCGGGGGTCTCATGTTAGCTCCTTGTGTTTATTTCAGCTCAATGACGGCTACGTCTTCGACGCCTAGCGTGAGGGTCAGCTTGCCGTTGTCAATTGCTACGGGCGACTGGCTGACCAGGTCCGTTGCCTGTGTCATCGACGCAAGCGGGCCTGTGAGCGTGACGGTTACTTGTTGGCTGGCGCCGGTGTCGTTGAAGACTGTCAGCGTGTCGGTGCCGAAGCGTTCTACGTAGACCTTGTCGACATCCACGGCCGCGTGGGTGATCGGCTGCCAGCATGCCTCGCCGACGCGCTTGCAGAGGGGTACGTACTTCTTGAACAGCTCGCGGTCGCGCTCGTACCAGTCGGGGTTGCCGAAGTACGAATCGCTGAAGGCGTTGGGGCTGAAGTAGCCCGGGTACATGCCGTAGGCCACGCACCGCTTCATGTACTTGGCGGTCATCTCATAGGTGAACTTGCTGAAGTCCGAGTTCATCAGGAAGCAGTATGGCTTGTCGCCCGTCAGGGCCCGGCGGTAGAGCATGCCCTCGTCGCTCAGCGGCGTCCACTCGCCCTTGTGGTTCCAGTTGGTCTCCGTGCCCAGCACGTCCAGGTACGGGGCGAGCCAGCAGTATCGGCCTGGCACGGTATTGGCCATCGTCATGCAGCCGCGGCTGCGGAGGTCTTCGGCGAGCTGCCGCGTGAACTCGTACACCACCAGCCCGGTGAAGATGGCCGGCGTGCGGGCCTGGGCGTCGTAGCTCAGCGGCGTCGCCATCGCGGCGAAGTGGTCGCGGCGGTGGTCGAGGTCTTCGGTGATGTAGCCTTCGATGGAGTCGATGTACCAGCCGGAGACATTCTTGAGGGGGTCTGGGTTTTCTACCCAGTCGGCGATCTTCTTTTCGTTGATGATCGTGCTGTAGTGGTTGGGCTGGGCGACGCCCGGGGCGGAGTTCATGGACCAGACAATGCCGTCGCACCATGCCGCGTCGACGGAGATGCCTGCGTATCGCCCCGAGGCGCGATGGTAGACGCTGCCTTCGAAGCAGGCGGCCTCGTGGTTGCCCTCGGCCTTGAGGGATTCGATCTTCGCCATCGCGGCATCCATGTCGCGCGGCTGATCCTTGTCCATCGCCACCCAGAACGTCAGCGGCTCGATGTAGTGGAACGTCAGCAGCTTGCCCGTTTCGTTGCCCCACTTCAGGTCGCCGCCGATGCCTTCCTTGAAGCGGAAGCCAAAGTCCTCGAAGTTGGGTATCGCGGTGCTTTCGAAGAACGGCACCCACAGGCCATGCCCGCCCGTGCGGTCGGCGAAGGCATCTGGCTGAAGCTCGTACATGCGTTGGATCGCGCCGCGGAAGCCCCACTGGCCCTCGAAGCCGAACACGTCGGCGGCGAGAGTTGCCTGGGGGACCTCGGGGGTTAGTGCGATGTCGAACGCGATGTAGAGCGCGTTGAGGCCCGCGCTGTAGCCGACGCGATAGACGGCCGGTTGCGTGAAGTCCAGCGAGATAGCCCGGCCCGCGTCATCAGCAGCGACGGCTGCCAGTGGCCAGCGGCTCAGCCGACCGCGGCCCGCCTGCACGTTGCTCGTCAGCAGGTACTCGCCCGGCGAGGCAGTGGCGGTGTCTTTGCGGAAATCGCCAAGCCACCGCCAATCGCCGCCCGTGAGCGGGTGCACGTAGAGCACCGTCAGCGCCCGATCGCCGTCGGCGGTGTTCGTGAGAGTCAGCTCGACGTGCACGTCCGCATCGCGCGGCTGAGTCGTCTGCGCGACCGTCAAGTTCAGCGCGCCTGCGTTGCCGGCGGGCACGAGCTGTGCGGTGTCGGCAGCTTCGGCGATGTACCAGCCTTCGGCGAGTTCGCTGCCCGCCGTGAGGGCGAGCCCGTCCAGGCTAACCTGGCTACCGTCGCCGGCCAGTTGAGCCAGTCGCGGGTTGCGGAACTCGGCTGAGCCTGTCATGGCCATGCACACCAACCGCACGACTGCCGACTTGGCGGGGCGCGTGGGTACGATGCGGACCTCGGCGAGCTGCCACTGGTCGCTCTGCAAGGCGAAGGCGGTGTAAGGCTGATCGATGGTCTTGCCGTTCTCGTCCAGCAGGTCCACCGTCAGCGAGTAATCGAACACGCGGCGGAACTGTATGTCCTCGCAGCGGCTTTCCACGCTCGCGACGACCGCGATGGGGGTGGTCTGGTTGAGCTGGACGGTTTGCTCAAAGCCGGCCGACGCCTTGGGATCTTCGTCGATGTCGGAAACTTCCATCGGCGTGGCTTGGCAAGCAAGAATGCCATCGGCCTGCGTCGTGGGCGTTGCTGGCTGGATTGACGTCCAGGCACCGTCGGCCAGGAGATTGGTCGTCTCGTTAAGCAGCGATATTACATCGATAGTCGTGGGGCTGGTCATAGTCGGGGAATCTTCCGGCTGGGGTGTTTCGAGTTTCGTGCTTCGTATTTGTTTAGGATTTCGATATTCGAATTTCGAGTTTTACGCCGCAGGCGTGTTTACTCGAACGTTCCGTACTCGCGGCAGGCTTCGGCGAAAGCGTCTATGTTCTCGAGCGGCACTTCCGGCTCGAGTACGTGCGTCGGGGCGATGGTCAGGCCGCCATCTCGGCCGTAGTTTTCGATGAGCTCTTTCACGCGGGCGCGGACGTCGTCGGGCGTGCCCCACGGCATGGTGCTCTGCGTGCCCATGCCGCCGTCGAAGCTCAGCCGCTTGCCATACTTCTTGCGGATCGCGTCGATGTCCAGGCACTCGGGCTGGATCGGGTTCAATATGTCCAGGCCGGCGGCGACCATATCATCGACGAGGTCGATGCAGTTGCCGTCCGTGTGGTACCAGATTTTCGCGTCGGGGTTGATCTCATGCACGCGTTGCCAGATTTTCGCCCAGCGGCTGTGGATGAGATTCCGCCACGTCGGCATGTTGAACATTGGTGCCTGCTGGTTGGCAACGTCGTCGCCGCAGCATATGAGCATCACGCCGGCCTTGGCGCACGCTTCGGCGCGGATCATGTTCTGCTGGTGCAATCGCTCGAGCAGGCACTCCGCCCAGGCGGGTTGTTCGATGGTGTCCATGAGGAACTGCTCGTAGCCACGTATTTGCCAGGCTGCCTCGTACATGTGCCCGACGAAGCACGTGCTGACCTTGCCCGCTGCGTGGGCCGCGGCGACCTCGCCGGCCATGTGGGCGGTCTCCCAGTCGCTCACGTCGTCCAGCGGATAGTTCTCGATCTGCGATAAGCTCGTCGCGTTCCGCAGCGGTGAGATGTAGCCCCAGAAATGGTAGAAGCCGCTGGGCACCATAGCCACGCCATGGCCATCGAGCGTCGTGCCCTCGGGCAGGTCTTCGCCTTCCCAGTAAGGCGAGTAATCGATCGGCGTGTAGTTATCACCGCCGCCGGGGGGCGTCAGGCCCACGCCGACCGCCCGGAAGTATCCGTAATGCTCGCCGATGTCATCGCTGCCGATGTGCTCGCGGACGCGGTCGGCCAGGTCGCCGACGAAGTTGGCCTGGAACAGTATCCGCCCGGGCCGCTGGTGGTTTGTGATGGCTACGAAGTTTTGAAGATCAGTCGACATCGTCTCGTCCTGAGGCTGCTCTTTTGTATTTTGAATTTGGTGCTTCGACTTCGTTTCGGATTTAGTGTTTCTAATTTCGAATTTCCGTCGCGCAGCGACGGCTACAGTCCTCGCCCGAAGTGGTCTTCCATGTCCTTATCGAGCATGGGCACGTCCATCGGCACGCTGCCGTTACGGAGGCTCATCGTGGCCTGGTAGCCGGCTGCCACGCTGTAGCGGGCGGCGATGGGCGACGTGTTGGTGGGGATATCGTGGCGAACGAAATCGAGGAACTCGTTGACGATGGCTGGGTCGCTTCCGCCATGGCTACCGGAGGAGGGATAGAGCTGGTGCTCGATGTCGCCATGCTCCTTGTAGCAATCTTCGCGATCGTTCCACACTCGCACGGTCGCTCTGCCGGAGTCGTTGAAGTTCTCCACCCGGCCCTCCGTGCCGATGATGGTGTAGTTCCGCCAGCAGTCGGCTGTGTAATGACATTGCTGGTAGCTGCAGTGCACGCCGTTATCCAGGTGCATGAGCATCATCGACAGGTCTTCCACGTCGGCGCGGGGGTTGACGCCCGTCTGGTTTTGCCAGGGCCAATGGTCTTTGGCGAGAAACGCCGCCGACCCGTAGGCGCCCGGGTCGCGGAGATCTGTCACGCGGTTGTAAACGCCCAGTTCGCCCATGGCGACGACGCGCTGGCTGTACCCGCCGCACAGCCAGTGCAGCACGTCGATGTCGTGCGCGCCCTTTTGCAGCAGCAGACCGGTTTGGGTTTTCCGCTCGGCGTGCCAGTCCTTGAAGAACGCATCACCGCCGTAGCTGATGAAGTGGCGGCACCAGCCAGCCTTGACCTCGCCGATCGCGCCCGAGTCGATCACCTCCTTCATCTTCAGCACGACCGGGAAGTGACGCATATTGTGCCCGAGGAACAGCTTGCTGCCGGTCCGCCGGGCGGTGGCGAGTATGTGGTCACAGCCTTCGATGGTGATGGCCATCGGCTTTTCCAGGTAGACAGCCTTGCCGGCCTCCAACGTTGCCACCGCCACCTCCTCGTGATAAGGATCCGGCAGCGTGACGAACACGGCGTTGATATCGTCGCGGGCGAGCAGGTCGCGGTAGTCTTCGTAGAAGTCCGGGCGATGCTTGATCTGCTCTTCGTAGACGTCCGGAGCTTCCTTGCGGATGTCACAGATAGCGACGATGCGCTGGCCCTTGTCGGGCTGGTGAGTCATGAAGCTAAGCCCGCCGCGTCCGAGCGCGCCGATCACGCCAATTTTCAATTCCGTCGCCTCTGCCATGGGTGAAATCTCCGGGGGTTGGAAACGGTAGATGTTAGCAGAAAGCGCATTTCTGACAAGGAAAAAGGCGAGATGGAGGGGGGATTCCAACGCGGATGTGCGAGCGCTTCGGCGCGGGTGCGCGAGTGAAAAAGCCCACGGACAGCTGTCCGTGGGCATTGGCGCGTTGCGTCGATGGGATTCTTGACGGAGACGTTGAAGGATGTATTGGCGGGAGGCGCTGATGTGAGACTTTGTCAAAAGCGTGCTGACAGCGCCGCGCTATTTCTTGCTGCCCGCTCTGGTGACTGCGGATTTGCCGAAGCGGTCCACTATCTTGTCGACGGCCTTGTCGATGCGGCGGCTCTTCTTTTCCGTGTCGCTTTCGAACAGCGACATCTGAAGCCCGCCGATGCCGACAAGTTGCGTTGCACTCACGCCGATCAGCCGGAGTGGCTGATGCCGCCGATCCGCCCAATCGCTCAGCAACGTCTCCGCCGCCTGCCAAACATCGTCCGTACCGCTGACCGGGCCCGGCAAAGTGCGCGACCGCGTGAGCGTCTCGAAATTGCCCGTCCGCAGCTTGAGGGTGACGGTCTTGGCACGCAGCTCGTGCCGCCTCAGCCGACGGGCAACGAGTTCGACTTGGCCCAGCAGCACCCGGCGAAGCTCGGCAACGTCATCGATGTCCTCTGCGAAGGTCTGCTCGGCTGAGATACTCTTGGCTCGGCTATCGGGCAGGACGGGGCGGTCGTCGATGCCGCTGGCGAGATCCTGTAAGTGCTCACCTACGTCGCCGAGCTGCTGGGTCAGCAAGGAAGAATCCGCCCGGCGGAGTTGGCCGACGGTGGCAATGTTGAGCTGGGCCAGGCGCTTGGCGGTGGCCTGGCCGACGCCCCACAACTTGTTCACCGGCAGGGGGTCCAGAATGGCATGGGCGGTCTGCTCGGTTATCAGGACCATGCCGGCCGGCTTCTGTAAGTCGCTGGCGAGCTTGGCCAGGAACTTATTCGGCGCGATGCCGATGCTGGCCGACAAACTCAACTCGTCGCGGACGGCGCGTTGGATTTCGTAGGCCACCTTCTGGGCAGGTCCGTGCAGCCGCTCACAGCCCGTGACGTCTATGAACGCCTCGTCGATGCTGAGCGGCTCGATGGTCGGCGAGAAGCGGTAGAAGATATCGAACATCTGTCGGCTGACTTCGGCGTATCGCTCCATGCGCGGCGGCAGGATGACGGCCTGGGGGCAAAGTCGCGCCGCCATGGCCATCGGCATGGCCGAGTGACAGCCAAACTGTCGGGCTTCGTAGCTGGCAGTGGAAACAACGCCTCGCCCCTTCGGATCGCCCCCGACAAGCACGCACTTGCCACGTAGCGACGGATTGTCCACCTTCTCAACGGCTGCAAAAAACTCATCCATATCGACGTGAATGATCCGACGTGCCATGGCGATAGCATAGCTCGCCAGCCTGAGGGGGCAATGCTTTTCTTGGGCAGAACAGCGACTTTCTTTCGCGCCTGAGGGGCCCAACAAATCTCAAGACCTACCTGCCGACAGACCGGTCTTTGAATTTGCAGTTGTGCCGTTCTTTGTATCTTGTATCTTTGAATTTGTCGTTGTGGCTGTAGTTGCTTGTGTTTTTGAATTTAGGGTTTATCCATGACTGAATTGACCAGCAAAGAACGTATTCTCCGTACACTCCGCCGCGAGCCCGTCGACAGGATAGGCTCTTGCGAGAGCTTCTGGGCCGAGACGAGCGCCAAGTGGACCAGCGAGGGCCATCTGGCTGAGGGCGAAAACATTAACGACCACTTCGCGTTCGACTTCCGCGACAAGGGCTGGTGGAACATGACCGGCAATATCGACGGCGAAGACGAGGTCCTGGAAGAAGACGAGGAGACGCGCCTCGTCCGCAATGTCGATGGTGCCGTGATGCGCTGGTGGAAGAACAAGGCCGGCACGCCGGACCACATAGACTTCGCCGTCAAGGACCGCGCTGCGTGGGAGGCCAATGTCCGCCCGCACCTGGTCGACCCGGATAACTATCGCAAGCGGATAGACGTTGAAGCCTTCGCCGCCGCCCGCCAGGCCGCCAACGATGAAGAAAAGTTCTTCCACTGGACCGGCGTGAATGTGTTCGAGTGTATGCACCCGATCTGCGGGCACGAGAACATGCTGATAGGCATGGCCCTGGACCCGGACTGGATCCGCGACATGTGCAGCGTGTACGCCGAGATGATCATCAACCTGATGGAGATCGTCTTCGACGAAGGCGGCCTGCCGGACGGCGTGTACTTCTACGAGGACATGGGCTTCAAGAACAAGCCCTTCATGTCGCCGGCGATGTACAAGGAAATCATTTGGCCCTCGCACAAAAGGCTCTTCGACTTCTGCCACTCCAAGGGCCTGCCCATCATCCTGCACTCCTGCGGCTACGTCGAGCAGTTCATCCCCGGGCTCATCGAAGCGGGGCTCGACTGCCTGCAGGCGCTGGAAGTGAAGGCGGGGATGGACCTGGTGCACCTCAAGAAGACGTATGGCGAGCACCTGGCATTCTTCGGCGGCATGGACGTTCGGCCGATGGTCGCTAACGACCTCGACGCCATCCAGGCTGAGCTGGACCTCAAGCTGCCGGCAGCCATGGAAGGCGGCGGGTACATCCTCCACAGCGACCACAGCATCCCCAGCCAGGTGGAATACGAAACATACAAGTTCTTCCTAGAGCGCGGGCTGGAGATGGGGACGTACAAGTAGAAGCAGAAATCTCAAGACCTTCGGCTGGCGGGGCTCCCGTCCCGCCAGCTCTTGGGTGGCACAAGAAACGCGGCGGGACAGGATACCGGCCACGCGAGTTCCAAACGGATTGCACGCCTGCTGCCGACAGCTTACAATCGAACACGTCTCACAGGGATACTGCCGATGATCAGCAAAGACTTCTTCACGGATCGGCCGCATTTCGGCCCGACGGTGGTTGCGGCAACAATGTTGTTCGTGGCGTTGGGTGAGTTGCCCTATGGCTACTACTGGGCGCTGCGATGGGTCGTGTGCTTGACATGTCTGTTCGTAGGTTATCTCGCATGGTCCTGGAAGGACGAATTGGTCGAGTTGCTCCTGTTGCCTGTGGTCCTCTTGTTCAATCCGGTTATTCCTTTGCACAAGTCTTGGGTGCAATGGCCCATAATTGATGTGGCGGCCGCAATCTTGTTCCTCGTGCTGGCAGTGGCGATGTTGCGCCCCGTCCAAGAGGGCGACACTCTCTGGCGAAGACTGAGATTCATCTCAAGCGGCGTGGACCCATTCTATTGGGAAATGAAACGAGAGCAGATAGCTTTGTATCAGCATTGCTTCAGACAGATGCTCGATGCCGTTGATGTCAACAACTTGACAGAACAGAGCAATGGAAAGGACTACAGCCCGGAGGTAAGCGCCCGCGACTATGCTGAACTCGACAAGATCGTCCGTGAAGCGAAAGCTGACCATCTCGTGCCCAAGTACCTTCAAGTTCTGTTCGAGCAGTTCCTCCGTGAGGATACGATCGAACGTGAGAAGCACAGAGGCACCTGGATTACGGCTGCCACGAACCGGGCGAGACATGGCCTTATTTACGATCCTGCCGACATAGTCATGCTTACATCTTCTATGAGCAACTGGGCTGAATTGTAAGCATGTAGGGCGTGCAGCTCCGCTGCACGCGAGCTAGGAACGGCTAAGACACACATGCCCACGTAGGCGTGGGCATGGCGCCCGGCTCTGCTAGGAAGAGACAGAATGACCGACATAATTGCCAAACTTGTGCTTAGTGGATTTGTAATCGTAGTTGGCTGGATTATTGTCTCGCCAATTGTATTCGTTTGGTGGTTCTTTGATCGAGACTCACGGGACCGCTTTGCGCGACGGCATGGGGGCATCAGAACCGGCGTCTACATAGGTGCGTTTTGCTTCTTGCTTGTTGTCTTGGCGAGGGGGACCCAGGAACTCCTCGTGTTTGTACCCGACAACTGGGGCGGAACCGATGAGGATGGCGCTTTCGTCAGCGTCCGGAGTACCATCGGTAGCACGCTGGGAGCTCTGTTTTCATTATTCCTCGTCCAAGTGTTCGTCAATCACGAGAAGGTACAGGCGGAGAATCGCCGTCTCTCCATTGCTCCAGAGATCAAGATGCGAAAAGACGCGTGGCATCTTCTTGGCCGTGAGGGCTTGATTCAAAGGCACAAGGAGACAGAAGCAACACTGGCGGAACTTCGCGGCCGCATGCGTAATCCAGGCCTGTCACTCGATGAAGAGCGGGACGCGAGCGTGCTGGCAGGACTTCTCGCAGAATTGGCCTGCCTGCTCGAAGAAGCCGAACAAGCAGGTGCTCGCGATGACGCGTAGCCCGTACGGTGGGCAATCCGCCACGGCCAACCTTCGGCTTGTTGCCCACGGAATGCACCTTGCGCGGCGGATATCCGCATCCGCCGCGTTGTCTTGCCGCACTGAGTTGGCGGAATCGGAGTTCCGCCAACCGATGTTTCAAAGTGACCGCGTGAGCTGTGCAGAGGCCGGCCTTTGTATCTTGTTTCTTCGAATTTGCCGTTTCCAGCCGACAGGCTGGCGCTACATATCAAAAATCTTGCCGGGGTTTAGGATGTTGTTGGGGTCCATGGCGCGTTTGATGGACTTCATTACGTCTATGGTGGCTGGGGAGAGGAACACGCCGATGTCTTTTTTGCGCTTATGGCCGATGCCGTGCTCGCCGCTTAGTCTGCCGCCGAGGGAGGCCGTCAGCTCGTACAGGTCTCGCTGAACGTCCGGCAGAATCTTGCGCCATTTCTCCTCGGGCCATTGCCCGCCCGGGGTCAGGCGGATGTGCAAGTTGCCGTCGCCCGCATGGCCGAAGGTGGGCATGAGCACGCCGTATCGCTTGGAGATTTCCTCCGTGCCGGCCACCAGCTTGGCCACCGCCGCCATGGGCACGACGATGTCCTCATTGGCCTGGAAGTTGGAGTAAAGGCTGAACGCCTCGCCGATGCTGTGGCGGACCTTCCATATGCGGTCGTGCGTGGTGCGGTTGTCAGCCACGTACACTTCCGACGCCCCGCCGGCGAGGCACAGCTCGCCGATCGCCTCGTAATCGCGCTCGACCTGCTCGACGTCCGTGCCGTCAAGGGTGATCAGCAGCATCGCACCGGCGTCTTCGTAGGGCAGTGTTTCGTTGAGGTAACCACACGCCTCAGCCACCGACGCGCGGTCCATGAACTCGATGGCGGTCGGGGTTATGCCGCTCTCGGTCATCAGCTTCGGCACGGTCGTCACGGCCTGCTCAGCCGTGGGGAACAGGCACAGCAAGTCGACCGCGACGGACGGGGCCGGCAGGAGCTTGAGAACGATCTTCGTGAAGATGCCCAGCGTGCCCTCCGAGCCGAGCATGAGCTGCAGCACGTTATAGCCCGTGACATCCTTGACCAACTTGCCGCCCAGTTCGATAAGCTCGCCGGTGGGAGTGACCACGTCCAGCCCCAGCACATATCGGCCCGTGACGCCATACTTCACAGCCTTGGCCCCGCCGGCGTTTTCCGCGACGTTGCCGCCGATGTAGCATGTCTCCAGGCTCATCGGGTAGCCCGCGTAGAACAGGCCGAACTCGGCTGTGCGTTCGTTTATCTCACTGGTAACAACGCCCGGCTCAAGAACAGCCACCATGTTCTCGCGGTCGATCTCCAGTATGCGATTCATCCGGTCGATCGACAGCACAATGCCGCCGTAAATAGGCACAGCCCCGCCGGAAAGCCCACTGCCCGCCCCGCGCGGCGTGACGGGAATGTTCAGCCGATTCGCCAGCTTCATGATCGCCTGAATTTCCTCAGCGCCGTCGGGCCTGACCACCACGTCGGGCATGTGGCGGTAGTGCGGGTCGGGCACTTCGTCCCGGCTGAACGGCTCGAGGGATTCGACATCCTCGTAGATAACGTAGCTCTCGCCAACGATCTGGCGAAGCTCAGCGACGACCGCGTCGGTAACCGGATTGTATTCGTGCTTCGTCATGCTATTTCGACTTTCGTGCTTCGCGAAGCTTCTCCGCCAGTACCGGCGCTACTTCGAACAGGTCACCAACGATGCCGATATCAGCCACGCGGAATATCTGGGCTTCGGGGTCGGTGTTGACGGCGATGATGGTCTCGGCGGTTTGCATGCCGGCGAGGTGCTGTATGCTGCCGGAGACGCCCAGGCCGATGTACAGTTGCGGCGTGATCGTCTTGCCGGATAGACCGATCTGATGTGGGTAGCTCATCCAGCCGCGGTCGATCACCTCTCGCGACGCGCCGAGCGCCGCATCGAGCGAGGCGGCGAGGTCCTCAGCCACGGGCACGTTGTCCGCCTTCTTTATGCCGCGCCCGACGGCCACGACGTTGTCGGCATCTTCCAGCTGGTACTCGGATGGCTCGGGAATAAATTCCACGAACTCCGCGCCGCCGGCCGGGCAGTCGGCAGGGGCCTGGTTGCGGATGATCTCGCCGGTCCGGCCAACCACTGGCTCGGCCGGTCTGGTCGAGTGCGGGCGAACCGTCGCCATTTGAGGTCTGCTGTCGGGCGTAATTATCGTTGCGAGAATGTTGCCGCCGATGGCAGGGCGAGTCTGCAGCAGGCCGCCGGTTTCCGGGTCGATATCCAACACGGTGCAGTCGGCTGTCAGCCCGGCGTGGGCCTTGGCAGCTACGTACGGCATGAGCGTTCTGCCGGTCGTAGTGGCGGCGGCGATGACGATTTCCGGCTTGTACTCATCCAGAAGCGCCAGCATGCACGCCGCATAGGGTTCCACAAGAAAGTGCTCCAACTGCGGGGCCTCGGTCGCCACTACGCGATCCGCTCCCCGGCTGATGAGTTCCTGCAAGCCGGCGGCATCGATGTCATGACCAAATATCATTGCCGACAACTGCACGCCGCGCTTGTCGGCGAGCTCGCGCCCGCGCCGAAGCAACTCAAAGCTCACCGGCAACACTTTGCCGGCAAACTGCTCAGCCAATATCCAAACACCTTCGTGTGCCATGCAGTTGGTCCTAAATCAATTCTCGTTCGTTCAGTAGTGCCACAACTTCATCAGCCGCCGACGCAATACTGTCTGTGTCGTTCGCGATGAGTTTGCGGCAGTCGCGGGCAACTTTCGGCCTGTGGATTTTCACCACTCGCGTGGGCGAACCTTTCAGGCCCAAGTTCTCCGCCTCCACGTCCAAGTCGCTCACCTGCCAGGTGGGAATGTCAGCCGCCTTGGCCCGTTGCTTGCCACGCAGCGTGGGTAGGCGCGGGTCAGCCACTTCGCGCACAACCGTCAGCAGAGCTGGCAGCTTTAAGTTAAGCACCTGCCAGCCACCCTCTACCATCCGCTGCAGCCGCATTTGCCCGTCGGTGAGGTCCTCAACCTTGCTGACGTATGTGGCCGTCGGCAAGCCGAGCATTGCAGCCATCGCCGGTCCTACCTGGCCTGTCTCGCCGTCGGTCGCCCGCTCGCCGCATATCACCAAGTCCACCTCGCCAAGCTGCCGCACAGCCGCCTGCAGCACGTAGCTGGTCGCCCATGTGTCGGCGCCGGCGAATGCCCGGTCGCTCAGCAGCACCGCCGAGTCGCAGCCCATCGCCATCGCCTCGCGCAACGCCTTGATCGCTTGCTTCGGGCCCATGGTAAGTGCGATCACCTCGCCGCCGTGCTTCTCCCGCAGCACGAGAGCAAGCTCGATGGCGTACAGGTCGAGCGGGTTGATGATGCTCTCGACGCCCTCGCGGACCATCGTACCGGTCTCTTCGTCCATCTTGACATTGTCGGTCTCGGGCACTTGTTTGATTGGTACGACAATCTTCATATGCAGATTCCTGTTATGTCATTCTCGCCAGCTCTTGGCCTGGAGCTACTGCTTGCAAAACTTCGCCATGAACTCACTGATCTGCCCGTAGGCGCAGGCTAGTGTCGCCTCGTCCGGTAGGAACACCACGCGGAAGTGCTGCGTGCCGGGCACTTGGCCGAACCCGCTGCCGGGCACTACCACCACGCCGGTTTCGCGCAGTAGGCCTGCTGCGAACTCGGTGTCGTTCTTGTCCGTGTGCAACTTGGCGAAAGCGTAGAACGCTCCGCCGGGCGCGACGCAACTGATGTTATCGATCGCGTTGAGCATGTCGACGGTAAGGTCGCGGCGTTTGGTGAGCTTGGCGATCATTTCGGCGATATGGCTCTGGTCGCCTTCCAGGGCAGCCGGTATCGCATACTGCTCGGGGTGGTTGGCAGACAGCCTTGCCCGCAGCATTTTGTTGACGGCCTCCACGTAATCATCCAGCACTCTTTCCGGGCCACTCACTGCGCCCCAGCCTATCCGGAAGCCCGGGGCGATATAGGACTTGCTGAGCCCGTTGAACGTGATGACGGGTACTTCGTCCGTCAGCGAGGCGATTGGCACAAACTCCTCCCCATCGAACAGCAGCTTGTCGTAAATATCGTCAGCAAGGATGATCAGGTTACGCTCAGCGGCGAGGTCCACGATGGCTTGCAGCGTTTGGCGACTGGCCAGCGAGCCGGTGGGGTTGTTGGGGTTGATTACGACGATCGCGCGGGTCTCGTCGTTGATCTTGGCGGCCATGTCCGCTACGTCGGGCTGCCAGCCGTTGGCTTCGTCGAGGTAGTAGAAGTTTTCCTTGGCCTTGAGCTTGGCCAGCGTAGCTGTGTAGAACGGATAGCCCGGCACGGGCGTGAGCACGTTTTGGCCTGGCTCGAGCAGCGCGGACAAGCACAGGTCAATCGCCTCGGACGCGCCGTTGGTTACAAAGACATCCTGAATGGCCTCTATGCCATTGCGCAAGGCCTGGTCGATAATCGCCTGCCGGGCTGCCGCTAGGCCTGTCGAGGGGGCGTAACCGCAGTGGCCCGCCAGCATAGCCTGGTGGGCGGCGGCGATGATGTGCGGCGGAGTGGCGAAGTCATACAGGTTCGGATCGCCTATATTGAGGTACGTCATCTCCTTGCCCGTCGCGGCTATCTGCTCAGCAAGCACCACCACGTCGCGGACGGCGTATTTTATATTGTCGGTACGGCTAGCGGGTATAACGCGTCTGGCGTCGGCCATGTCGGTATCCTCGCGCGGAGCTTTCCTGCCTTGCAGGACAGCCCGGGCTATCCAGGTGCGGCAGTCTATCACCCCATCGGCGAACATCGCAAGCAAATGCCCGCCGGCGAGCCAGCCTGGCCGCCCCGCGGGCAAAAACTTTGACTGCCTCCCGCCAGGCGTTAGGATAGACGCACCCCCAGCAGGCAGGCCGGCGCAGGCACACCGGGCTGGGTGGTGAGGAACGCACGAATGCTTATTTCGCTGAACTGGCTATCTGATTACGTCAACGTGAACTTGCCCGTCGAGCAGCTGGGCGAGCTGATGATGAGCACGGGGCTGAACCTCGAAGGCATCACCGACGCCGGGGACGATATCGTCCTGGACCTGGAAGTAACGTCCAACCGCCCGGACTGCCTGGGCCATCTCGGCGTCGCCCGTGAGCTGGCAGCGGCCACCGGCGAGCAGTTCACCCCGCCAACGGTCAGCCAGGCACTCGCCACAGGCGGCAAGGCTGCGGAGCTCACCAGCGTGCAGGTGGACGCGCCGGACCTGTGTCCGCGGTATACCGCGCGAGTCATCCGCAACGTGAAAGTCGGCCCCAGCCCCGCATGGCTCGTCGAGCGCCTCGAAGCGGTCGGCCTGCGGAGCGTCAACAACGTCGTCGATGTGACAAACTTCGTACTGATGGAATACAGCCAGCCGCTGCATAGCTTCGACTACGACAAACTCGCCGAAAACCGCATCGTCGTCCGCCTGGCGCGAGCGGGCGAAAAACTCGTCAGCATCGACCAGACAACCTGCACGCTCGACGAGCAGATGCTCGTTATCGCCGATGCCGACAAGCCAGTCGCCATCGCCGGCGTGATGGGCGGGCTGGACACGCAAGTAGCTGAAGGCACCACGAGCGTGCTGATAGAGTCGGCCCAGTTCGACCCGCTCTCCGTCCGCCGCACCAGCCGAAAGCTGCAACTGATGAGCGACAGCAACTTCCGCTTCGAGCGTGGCGTGGACCCCGTCGCCATCGACGCCGCATCGCTGCGTGCGTGTGAGATGATAATCGAATTGGCCGGCGGCGAGCTGGCTGAGGGCATGGTGGACGTGTGGGCCAAGCCCTTCGAGGCGGGTAAGGTCGCCCTCCGCCCAGCCCGCTGCGATGCGCTGCTTGGCACGCAGACATCGCCCGCCCGGCAGGTAGAGATACTCGCCGCACTGGGCCTGTCGCCCGTCCAGGCCGGTGACGTCATCGAGTGCACGATTCCGCCTTACCGCGCGGACCTGACGCGCGAGGTCGACCTCATTGAGGAAATCGCCCGCATCGAAGGGTTCGACAAGATTCCCCTCGGCCGCAACATCACTCACCCGATCATCACCGAAAGCCTCGGCCGCCGCACCCGCCGACGCGTGGGCGAACTGCTCGCCGCAGCCGGCTTCGACGAGGCGGTCACCTTCACGTTCGTCGATGACGAAGAGGCAGAACTTTTCGCGCCAGGCGGCGTGCTGAACGTCGACGCCACCGTGCGAAGGTCCAACAACGCCCTCCGTAAAACGCTGACAAACAGCCTGCTGCGAGCGTGCAAAACCAACCAGGACGCCGGCACGGCTGAGGTCAGCCTGTTCGAAATCGCCGCCGTGTTCGCCCCGGCTGAGGATGGCTCGGCCGGGGAGCACAGTGAGCTCGGCCTGGTGACCACCGGCGATCTGCGAGCCCTTCGCGGCGCGGTGGAAGTGTTGGCCGAGCGGCTGTGCCCGCTTTCTTCGCTGACTGTCGCCCCGACCGATGCGCCGGGCTTCGCCGCCGGCTCTGCCGCGACGGCCATGCTGGACGGCGAGCCCATCGCCACGCTCGGCGTAGTGGATTCGACAGTGCAGGACTTCTACAGCCTCGAGCGACCGATCGCCGCCGCTGCGATAGACTTCGACAAGCTCCTCGCCCGCGCCGACCAGCAGGCGACGTATCAGCCCCTGCCGCGTTTCCCCGCCGTCACGCGCGACCTGTCGCTCATCGTCGACCAGGCCGTCACTTGGCGGGAACTCGCCGACGCGATATCCGCCGTCGATCAGCCGATGCGGGTGGCGATGGACTACGTGACAACCTTCCGCGGCAAGCCGATCGCCAAAGGGCGAAAGTCGGTCACGCTGACGCTGACGTACCGCTCGCCGACGGGCACGCTTCGCGGCGAGCAGGTAGACGAGCAGGTCGCCGCCGTCCTCGCCGCCGCCAGCCAGGCGTTCGGCGCCGAGCTGCGTGGATAGTTAAGCTGCACCGGGAAAATTTATTGAAAGGGGCACAAGATGAGACGTTCTTATTTGTGTGCGTTGGGGTTGCTCGTGGCGGTTGTCTTTTTGCCGCAGGCGGCGCAAGCCGACGGAAAGATATTCCCCGAGCGCGAGATCGCCGTCATGCCGGCCATGCCCACCCAGCAGGCCATAATCGTCTATCGCGACGGGCAGGAAACGCTGATCGTCGCCAGTTCCTACGAGACCGAGTCGCAGACGGTCGGCTGGGTGCTGCCCCTGCCGGCTGAGCCCACGAAGCTCGCCGTCGCGCAGGGCGACATGTTCGACTCGCTCGCCAGAGGCCTGCAGCCCAAGGTCGTCGCCAAGAAGGACGTGGCAGGCCGGCGGGACCTCGCTGTTAAGACTGTGATTTTCCTGGTCTTACCCCTGTCACTTATCGCCATCTTTGTCAGGAGAAGACGCGGCGTGATCCTGGCTGTGGTCCTCTTGGCTGAGTTCCTGCTGCTGGCGCTCATGCTTGCACCGACGCTCGGCACCAAGGCGGGGGTGGACAGCGCCCAGGCAGCGGTTGAGCTGTTGTCCAGCCAGCTGGTGGGGAATTATGACGTGACGATCATCAAGGCTGACCAGAGCGCAGCGGTGGACGGTTGGCTTGAGGACAGCGGCTTTCAGTCGCTGGGCCAGCGTGGCAGGCAGATCGTCGATGAGTATATAGTCGACGGATGGGTCTTCGCCGTCGCCAAACTTCGCCGGGATGGCGATGGCCTGGCCTCGCCGCACCCCATCGCCGCCACCTTCCCCTCCGCCAAACCCATCTACCCAATGAAGCTGACAGCCCTGGCCGGCGCCGAGCTGCACCTGGAGCTTTACGTCATCGCCGACCAGGTCGCCTCGGGCGAGCCATTGCAGCCGATCGTCATCGACAAGTTCGACATGACGAAAAAGAAAAGCGCGCGACGCCAAGATGCCGAGCCGCAGCCGTACTTCGTCGGTGAGTCGACGGACGCCATCATCGGCCATCCGGACGTGGGCGAGCGCATGTGGCCTGGCTGCGTGGTGACGCGCCTGACGGGGGAGCTGTCGCCACAGCAGATGGACCAGGATATTTCGATAGGTCTCAGCGACTTCGGCGAGGCCTATCAGCGCAGGTTTTTCAGCGAAGGAGCGAGAAGATATATCGTCCACACGGTGCTGGCGATTGGTTTGGCGATTGTCCTGGTGTTTCTGGCAGCTGTCTGCAATCAACGGCGCCGTCCCTCGCGCGGCGGCATGCTGGTTGTCGCGGCGTGCCTGCTGGTCACGGTCATCGCAGCCAGCGCGGTTTACGCTGCCCTGCCTGTCACGCCGACGCGCAGTGAAGGGCACTTCAGATCGTACTTCTTTGCCGAACAGCTCTATCTCGCCGAGAGGGCCATTGAGGATGGGCGCCTCAGCGCTCATATGGCCGAGGAAGAGCCCGCCCAATTCGCAGAACTTCTCTCAGGCGATCTTCAGTCATGGCTGCCCGCAGACGGCACTGAGCCTATGAAGTCCGAGCGGAGTCCGGGCAATTTCTTCATCCGCCGCGTCGACGGTGAAGCTTACTTGTGTCTGTACGACGAGTTCGCCAGGGAGTACCGCATCAAGCTGCCGTAGTGAGGGCGGGGCCCATTCTCGCCGCGGCCAGCCAGGCTTTCAGGGCGGAACTGCGGGGGTTGCAGCAGGGGGAAAAGAAATATTGTCGGTTCCTAAAGATCCATCTCCCTTGTGTCGACTTATATCGTAGAGTTTCATTGAAAGCCTCTGCGGTGTACGACAGAGACCATGAGAAAAAACCGATAAGCGTTATTCTGTGGAGCGAATAAGCTCCCACCTTGGAAAACGGGTTTTTTCTGTGGGTTTCACCGGCACATGTGGAGGCCTTCTTTTTGCGCTCATTTCGCGGGGAGCCCCGGACGCGGAGACGCGGAGAAGAGGGCTGGATGTCGGCTGGAGTTGACCGTGCGTCTCATGAGTCATCGTTGAGGCCGTTGCATCCCAACAGTCATCGCTATCGCCGCCTTCAAGGCGCACCGACGGGCCCCCCCGTTGCCCCTGTTGGTCCCCAGGGCTTGCTCTACGAGCCACGCCCCGGGCTCTACTCGAGACGGCCCTACCTACCGGCAGGCGGCCCTTCGGGCCTTAGGCGCCAAGATATGTCTGACAGTACGGCCTGTCTGCCCGAACGCTGCGGCACACATAAGACCGCTCTGGCCAATCCCCAGCCTAATGCCCATGCCTGCCGTGGCCGCCGCCCTTGCCTCGCCCGCCGTGGCCGCCGCCAGGGCCGGACCCGCCGTCGCCCAGGCCTATCAGCGACTGTGTCTCCGCCTGCATCTTCAGCAGGCTTGCGTACAGCCCGTCCTCCTTGACAGCCAACTCGTCGTGCGTCCCCGATTCCACCATCTCGCCAGCCTTGAGGATCAGCAGCTTGTCTGCCCGCCGTAGCGTGGAGAGCCTGTGGGCAATCGCGATCGTAGTCCGGCTGGCGACCAGCCGCTCGAGGGCCTCCTGGATGAGCTGCTCGGTGTGGCTGTCGACGGAAGAGGTAGCCTCGTCGAGGATGAGTATCCGCGGGTTGTGGATGACCGCCCGAGCGATGGATATCCGCTGGCGCTCCCCGCCCGATAGCGTCTGCCCGCGCTCGCCGACCATCGTGTCGTATCCGTCGGGGAAGCCCACGATGAAGTCGTGTGCGTTAGCTGCCCGAGCCGCTTCTATGATTTCCTCCAGCGCGCAGTCCGGGCTGCCATAGGCGATGTTCTCGGCCACCGTGCCGTGAAAGAGGAAGGGCTCCTGCAGCACCACGCCGATCTTCTGGCGGAGCTGGCCCAGGTCGTAGTCGCGCACGTCCACGCCGTCGATCAGTATCTGCCCTTCCAGCACGTCGTAGAACCGGCTGATCAGATTCACCAGCGTCGTCTTACCCGCACCCGACGGCCCGGCCAGGCCTATCATTTGGCCCGGCTCGATTGTGAACGAGATATTCTTGAGTACGCGCCGCACGCCGTCGTAACTGAAGCTCACGTCGCGCAGTTCTATCTTGCCTGTCATCTCGTCGGCCGAGCGGGCTTCGTTGCTGGAGAAGATGGCCGGCTCGGTGTCCAGCACTTCGAATATCCTATGCGCGCTGGTAGCTGCCCGGTTGAGCCTGCGGTCGATCATCGCGATCTGGCGGATGGGCCCGTAGAACATGCCCATGCACCCCTGAAATAACATCAGCGTCCCAAAGGTCATCCCGCCGACCATGCCTTCGCCATGCTCTTGCTTGTACCAGTAGTTCTGGATCATCCACCAGCCGCCCAGTAGCCATACGACGACCATGCTGATCTGCGCGCAAAACCCCAGAGCCGGGCCAAAGATGGTCCAGTTGTTGATGATGTGCGAGTCCTCGTTGTATACATCCTGGTTGTGCTGCTGGAAGCGAGACACCTCACGATCTTCCTGGTTGAACGCTTTGATAACCCGCACGCCGGGCAGGGCGTCGGTGACGACGGAGGTCATCTTTCCCCAGCGGTGCATACGTCGACGCATCAGGCTGTGCATGTGCTTGTGGAAGAACACGATCATCGCCAGCATCGCCGGAATCGGAAAGAGCGTGAAGATTGCCAGCTTCCAGTGAAACACGAACAAGGCGATACCAACGCCCACGATGGTCAACACTGCGCTAATCGATTCGATGGACGTGAATGCTATGAAATCCCACAGCCGTTCGCTGTCGCTGGTGATCCGCGTGACGAGCTGGCCCGTACGTTTGCGGGCAAAGAACGATAGGGACAATCTGTGCAAGTGATTGTAGGTCTTGTCACGTACGTCTCGGCCCACCATCGCACCCATCTTGGCCACTATCCGTCGCATCGCCGTGCCAATGACAAGGCTCACGAGGATTGAGCCAGCGAAGAGAGTGACGTACCGGACGAACAGGGGCCAGTCTGGAGGGCTCTCAAAGTCGCCGCCCAGCCCCTTGTCGATCATCGGCTTTCGCAGCAGGGGAAGGGCCAACTGCAGCAGCGTTACACATAGCATCAACACGGCCGCGATTACCACGCGCCATTTGTACGGCTTGACGAAGTCAAACAGCCGCGACAGCACCTTGCGCCTGCTCATGCACGACGGGCAGAAATCGCTCCACGCCGGCAGCACCCGCCCACATGTCTCGCAGCGCAGGCCCTTGCCCTCCTCCCCGCCCACACCGGCGAAGCCCTCGCCGCCTTCGCCCTCATCTCGGCCCGCAATAACCCGCTCCAACTTGCGGTGCAGCCCGGCCAAATCCTTGGCGTGACGCAAACTGCAACGGTAGTCCCCCACGATCTTGCCGTCCCCGTGCAGCCGCAGCAGGTTAACGCCTAGCCCCTCGATCAGCTCGGCCTCGGACAACTCAGACAGTTCGTGCCACTCACTTTCCCATCGGTCTTCCTCGCCCGAGAACCAGCCAAGCCGCTCCGCCGTCAGCACCAGGCAGCCCTGAATGTAATGCCCCGCCTGATCGAGGTCCGCCGACGCCACGGTGTCGATGTCATCGGGCGACACTTGGTCTTCTATGGCTTGGCGGAGGGCTGTATCGAGTTGGGCTAGGTTGTCTCGCGGCTCATCGGGGGGGGGCATGTGAGGCTCCGTAATTGTCGGTAAATATCATAACGCCGCGGGCCAACGTTTGCACGAACGGTCCGGCTGGTATAGGCTCGCCGCCAGTGGAGACGAAAACTGCATGCTAACGGTAACACAAATGCGACAACTTCTCGCCGAGGCGGGCCTGGCGCCGCTCAAGCAACTGGGTCAGTGTTTTCTCATAGATGGCAACCTGATGCAACGCATCATCCAAACTGCTGAGTTGGAGGCAGGGGATACGGTTCTCGAGGTAGGCCCGGCCACCGGGTCGCTGACCGAGGACTTGCTGGCGAGCGCAGGGCGCGTGGTGGCTGTGGAGATCGACAAAGGCCTTGCGCGCGTGCTGGGCGAGCGGCTGGGCAACAATCCGAAGCTGACGATCATCAACGGCGACGTACTGGCCGGCAAGCATGCGATCTCCCCGGACGTACTGGCGGCGGTGGGCGGGCAGGCCAAGATAGTCAGCAACCTGCCGTACAACATCGCCACGCCGATCATCGTCGAGTGCCTCGCAAGTTCCTGGCGGGCGATGCATGGCCTGCCGGGCGCGTGCTGCTTTGGCCGACTCGTATTCACCGTGCAGATGGAAGTCGCCGACCGCATGGCCGCCGAGTGCAACGGCAGCGACTACGGGCCTGTCAGCGTGATCGTGTCGCTGTTGAGCAATATCGCCCGCGGCACAATGATTCCGCCGACAGCGTTTTGGCCCAAGCCCAAGGTCACCAGCCAGATTATGCGAATAGACTTCGACCCCGCAGGGGCCAGGCGAATCCCAAATTTGCAGATACTCCAGGACTTGCTCGCCCTCGCCTTCGGGCAGCGTCGCAAACAGATCGGCACGATCTTCCGCAAGGGCGGCAAGGGGCTCGCCCCCGGGGCTCTCGCCGATGCACTTGCCACCGCCGGCGTGCCGCCAGATACCAGGCCTCAGCGTATCACGCCGCAACAATTTGCCGCGATGGCGCAAGCCTTGTCATAGGCCGGCAGCGATGATTGAAATGGTATATCTGTCGAGCAGTAGTTCGAGAGGCCAGGATTAACAGATATGACCGAGGTGCACGAAGGGCTCTTGTAGAGATATAAGAGAAATTTCTTCTTCTTCTCTAATAGGTCCACCGGGTTGTGTGAGCAACGAGCGGCAAGAACGCTAACGCCATAGAACGCAAGCGAATATCGCTTAATTTTCCGCCGAATTTGCGTGGATAAGCTGTTTGGAGTTCTGTTCAGCAGTGCCCAACTGCCGCGGAGTTGCCATCAGGTCGTATCTTGGGGCGTGTGAGGAAGTGATCGCGCTGAGCAAAGCTGCGATTATGGCAATAGCTTTTCCAGGGGTTATCCACCGGCTGTGTTGAGTGTTTATTCGCGAGATTGCAGGTCGCGGGTGAGCTTTTCTATGGTGGCTTGGAAATGTGGATCGCGTTCCATCAGGCCAGCGATTTGCCGGTTGGCGTGCATGACGGTTGTGTGATCTCGCCCGCCGAAGTAGCCACCGATTTCTTCCAGGCTGTGTCTGGTCAGGCTGCGTGCGAGGAACATGCAGACTTGTCGGGGGAACGCGATGGAGCGGCTGCGTTTTTTGCTCTGCAGGTCTGCCAGGCGGACGTTGAACCGCGTTGTAACGGTTGAGAGGATATCTTCGATGCTGATTTCTCGGCCGGTCGGCACCGGTTCGGCGCCGAGGGCCTCTCTGGCTATTGGCAGGTCGATGGCGGTGTCGGAGACCTGGGCGAGCATGGCGACCTTGGAAATCGCCCCTTCCAGCTCACGCGTGTTGGAGTCGATCGTGGCTGCGATGAAACACGCCACGTCGTCCGGCAGTTCAATATCGCGCCGGCGGGCCTTCTTGTGGACGATGGCCACGCGCGTCTCGTAGCAGGGCCTGTCTATGCGGGCAACCAGGCCCCAGTTGAACCGGCTGATCAGCCGTTCCTCCAGAGCCGGGATATCGCCCGGGCTATGGTCGCTGGAGATAATTATTTGTTTCTGCGACTGGTATAACGTGTTGAAGGTGTGGAAAAACTCTTCCTGAGTTTGCTCGTGGTCGGCGAGGAACTGGATGTCATCGATAGCCAGCACATCGGCATGGCGGTAGCGATAGCGGAACTCGTGCAGATCGCCGCGTTCGACAGCCTGGATGAAGTGGTTGACGAACGTCTCGCAGGACAGGAAGAATATCTTGGCCGACGGCTTGAGCTGCAGTACGCGATGGCAGGTCGCCTGGACGAGGTGGGTCTTACCCAGCCCCACCGAACCGTGGAGGAACAGCGGGTTGTAAGTCTTGCCCAGTGATTCGGTAATGGCCATGCATGCTGCGTGGGCCAGCCGGTTGCACGGGCCGGTGACGAACGAGTCGAATGTGTAGTCGGCGAAGTGTAGTTCGACTTCGTAGGGCGCCAGGGGCGCGGTGACTTCATAGGCGCCGGTTTCCTCGGCTTGGTCTTTCTCATTGGCGGCTGACAGAAAGCAAACGCTGATGAGTCTGCTCGTGGCGGTTTGGGCGGCCTCGGTGAAAAGCTGCACGGCGTGCTGCTGGCAGTAGGCTTGTTCGTGGGGCCCCGGGGCTTCTATTTCCAGCAGGCCATGCTCAAGGGAAATGGGCTCCAGTTCGGTAAACCAAGGGCGAATGATGTTGCCGCCACTGGCTACGACTTGCTGGATAATGTGCTGCCAAAGGGCCCGATCAACGCTCGCCATTGCCAACACCCTTTCTTGGCGCAGCCAAAGCGCACCAAAGAGCGAAACTTTCCTTTCGATGGGCGCGCGGCTGAAACAACAAAGCCATCCTGAGCGAGCAGCCAACCCCTCCTGGGTATGGCGCACCGAGAACAGCCAAAGTGTAACAGTGAGCCGGTAAGAATCAACTGTAATTTCCGGCGCGGCGCTGGATTTGCTGGTCAGGCGCTACTGGCAGCCGCCTTTTTCCAGGGCGGTTTGCGCGACCGGCCGTTGCCTTCTGGCTTGGCGATCTTACGCGGGATTAGCTTAATCGCCTGGTCGCCAAGCAGGTCCGTCAGCGCGTCGATCAGCTCGCGCGAGGGCGAAATCGACCACTGCGGATCCAGGCGGACCACTGCTTGCACGTCATTTCGGCAGTCGGGGTGCAAGGAGATGAACACGGCACAGCCACCCTTGTGGTTTGTTAGCAAATCCTTGAGGGCGGGTAGCACTTCATCGCGCGAGCGCCCCGCCGGCAGGCGAAGCTTCAGGCTGCCCGTCAGTTCGGCGACGGCGCTGTCGATCGGGATGACCTCATCGACGATGATGTTCGCCCGCTCTCGCGAGCGATCCACCGAGCCGACGACGAACACCATGGCCTCGGCCTGAAGTTTGTCCCCCAGTTGCTCAAACGTCTTGGGGAAGACGACGGCGTCACACTTGCCCGTCAGGTCCTCCAGCGTGAGCATGGCCATGCGTGAGTTGCTCTTCTTGGTCAGCACGTTGCGGACGCTGGCTATCATGCAGCCGACGGAAACGGGCGTGCCTTCGGCGACCTCGTCCGCTCGGGCGAGGGCGAAGTTTACCGGCGTGGTAAGGCTGTCCAGCTCCCGGCCGTACTTCACCAGCGGGTGTGAGCTTACGTAGAATCCCAGCGTGTCCTTCTCGGCGGCGAGTAGCTGTGATTCCGACCACGGCTCAACATTCGGGAACTTGGCGGCGGGCCTTTCATCGGCCAGGTCGGCGAACATGCTCATCTGCCCGGCCTTGCGATCGGCGGCGGCGGATTGGCCAAGCTCCAGCGCCTTATCCACCGCAGCCATCATCGCGCCGCGGTGGGCGCCGAGTGCGTCGAACGCGCCGCACTTTATCAGCGCTTCAACCGTCGTACGGTTGGCCGCCCGCAGGTCCACGTGCTCGCAGAAGTGGAACAGATCTTCGAACGGTTCGCCGAGTTCCTCCCGCGTAGCCAGGATCGCCTCGACAGCCTTGCCGCCCACGCCCTTCACCGCCGCCAGGCCGAAACGAATGTCTTCGCCGTCGACGGTGAAGTCCTTCTGGCAGGTATTGATATCCGGCGGGGCGATGTTGATCCCCATCCGGCTCGCCTCGGACATGTACTGGACGACCTTGTCCGTATCGCCGCTCTCGAACGTCAGCAGCGCCGCCAGGAACTCGCGCGGATAGTGCACCTTGAAGTAGGCTGTCTGGTAAGCCACGATCGCATACCGCGTGGAATGCGCCTTGTTGAAGCCATACCCCGCGAACTTCAGGATCAGCTCGAACAGCTCTTGGGCATTGGCTTCAGCGATGCCATTTTCCTGCGCACCAGCGATAAAGTTAGGCCGTTCGGCGGCGATGACCTCCTCTTTCTTCTTGGAGATCGCCTTAATCAGCGTGTACGCGCGGCTGAGCGGCAGCTTGCCCAGGTGGTTGAGCACCAGCATCACCTGCTCCTGATAGCACACGACGCCGTATGTATCAGTCAGAATATCGTCCACCAGTTTGTGGACCGAGGGCACTGCCTCTCGGCCATGCTTGCGGGCGCAGTAGGCGGGTATCAGCTCCATGGGCCCGGGGCGGTACAAGGCGTTGGCGGCGATGAGGTCCTCGATCTGGCTGGGCTTCATCTGCCCCAGGACATTCCGCATGCCATCGGACTCGAACTGGAAAATGCCGTCCGTCTCGCCGCGGCAGAACAACTCGTAGACGGCCGGGTCGTCGAGCGGGACCTTCTCGGGGTCTACGTCTTCCCCCGTTCGCTGGCGGACGAGCTCCCGTGCCCGCTGAATCGTCGTCAGTGTCCGCAGGCCCAGGAAGTCCATCTTCATCAGGCCGGCCTTTTCGCACGTAGGCCCGTCCCACTGCGTCATTGCGTCTTCGCTGGAGCCTTGGCGGCACAGCGGCAGGAGCGTCTCGAGCGGCTGATCGGCGACGATCACGGCTGCGGCATGCACGCCGGAGTGGCGGGCCAGGCCCTCGAGCGACTGGCCATAATCGACCATCCGCTGGACCTGGTTGTCCCCGTCGTAGAGCTTTCTGAAGTCCGGCTCGCTGTCCAAGGCGCTTTGCAGCGTCACCTTCAGCCCGCCGGGAATTTTCTTGCACAGCGCGTCGACCTCCGCCAGAGGCACGTCCATCACGCGACCAACATCACGCAGCACGGCCCGCGGCTTGAGCGTTCCATAAGTGATAACCTGCGCGACGTGCCCGTACTTTTCGCGGACGTACTGAATGACCCGGCCCCTGCCTTCCTGGCAGATGTCGATGTCCATGTCCGGGTCTTCGTCACGCTGCGGGTCGGTGAATCGCTCGAAGAGCAGCCCGTAATGCACGGGGTCCACGTCGGCTATGCCGAGTGCGTAGCCCACGAGCGTCGCCACGCCGCTGCCACGCGGGGCGGCGGGGATGTCGTTGCTGTGGGCGAACTGCACGAAGTCGTTGACGATCAGGAAATAGCTGCTGTAGCCCTTGCCGGCGATGACCTCCAGCTCGCGGTCGAGCCGCTTGCTGTACTCTTCGGGCGGCTCGTTGCCGTCGAAGCGATTGCGCAAGCCTTCCTCGGAGCACTTGCGCAGATAGTCGTCCGCCGATTCACCGCCCGGCGTGGTGAAAACGGGCAGGTACTGGGTTTTGAAGTCCAGCTTCACGTCGCACATTTCGGCGATTTTGAGCGTGTTGTCGGCTGCGCGCGGGCAGAACTTCAGCGCCTCGCGCATTTCTTCGCCGCTCTTGAAGTACAGCTCCTTGGGGTACTCCATATTGCCCGGGTCAGCCAGCGTTCTGCCGGTGGAGATACACGTGAGCACCTTGTGGGCCTGGTGGTCCTCACGCCGCAGGAAGTGCACGTCGTTGGTGCCGACGACTTCCACGCCCAGCTCGTCGGCCAGTTCGATAAGCGGGCCGTTGGTCTGGTGCTGCTCGGGCAGGCCGGCGTTTTGCAGCTCGATGAAGAACCGCTCCTTGCCGAAGATGTCCAGGTACTCGCCCGCGATCTGCCGGGCCTTGTCTTCTTGGCCGGCCAGCAGTGCGGAGGGGATCTCCCCGCCGAGGCACGCGGTGGTGCAGATGAGCCCTTCGTTGAGCTCAGCCAGCAGCTCGCGGTCGATTCGAGGCTTGTAGTAGAAGCCTTCCAGATACGCTCGGCTGGACAGCTTGACCAGGTTCTGCCAGCCCACGTTGTTCATCGCCAGCAGCACCATGTGGTAGCTGGCCGTGGATATGCTTCCCATCGAGCGGTCGTGTCGGGTGGTGGGCGAGATGTAGGCTTCCATGCCCAGAATCGGCTTGATGCCCGCCTTGACAGCGGACGTGTAGAAATCGATCGCGCCGAACAGATTGCCGTGGTCGGTTATCGCCAGGCTCTTCATGCCGTGCTCATCGGCCTTGGCTAGCAGATCCCCAATACGGTTCGCCCCGTCGAGCAGGGAGTAGTGCGAGTGTACGTGCAGGTGGACAAAATCGGTCATTGATAGCTTCCGTGCTTGCCGGGGCATTTGCGAATCGGTTGGTTGATCGAGGGATGATACCGCGCCCCCGCGGGCCGGCCAAGAACGATTGTCCCGGCTTGGTTTTCCGGCCGGCAGTGAGGACTGTCAGCAGTCAAAAAAAGTCCGATAACCAGTTGTATTTACACGACGTTGTGGTACATTCGTAGTGTACTTGGGAACGTAGGAGCAATGTTGGGTTGTCAGGAGAGTTCACACGTCACGGCCGAAGGAGGCACACGATGAGCCGGCGATCTCTAATAACTTTCATCGCGTTGCTGGTGTGCGCCAGTGGCGCTCATGGGCAGGTGAGTCTGTCCAACGGATTCCAGGCTGAGCTGTGGCTTGATTCGAGCGCGGGCTATGGGCTGACGGGTATTCAGGTTGCGCCTGGCGGGGCGTGGGGCGACGACCTGTACGCCCTGTCGTCGACCACGGGTTCTCTGGTGCGGGTGACCGCGCCGAGTCAGGTCCAGATTGTTGCGACTGGCTTTGGTCCCTACTACGGAGCGCTGGCCTTCGATACTTCCGGTGGCTTTGGCGGCGACCTGTTTGTCTTTGATCCATACAACGGAGGCCACGGCATTGCAGATCCGATCTATCGCATCTCTCCGGACGGCACAAGATCTGTTTTCTATGCGAGCCTGAACTACACGGGGATGATGCGGGGCATGGCGTTCGGCGGCGATGGTCGGCTGTACGTGATGGACGCGGAACACAACAATCTGCAGGCCTTCACCAATGGCGCCAGCCGTTCAGCTTTCGGCAGCGGCGTTACGAGTGGGGCTGCCGCTGACGATATGCGACGAAGCCCTGGCGCGGCCTGGGGCGATGGCTTCTACATGACTCATTTTTTTGCCGCCCGCGTGCTTCACATGTCCGACGCCGGCGAGACGACGGTGTTCACAGAGGGGTCGGCTGGCATGTCGCTGGCGTTCGGTGAGGGCGTTTTTGGCAACAAGCTCTATGTCAGCGACCGTGGCGGGACCATCTATGCATACAACCCCGACGGCACGCGCGAGACGTTCGCGACCGGACTGGGCGGGCCCGAGGACGACATCTGGGGCCTGCACATTGTGGGCGATGTCATGTGGGTGGCAGCCGACGGCGCGGGGCTCTACCGCATAACAGTCCCCGAGCCGGCGACGGTGGGGTTGATGGTGTTTGGTGCGGCCGGCCTATTGCGGCGACGGCGACGGTAACGTAATTTCAGCGGAAAGGGAGCAGCTATGCGAATACATCACGTCTTGCTAATCACAGGAGTCGTCTGCCTGGCGGCGGGCCTGGCTGGGGCGGCCGAGCCTGTTCAATGGCGCGTCGAAGACGGCGGCAACGGGCATTTCTATGAGTACGTCGCGGACGTCGGGATTCCCTGGATCACCGCCAATGCTATCGCTGGAGTCCGGTCTTTTGGCGGGGTGGCCGGCCATCTGGCGACCGTAACCAGCCAGGGGGAGAACGACTTCCTGGCAGCCAGCTACGGCTTCGATCTTTACGATTCGGGCTGGCTGGGCGGGCGGCGAGATGCGTCCTTGCCAGCAGCGGAAGTCTGGCAGTGGGTGACCGGCGAGTCCTGGTCTTACGTCAACTGGGCGCCCGGCTACCCCAGGGCGGCCGGCAGTGGCACGGATTACGTGTCAATGTGGGGGTACGGCGCGCCGGCTGAGCGGCGCTGGCGCTGGTATGACGATAACAATAACAGCGCGCCGCAGTACACCCACGGATACTTCGTGGAGTATGCGGTAGCGGCGGATAGTGGCTTTCGTCAGTACATGCTGGGGGATGTTGACGGCGTCAATTACAACGGAGCTGGCAGTGCTGATGACGTCTACATAGATCCCGACGTGCTGGCCAACTTGGTCGGCGTAGGCCATCCGGTTGTCGATTTTGACGTGATGACCATCAATCAGAACGTTCCTTTCACGTTCGAATTCCCGCTGGTCGGCAATGAGCGTGTGGTCACAGCGTCATTGACAGTCGGGCTGAAAGCGGTGATCGCGCACGTATCTACCGATGCCATATTCTTCTACAGTGCGGACGGGACGACAGTTTACGGCCCATACTATTACTCCGACCTGGGTTGGTTGCCCATCAGCCAGACGGGGACCACAGTCCGGTCCGTTGATCTCGCAGACGTGCTAGGCGACGACCTTATATCGCTGCTGCAGGCAGGACAGCTCAGCTGCCAGGTCCGCGACGACGCAGGCGTGGACTATGCACGATTGACCATAGAGGTAGTTCCCGAGCCGGCGACGGCGGGGTTGATGGTGTTGGGTGGGCTGGCGTTGGTCAGGAAGAGGCGTGGGCAGTGGCGCAGGTGAGACATAATTCTTGTACGAGGAGCAAGTCATGAGAAGAGCAGTTATCGCAGCAACCATCTTAGCCGCATGTGTAGCGGCCCAGGCGGGCACTCGGGCGGACCTGTCCGGCGATTTGGTCGTGGACTTCGCCACGACCATGGACATGCCATTCATGACCGTGGGCAATCCGGGCAATGCCGGGGAGATGTCGGGCGTGGCTGCGGGAGGGTACGGTCTGGATCGCATCACCGGGGGCGTGGGCTACGCTTATAACATAGGGAAATTCGAGGTCACAGTCGGTCAGTACACCGAGTTTCTCAATGCCGTGGCGGCGACGGACACGTATGGTCTCTACAACTCGGAGATGTGGTCGAACGAACGCGGCTGCAAGATTCAGCGTAGCGGCTCAGCCGGCAGCTATAGCTATTCGGTGAACTTTGACCGGGTGGACCGGCCGGTCAACTACGTGAGTTGGGGTGATGCGGCGCGATTCTCCAATTGGCTGTCCAACGGCATGCCAACCGGCGCCCAAGGGCCGGCTACCACCGAGGGCGGCTCGTATACCCTCAACGGGGCCGTGACAAACGCCGCACTCCTGGCAGTTACGCGGAATGCGGGCCCTGGGTATTTCATTCCCTTAGAGGACGAATGGTACAAGGCCGCCTACTATGACGGCGACGCTGACGTTTACTACGACTATCCGACCGGAACGGACGTGGACCCCGACGACAGCATGTTCGATCCTGACCCAGGCAATAATGCCTGCTGGAACTATAACCTCGATGGTCCGTACTACCGTAGCGAGGTCGGCGAGTTCGAAAACAGCGCCAGCCCTTATGGCACGTTCGACATGGGCGGAAACGTATGGGAGTGGAATGAAACAGTGGCCGAGCCGTCTGAGTATGGTACCCGCGGCGGCTCGTATCTTAGTCAACTCCCGGCCTTCGAGGCCAAGAATAGAAACGTCAATTCTGGGCCAATCTTCGAGCATCACAAGCTCGGATTCCGAGTTGCGCAAGTCCCCGAACCGGCGACGGTGGGGTTGTTGGTGTTTGGTGCGGTTGGGCTGTTGCGACGACGGCGGGCGGGATCATGACAGAAAAGGAAAAGGATATGAGAACACTTCTGATTGTTTTGGCTGTTACGGTTGGCCTGGCCGCGCTGCCTGCGGGGGCGGCTATTATCGACAATGACCACATCTATATTTGGGGCGATCCGTTTGGCGATCAGTTCGACAATTACGCCGAGGTCCAGCCGGGCGAGACGATCGTACTGCAGGTGTGGGTCAACGATCTCGACGGCCCGGTAGACCGGCAGACCGGGGAGACGTTGGTGAACGAGAACTGGGCAAGGGTCGCCAACGGCGTATGGGCCGGCACGTGGTGGGACCCGATCGTCGTGGACTGGCTTTCAGTGCACGAGCATAGGGCGGACACCTACTACAGTTCTTATTGGTCCAACGTTACCCATAATGCCCACGGGCAAGGCTACCGGTATGCCCAGTACGAAGACACGACCGGTGCGGCCACCGTCAGGTGGGTCGCGGAGAACAAGTACGTCATCGGCCTGAGCTATACGATTCGAGACGACGCACCTTTGGGCCCGTCGACGCTTGGCCTGCAGATAGCCTTTAGTTACTCGGAATGGTTCTTTAACAACCGCATTGAAAATGATCAGGGCGATCCCTACGCGATGACGCTGAACGTTGTCCCCGAGCCGGCGACGGCGGGGATGATGGTGTTTGGTGCGGTCGGTCTGTTGCGGCGGCGACGACGGGGAAAGTGAAGCCATCTCAAACAAAGAGAAAGGACTGCGGACATGGCGCGAAAGACCAATATGAGTTTTCGGCCGATAGTCCTGACGGCGCTGCTCGTCGTTGGGGGCGTGGCGCTTTCGGCGTCGGGGCTGAACGTGCTGGATTTTGAGAGCATCCCCTCGGGCAGTTTGATTGATGATATGCAGATCGGTGACCAATACGAAGCAACGCATGGCATGCGGTTCCGGCTGGACTTGGATGCTGACGGCCTGCCGGATGGGCCGGGGGCACAGCCTTGGCTGGAGCAGATTGGCGGGACCAAGGACGATTTTGCCTTCACCTATGATACGGGCCATCTGGTCGACTCGGCCGCCCCGGGCTTCGAAGGCCAGCTTGGTGATTACTTCCTTCGAGGCACACTGACACCGTACACGCTTATCGTGCTCTATTTTCAGCCGATGGCGGAGGTCTCGGGTGAGATATGGGATTTGGATGGTACTCGCGGGCACTCGGAGCGGTGGCGGATCGACGTAATGGGGCCGGACTACCTCGCCAACAATGACGCGACGGACGTGGTCGCCAGCCTCATCAGCCCGGAACAAGAGAACCTGACATGGGACGGCAGGCCGTGGGAGTTTTCGTTAGCTCGGCAGGAAAGAGACATTCATGCTTTGCGCCTGGAGTTCATAGGGAGTAAGACGGACAGAGTGGGCGGTGGCTTCGACAATTTCTCAGCCACTGTCCCCGAGCCGGCGACGGTGGGGTTGATGGTGTTTGGTGGGGTTGGCCTGTTGCGGCGATGGCGGCGAGGCTAGGCCGTAGGGCGGCCCGTACGGGCCGCCCTACAGATGCATCATCCACTCAGGTCTTCGGCCTGATTAGCAGCAGGAACTCCAGGCCGCCGCCTTTGCCTGTTATTGGGGAGGGGATTAGCTGGTCTGGCGCGTGGCCCAGTTCGGCGAGTTGGTCGCATACGGTTTGGCAGACCTCTTGGGCTTGCTCGTCGGTGAGTTTGGGCGGCTTTTTGCTGCGGCCCTTGCCGGCGGGGCGGGGGTTTAGCTTGGCGTGCTCGTAGTGACACTTCAGCAGGGATACGATTCGCCCGCCCGGTTTCAGCCAGGCTGCTGCGGCGGGGATCGCGCGGGCTTGCGGCGTCCAGGCCATGTCTATCGCTACCAGGTCAACTAGCTCGGGCGCGTCGCAGTGCAGGGCGTTGGTGCGTTCCATTACGACCACTCGCTCATCTTTGCGGAGCGTCCAGGCCAGCTCGCCGTAGCCTGTGTCGATGGCGTAGACTTTTTCCGCTCCGCGCTGCAGCAGGCAGTCGGTGAACCCGCCGACGTTGCAGCCGAAGTCTGCGCAGGTGAAGCCGGTGGAGTCAATCTGGAAGGCATCGAGGGCTGCGGCGAGTTTTTCGCCGCCTCGGCTGACGTATTTTCGACTGTCTGGGTCCACGCGCGGATTATACAGCATTCGCTGCGGATCGCACGGCCGATCGGCGCAAAGCAAAACGTCCGCAACACTTTCGGCTGCGGACGTTTTGGTATGTGTGAATCAGCAGGCGGGCCTGCTGGGCGGGCAAGTTACTTTATGGCGTCCAGCTTCTTTGCCAGGCGGCTCTTACGGCGGGCGGCGGTCTTTTTGTGGATCGTGCCCTTGCCGGCGACCTTGTCCAGTTGCTTGTAGACGACCTTGAGGTCCTCGGCGGCCTTGTCCTTGTTGCCGGCTTCGATGGCAGTGGTGAACTCGCGGACGGCGTCCTTTATCTGGTCTTTTCGCCAGCGGTTACGGGCCCGCTGCTTGACGTTCTGACGGACGCGTTTCTTTGATGAAGCAGTATTTGGCACGGGTGAATCTCCTTACCGGTTCTTTTCAGTTTTGCAGGACCGCGAATTATACATGCCCCCGGCCGCGGAATCAACGGGAAAACAACAGATTTGTGCGGTTTTACTCTTGCTGCCCGCCCTGTTCTTCGAGTTTCTTTCGCAGCGCCTGGAGGCGATGACGGGCGTCCTTGTACTCGTAGTCGAGCTGCGTGACCTTCGAGTACTCGTCGATGGCCTCTGTCAGGTCGCCGGCGGATTCCAACGCTTGGCCCAGCAGGTAACCCAGCTCCTTGGCGTAGGCTTCCGGCGTTTCGCCGACCAGGGCGCGCTGATAGGTCTCGATCGCTTCGCGAACCATGCCCTGTTTGAAGAAGGACTGTCCCAGATAGCCCATTGCCCGCAAGCGGCGGCGGGGGTCGTGCTGGGCTGTCTGAAGGGTGACGATGGCCTGGTCGTACTTGCCGGCCAGGAATTGGCGCCTGCCGAGCTCGTATTTGATCGACAGGTCGGTCGGGTAGTTCACAACTCGTTCGGCATACTCCGCCAACTCGAAGGCGAGTTTTTCGCGAGCGATATCCTTGGCTGCCTCTTTGTCGCCGGCTTGCGCCGCTTGGCGGGCCTGACGAGTCATCTGCCTGATGCGAATGTCACCTATGCGCACCTTGAACTGGTAGGCGCCGGTTTGGCTGTGTGCTTCGGTGAGAGCGGCGATGGCCTGCCCCTCATGTTGATCGTCTTCGAATTTCAGCAGCGCGTCGACGTAGGCGTTGATCTTGCCCGCTACCGTCGGCGATGCGAGATACTCGGCGTGGGCTTTGTCGACCCGCTTGGCCAGGAACCCCTTGTCCTTGACCATCGCGTCCTGCTGGCTGAGCTCCATCTGGTAGTCCATGTCCTTGACCGCCCTGGTGAAGTCCCGGCCCTCTTCCTCGTAGCCACCTTGCTGCACGGTGAACCTCGCCGATACTTCACGCAGCAGGTCGCTCAGTTCGCCGTCGTCGGGGTCGACCCGGCGGGCGCGTGTGGCGGCCTCGACAGCCAGGGCGTACTCCTTCAGATCGCGATAGGTGATTGCCGCCGCCACCAGGAGCCGCTTGGAGGGCTTGGCTGCCAGTTTTTGCGATTCGAACAGAAAATCCGTCGCCCACTTGGTCACCTTGGGCAACTCCATCTGCTTGGTGGTCTTGATGACCAGTTCGATAAACTCCAGCGAGCCGGGCTCTTTGGCGAGCAGAAACAGGGCGTTGACGAGCGTTTCTTCCGGCACCTTGCTGGGGCGGTGCTTGAGCTTGTCCATCATGCCCGGGCCCTTGCCGCCCTGGGCCTTGCGATTCATCGATACTTCACGGAGTGGGCCGTAGCCGCGATCCATGTTGCCCGGGTCGCGTCGGATACCGTCAAGGTAGAGCTCGATCGCGTAATCCCAGTTGCCTGTGGCAGCTACCTTGTCGGCGCGGTCGAAGAAGGCATCGCCCTTGCCCGTCGGGCCGGTTGGTTTGGTGTCGTTGTCAGTCATTGCAGCGTCCTTGTGAGTGCTCAGCCCAATAGTTTAACTGTCCCCACGCAATCAGGCAAGGGCGTTCTAGCCCGCCTGGCTTGGCTGGCGGACGCTGTAGACGTACCAACGAGCCATCCGTTGCTTGGCCAAAGGTGCTTGTCGTTGGTAATAGATGGTCATAATCAGTTCGGGGACGGTGCGGATCTCGAACCAGTGACGGCGAAGGTACATTTCGGTGGGCCCTTTGCTGGGGCCATGCTTGCATCGCCCCGATGTCTTCCACTTCCGCAACACCTCGACGACAGTGTACTCCTCGTCCCGCCATGTAAACCGCGCCGGCAGGCCCGGCTCGCCGCGAGCCATGCCGGCGGCATCGGCCGAGCCGGGGGCGGGGACGAGGCGCTCGCTGACGAACTGCGCGGCTGGGTCGTGGGCCATGGCGGGGCTCCTTGTTGCTACGTGTACCGCATGAGGGCTGTGGAGTAGAAGGGCCTGCCCTGGGCGATGTATTTGCGTTCAAAGTTCGTGCCCACCAGCTCGCCGGCCTTGCTGGTCATCCGCGGCATGGCGATGCGGACGAAGCCCGGCGCGCCCGCCAGCACCCGACGGATGTGACGGAAGTAGTCGAAATGGTCGGTCACGACGATGAGCTGCCCGCCGCCGACGAGCGCCCGGCGGACGTGGTCGAGGAACTTGCGCTGGATAAGCCGACGGCGGTTATGGCGGCGCTTGGGCCAGGGGTCGGGAAAGTAAATGTGCACGCGCGTCAGGGACGAGTCGGGAACGCAGTGTGCGAAGACCATGTCCGCATCGCAGGCCAGCATGCGGACATTCTCCAGGCCGGCCCGGCGGAAGCGGTCCGCGCAGTACGCAGCATACGCGCGGGCGTACTCTATGCCGATCATGTTGATCTCGGGCCTGGCCGCCGCCCGGGCCAGCATGAACGTGCCCTTGCCGCACCCGATTTCGATCTCGGTGGGCCTGTCGTTGCCGAAAATCTCCGCAAAGTCCAGCTGCGTCTCCGTCGTCGGATCGTCCAGTAGGAGATGGCCCGTATCCCAGCGACCGCTCTTGCGATGGCCAAGTTGTTTTGCAGATTCCTGCCGCATTCACTCAGGATAGAATGTCCGCCCCCATCCGGCAAGAGACCGGCCTTGCATTGGGTTGGCGGCGGGTCATAATGAGGGCCGATCCTAATGGTTTTGTTCTCCGGTATCCGATATACGAGGTCCCTGCCCTCGATGAAGTCGGGGCGGCTGATACGGGCCAGAAAGCTTTAGACCAGGTCAGGTAGCCAACAAAATTGAAAAGACCTCTGAAAGGAGCACACTATGAAACTCGGCGTAATGGCAGCATGCTTTGCCGGAATGAAACTCGATGACGCGCTGGACTACTGTGCGGAGGTCGGGCTGGACGCGATCGAACTGCCCGCAGGCGGCTACCCGGGCGACCCGTGGAAGCTGTCGGGCATCCACAAGGACAAGAAGAAGCTCGCCGCACTCAAGCAGAAAATCGCCGACCGCGGGCTGGAAGTTCATGGCATAGCCGTGCACGGCAACCCGATTCACCCCAATAAGAAGATCGCCACCGCCCACCAGGCTGCTCACCGCAACGCGGTCCTGCTGGCCAAGGAGTTCAAGACGGTCGTGATCAACTTCTCAGGCTGTCCCGGCGGCTGTGCGACGGACAAGACGCCCAACTTCGTCACCTGCCCCTGGCCCGAAGAGTTCGCCGCCGCCGCTGACTACCAGTGGAACAAGGTGCTCATTCCGTTCTGGAAGAAGGAGAACACCTTCGCCGCCAAGCATGGCGTGAAGATCGCCTTCGAAGCTCACCCGGGCATGGTCCTGCACAACCCCGAGGACATCGTCCGCCTCCGCAAGGCCGCCGGCAAGCAGCTCGGTGCGAACCTCGACCCCAGCCATTTCTTCTGGCAGGGCATCGACCCGGTCGCAGCCGTCCGTTTCCTCGGCGAGAACAAGTGCATCTTCCATGTTCACGCCAAGGACTGCAGCATCGACCCGTTCAACGCGGGCCGAGTCGGCAATCTGGATATCAAGGGCTACGGCGACATCAAGAACCGCGGCTGGGTGTTCCGCACGGTCGGCTACGGCCACGGCGATGAGTTCTGGAAACCTTTCTTCTCCGCCCTCCGCACGTTCGGCTACGACGGCGTGGTCTCCATCGAGCACGAAGACGGCCTGATGAGCATGTCCGAAGGCTTCGAGAAGGCAGTCGAATACCTGCAAGGCACGATCATCTACGAAAAAGTCGGCAAGGCCTGGTGGTTCTAGGCTAGCTAGCCAACAACTGAATACCCAACAATCCGGCGGGCTCGTCCAGGCGACGGGCTCGCCGTTTCTTTGCGCGGGCATAGCGGCTAGACTGGCTGCATGCGAATTCTTATTTCCAACGACGACGGCATTCACGCGCCGGGTCTGGCTGCCTTGGCTGCGGCTGTTATGGACCTGGGGGAGATCACCATCGTCGCGCCGGATACCGTGCAGAGCGGGGCGGGGCATGGCATTACGGTGCATCATCCGCTGACGGTTCGCGAGGTAGACGTGGCCCTGCCGACTGACGGCGGAGCGACGACGGTGCGCGGTCTGAGCGTGGACGGTCGGCCGGCTGATTGCGTGCGGCTGGCTGTCAAGAGCCTGCTGCCCGAGCCGCCGAAGCTGATACTTAGCGGCATAAACAAAGGCGCCAACGACGGCATATGCGTGTTCTATTCCGGCACGGTGGCAGCCGCCGCCGAGGGGTGCATACTGGGCATTCCGGCGGTGGCGTTCTCCGCCAAGGCGACCCACGACGTGGACTTCCCCCGCGCTGCTAAGCTGTGTCGCTGGGTGCTCGGCAGGCTGTTGGAGGCTGGGCTCCAGCGCGGGGATTTGCTGAACGTCAACCTGCCTGACCTGTCCAACCCAGCCTGGCCCGTCGGCGTGCAGGTGGCGCGGCAATCGACGGCTGAGCTGCTGGATAACTACACCTTGGCGGCTGATGATGCTGACGGGCGAGTGTACAAAATCGCCGGCGACTACGAGCTGGGTTTCGACGGGCACGACGCCGATTCGGTCGCACTGGCGGAGGGCTACATAACCATCACGCCGCTTCGCGTGGACATGACGGACCACACGAAGCTAACCCAATGGCTCGCCCGCGACTGGACGGGCCTAACACAGGCGGAAGGTGGCGAAGAGGGCTAGTCGGTCGCCGGCTGATCGAAGCTGAGCGGCTCGTCAGCCGGCGGGGGTGGGGGGCGCAGGGAGAGGCATTGGTCGGCCTTCATGCCGCAGGTCTTGAGGATCTCGGCGGGGCTCTCAGCCTGGCCCGTCTTTTCCGCCAGGTAAATCGCCTGCACCACGGCCATGTTCAACAGATTCTCCCGGGCGGAGCATTCGTATGTCTGAGCGCCATCAAGCACCGCCTTGGCGAAGGCCTCCACCTGCAGGCTGAGGCAGTCCGGCTGGCCGGGCAGCTGGCGAGTCTCATCCAGCGCTAGCCCGTTGGGGTCTCGCAGCAGGCACATCTCGGGGTCTGCCGTCAGCGAGCCGCCCAGGCCGTGCAGCGATAGTTGCTCGCTGACAGGCCCCGACGCGCGGCTGGTAACCACCGTGCCCATGCACCCGTCGGCAAATCGCAACACAGCCGCAGCTGTGTCGTCGGTGTTGCTGGTTGGCGTGGGACTGCCGTCGCGGCGTTGCGTGCAGACGGCGTTTATGCCATACACCGACTCCGGCAACGAGAGCATCCATACCAGCAGGTCGATGAAATGGTAGCCAAGCTCCAGCAGCGCCCCGCCGCCGGCTGCGCCCACGTCGCCCCGCCAGCCGGCCACCGGGCCCCAGTTGAACAGGTAATTCGCCCTGGCCAGGAAAGTATGGCCGATCGCCCGGCGGCTCTCCCACGCTCGGCGGTAAGACGCCATGAATCGCCGCTGCGTACCGACGACGAACTTCACCCCCGCCTGGTCCATTCGGCGGACCATGTCGGCTGCCTCCGTCAGGTTGCGGGCCAGCGGGGCGTCCTTGCACACGTGTATGCCTCGCTGAGCGCAGGCGGCTATGAGTTCCACATTGGCGGCGGGGGGCGTGGAGATGAACACAGCGGCGGGCTGAGTCTGGGCGAGCATCGCCCGCGTGTCGGTGAAGCCCGCGAGGTTATGAGTGCTGGCCAGAGGGTCGAGCGCGTCTGGGTTGCGGTCGGCTATGCCCACCACTTCCACCAGGTCGCTGGCGAGCAAGGCTTGCAGCGTGCGCTGGCCAAAGCCGCCCAGGCCTATCACTGCTACTGGTAGTTTTTGCGAGTCGCTCATATTGTTGTGGTCTGTCGCCCCGGTCGATGGCCAAGATTATGCCTTGCCGGCGCGAGTGTCAAGCTGCACCCGCGCGGGTAAATTGACTTCGCCCGCGCTCGGCCTTACGATGATCCTATGACCTCACAGGAAAACTCACCAAGCTCCGAGCCCGACGCCGCGCCCGTCAGCAACCTACACGTTGCGGGCTTCGAGCGACTGGCCTCGCCGGACGCGGTGAAGGCCGAGCTGCCTTGCCCGCCGGACGTGCTGCAAACCGTCCGCCGCGGGCGGGATGGTATCCTCACCGCCTTGGCTGGCCAGGACGACCGGCTGGTGATGATCGTAGGTCCGTGCTCCGTGCACGACCCGGCGGCCGCACTGGACTACGCCGGCAAACTCGCCGCCCTCAGCGGCGAGCTGGCCGACAAGCTGATAATCGTCATGCGAGTGTATTTCGAAAAACCCCGCACAACAGTCGGCTGGAAGGGGCTCATCAACGATCCGCACGTCGACGGCAGTAACGATGTCAACGCCGGGCTGCGACTGGCCCGCAAGCTCATGCTGGATATCAACGCGATGGCCCTGCCGTGCGCGACGGAGTTTCTCGACCCGATCATACCGCAGTACCTCGCCGACCTGGTGACGTGGGTCGCCATCGGCGCGCGAACCACCGAAAGCCAGACCCACCGCGAGATGGCGAGCGGCCTATCGATGCCGGTCGGCTTCAAGAACGCCACCGACGGCGACCTGCAAGTCGCGCTGGATGCGATGGTGTCCGCACGCAGTAACCACGCGTTCTTGGGCATAGACGGCGCGGGCTCAACATGCGTCGTCCGCACAAGCGGCAACGCCGACGTTCACCTCGTGCTCCGCGGTGGGAGCAGCGGACCGAACTACGGGGCAGACCACGTCGCCAAGGCCAAGGCTGCCCTGGCCGCGTTGGATACGCCCCCGGCCGATCGACGCATACTCGTAGACTGCGGCCACGGCAACACAAACAAGGACTACACGAAAATCCCCGAAGTCTTCCGAGCCGTCCTAGCCCAGCGAAGCGCAGGCGAACGCGCCATCCTCGGCATGATGGTGGAAAGCAATTTGGCAGCAGGCCGGCAAAACCAAAGCGATTCGATGACCTACGGCCAATCAATCACAGACGCCTGCACAGACTGGGACACGACGGAAGAGCTACTCCGCGAGGCGGCGAAGTAGATTTTTGATTTGAGAGGCGCGTGCGGGTATCGTGTCCACTAGCGGACCAATCAAAAATCCAAAATCGCAAATCAAAAATTCTTCCCCTACTCCCACACCACGTCTTTGAGTTTCAGCTCTACGTTCGTTCTGCCTCGGAAGGTGTTCAGCGTCGGCTCGGCGACTATGTCTACTTGGGCTACGCCGGCCAGGTTGTCTGCTAGGTCGCCCATGTTGAAGCCTACTGCTCGCATTGTGGTTTTGCCTTGGCCTAGCAGCAGGCCTAGCGTTCTGCCGTTTTGGCCCATGCGTTTGGGCGGGCTGACGAGCTTACAGCCTCGCAGGGCGACAAGCGGCGGGCGGTTGCCCTGGCCGAACGGGGATAGGCGCCGCAGGTGCTCGACGACCTTATAACTTAGCCCCGCCAGCGTGACCTCCGCGTCGATGTCGAGTGCGGGGATGAGCTGTGTATCGATGACGGTGTTGTTTGCATGTTCGACGAAGGCGGCCGTGAAAGCGTCTATGTTCTCGGCGTGGACTTTCAGTCCGCCGGCCATGGCGTGCCCGCCGAAGCCGATCAGGTGCTCGCCGCAGGTTGCCAGTGCGTCCCGCATGTGAAAGCCGGGTATGCTCCGCCCGCTGCCTTGGCCGACGCCGTCGCCATTGATGGCGATGAGGATGGCGGGGCGGGCGAACCGGTCGACCAGGCGCGATGCGACGATGCCGATCACCCCGCCGTGCCACTTGTCGCTGGCCAGCACGATCGCGCGGTGTTTTTCGTCGGCCAGGCCGTTGGCTTCGACCAGGTCTACTGCTTCAGCGGCGATCTCCCGTTCGACTTTCTGCCGCTGGGTGTTCTGCTGGTCGAGCTGCTCGACGATCTTGGCGGACCTGTCCCCAGCCCGGCCCGTCAGCAGGTCGATAGCAACCTTGGCATGGCCCATCCGCCCGGCGGCGTTGAGCTTGGGGGCGAGCATGAAGCCCACGTGGAACGCGTCCAGTTTTTCGCCCGTCAGGTTGGCGCCATCCAGCAGCGCCCGCAGGCCGACGTGGGTCGTGTTACTCAGTGCCATCAGACCATGCACTACCAGCGAGCGGTTCTCGCCGACCAGCGGCACGACGTCGGCGACCGTGCCCATCGCCGCCAGGCAGGTGGCCGTCAGCAGGAAATCTTTCATTGGCTCATCGACTCGCGCGGTCCCGCACATTTCGCGAGCGACTTGCCAGGCCAGCTTGAGGGCAACGCCCGCCCCGGCCAGGCCCGTGTTGGGGTAGCTGTCCGCCGGCACCATTGGGTGTACGATGGCCGTCGCGTCCGGTAGCTCGGGCCCCAGGCCGTGATGGTCCGTGATGATGACATCGACCCCCGCAGCTCGGGCCGTCGCGATTGGCCCGACGGCTGTGATGCCGCAATCGACCGTGATAATCAGGTCCGCACCGTCGGCGATGATTTTGGCGATGGCCTCGTCGTTGACGCCGTATCCTTCGTCGAGGCGGTGGGGCACGTAGTAGTGGGCTTCGGCGTCGACGAGTTTCAGACACGCGTGCAGGATCGCCACAGCCGTCATGCCGTCCACGTCGTAGTCGCCGTAGATGACGATCTTTTCCTTATCGCGCACGGCTCGGGCGATGCGTTCGGCGGCTGGGCCCACGCCCCCCAGCAATTGCGGGTCGTGCAGGTCGGTGAGCTTGGGTGACATGAACTGGCGGATGGCTTCGACGTCAGTGATGCCGCGGTTGTGCAGCACCTGGATGACCAGCGGGGCGGTGTGGGCTTGGCGGGCGAGGTCGTCTGCACCGTCGAACGGCGGGGCGATGCGCCACTGCTTGTTGGTCCGCTTCGGTGAGTCTGCTGCCATTAGTGCTCCGTGCTTGGGGTTGGCATGGCAGTATACATGATCTTCCCCGAAAGTACGCCTCCCCCAGTCTCTCCTCAATCGAGTTTTGTTTGGTGGCCTGGTTTCGCTACTCGGCAGACTGACCTTGGGCGGGGGCGCTGCGTTTGAAGTACGTGGTGATGATTTGAAAGACGATACCTGCCGCGGCGATACAGCACAGGGCGATCAGGCCTGTCCGGCTGAGCAAGGCCCCTTGGGGGTCTGCCAGGCTGTTGGCGAAAGACGCCACCGCCACCGCGCCAACCATGACCATTACCGCGCCTACAGCGGACGTCGTGATAATGGTCATCAGTTTCCTGAAGATCAGCGCCAGCACCAGCGGGATGACCGCCGCCGCGCCGATCAGAATAAGGGGCTGCCAGGTCTGGCTCTTAGCCAGCGCCACCAAGTACTGCCACGCCTGGCCGTAGAACTCGCTGGTCCACAGCGCCAGGTCCGTGGTGTCCGGCAGGTATAGCTTTGGCAGGTCGGGTGGCTGAAAGCCCGGATTGTCCGTCCGCAACAGCCAGGCCATTGTGGCGCTGCCTGCCAATGCACCCGCCAGCAGGCCTATCCACATGCGGGCGGTGATGAAGGCGATGATCGCCAGCATGCTGGCCAGTACTATGCAGACGGCGATGGGCGATACGTCGGGCATTCGCATGCCGACGGGCCCGGCCAGGACCAACCCCACTGCCGCACCGGTGACCATCATCAGCCATCTGCTCAGCCGTAGACCACGAAGCACAAGGGCTGCCCCCAGCGCCGCACAACCGGTCGCCATGGCTGCGTGCAGACCCGTCAGCGGATTGGGCAGGGAAGGCAGCGTAAGGTCGAGCAGTGCAGCGGCGATCATGCGGCATGCTCCTTTTGGAAGCTATCGGCCAAGATTGCGTTTGGCCTCAGCCAGTGCTTCTTGGGCCATATTGAGCTTGTTTGAATCGGTCAGGCCAGCGCAGGCCTTTTCCAAGAGGTTCACAGCCGGCTCGTAACGCCTTAGATATCGGCAGTACAGCACGCCGAGCATCAACTGCACGTCAGCTATAAACTTGTACCCGGCATAATTGGCTATGAACCGCTCGTAAGCGTCGGCGGCTGTGGGGTAATCGGCGGTGGACATCATGTGGTTGGCGATGTCCAACTGCTGCTGGCGTGGCAGGACGATATTGTCGCCCAGTTGGACCAGGCGTTTGTACAGGTCCGAAGCTGTCGGCAGGTCGCTGCCGCTGACGGCTTGGGCAATATCGCGCCTCAACTGGAGCTGCTCGGCGGCGGCGGTGTCCTCGGTGACGGTGATGGAAACGACCCTGGCGTCTACCTTGCGTTTAGGGGGCTTGGCGACGCGGGATCGCAGGTTGGAATAGCCGAATGGGTCGCCGCCGCTCTGGACGGACTGGCGATAGGCGCGCCGCCTGCGACCTGTTTTGATCAGGTGGAGCAGGTCCAGCTCGTCGCGTGGCAACATCTTGGCCAGAAGCAGGCCCGCTGCCACCGCTATGCCGAAGACGTACCCGCTGCTGTGAGCGACATAGGCGACCCCGCCTGAGACCTCGGGCCCGATAACCACACTGGCGGACATCCACAGGTTCGAGATAAACTGTATCGCCAGGAGAAACAGGCTGGACACATCGAAGGTGACAAACCAAAACAGCAATTTCACCTGCACGCGAGGCAGCAGCACGAGGTACGCGCCGGTTACCGCGCTGATCGCCCCCGACGCCCCCAGCACCGGGGCGTGTCCGCTGATAGCGAGATAACCAAGCCCCGCCATTAGCCCGCCACCCAGATAGAACATCAGGTAGCCCAAATTGCCCATACGATCGTTGATGGCGTTGCCAAAGACCCATAAGAAAAGCATGTTGCCAACCAGATGCGACAAGTTGCCATGCATAAACATGCTTGTGAAGAATTGGTACAAATGTGGCAGTTGAGGCTGGAGGAGCAGGTGGCGAATGAGTGGGTTCTGGCCGTTGGCGCCTACGAAATAGAGCAGGACGTTGAGCGCCACCAGCACGTAGTTGGTCCACGGCTTGGTTCGCATTCGGTAGTCGGTGCCGATCGGAAACATATTTGTACTTACTTGGCCTTTCAGCCCGTTGGGTTGGGGGGCAGTTACCGGCTAATTCTATAGACGCCGCCGCCGGCTAACAAGCAAAACGCTTGCCGCGCTCTGGCCAGGGCCTATAGTGGACGCTTCCTGATGCACGTTATTACGCCCGGGGGCGAGGAAATGTTTGATGACAATTGCAGGCGTGGAGTTGATCGGTCCGGAGGTGGCCAATGTCAGTGCATTCCTCATATTCGGCGGGCTGAGCGTGCTGATAATGGCGATGGCCAAGGGTGGCTTTGGCGGCAGCATAGGCTTGCTGGCCGTGCCGATTATGATCTACGCTGTGGGGGCTGAGACATCACGGGGTGTCGGGCTGATGCTGCCGATACTGATAGCTACCGACTACATGAACATTATCGTTTGGTGGCGCCAATGGCGGTGGAAGATCGTCGCCAGGCTCTTGCCGGGGGCTGTGGTTGGCATAGTGGTCGCGTGGATTGTGCTGCACCAGATGGGCTTTGGCGGGGGTGATGTCAGCGAGCAAGCAACCGCCAGCCGGGCGGCAGCCGACGCGTGGATGAAGATGGGCATCGGCGTTATCTCGCTTAGCTTCGTGACGATCAGGCTGATTCAGGCGTTTCGGTCGCGGAAGTTGGCCTTCCGCCCGGTGATGTGGCAGAGCACGGTCGCTGGCGGTATAGCCGGGGTTACAAGCACCTTCGCCCATGCAGCCGGGCCAGTAACGGCGATGTACCTGCTGCCTCAGAACTTGGGCAAGAACGCCTACGTCAGCACGACGGTGCTGTACTACTGGATCGGTAACCAGTTGAAGCTCGCCCCGTACATTCACATGAAGCTCATCAACACCGAGTCGCTGCTGCTGGGCCTGGTGCTCGTGCCGGTGGTGCCCGTTGGCGTGCTGCTGGGCAGATGGCTTTCCCAACGCGTCAACGAGAAAGTGTTCAACATGATCGTCTACACGCTGCTGGGCCTGACTGGCGTGGACATGTGTCGCAAGGCGGTCGTCGCGCTTTGGCTCTAGCAGGCCCCTCCATTTCTGACAACATAATAAATCCCGGTGCAATAACAGCCTCCGATGCGGCGTTTGTAATTCTGTAGGCGGCAAGGAGATACTGACATGACGCGACGCATATTAGTTAGAGGCAGCCTGTTGAAGATTGCACTGCTGGCGCTGTTTGCCTCAGCAGGCTGTATGGCGCAGATACCGATCCTCCAGTATCCGACTTTCTGGCAGGATGGCGATGTGCGGACGGTCGCCGTCGCGAAATTCCGCAACACATCCGTGTACGATCACCAGGCCGGCAACACAATATCCGACCGCCTGGCCGCCGCCCTGGCAGCCAATGGCACCTACGAGCGAGTATACGACCGCGGGGACAGGCGAACGCGTATGGCCAGGCAGGACCTGACGACGCTCAGTGCCGCCGGACCTGCCCGTCGGACTGATGTCGATGCGATCATCGTCGGCACGGTTACCAGTTTTGATGCCACCAGCGAAACCGATCACGAGGCCGAGCCGCTTTACGCCACCGATGCCGATGGCAGCTCCTACATCGTGGGGTACAGGCCCTTCACTCGCAACGAGGCGATCGTCTCGGTAACAGCCAAGATGGTGGACGCCAGAACTGGCGAGACCATCCACACAAGTCAGCCAGCCCAATCGCACGTCTGGTCGGAGGGCTCGCCGCCGGAGTACAACATGGACGCGTGCCTGGCAGCGGCCGTCAACAATGTAACCGATCAGCTCCTCGACGAGTTCGCCATCGTTGACAGGATCCTCACTGTCAACAAGGGCGATACCCTCAAGATCACCACCGGCGAGTACTACGACGGCGAGTGGCAGGACCAGGACACCTTCACCCCCTCCGACGAGACGATAACGGTAGTCGTCAACCTGCCTCCCGAGGCCGACCGTAGCCATTTCCGCCTGACGATCATTCGCGACGAGACACGGACGGACCTGGCCGCCCAGGAGTTCGTATGGAGTCGCGACGCCCCGGCCGGTGGCATGGTCTTTACCTTCGACCTGCTCGAAATAGCCGCCAACGGGGGCGGGCCAGGCGATTACGTGCTGAAATTCTACGCCGGCGAGAAACCGGTGATAGAGAAAAAATTCACCATCGAGCCACCTCAGTAGCATCCTTTTCCAGCCGACAGACGTATACATATATAGTCTCGGCCCGGCCGCCGCCACGCGGAATCGCCAGCCGCTCTAGTGGCAGGTTACTTTGGGCCGAATTGGGTTAGTATGCTATACTCCTATGGAATTGATCCCCGCGAGAAGGCGACATCGGCTGGCTGGCCAACTAACGGGCCTTTGCGGGATATCCGAGGTATGCAATGCTTGATGTGAGCGTGCTGTACGGCGGCCTGGAAACTCCGAGCACCCCCCACCGCTACGGGCGAGAAATCACACAGATCGACCCGCCGGACTACCAGCGAATGGCAGTGGCACGCAGCGCAGCCGAGCGCAGGCCAATCGTGGTGTGGAACCTGACGCGGACGTGCAATCTTAAGTGCGTCCACTGCTATACAGACTCCGAGGCCCAGGCCTATTCCGGCGAGCTGGATACCGACCAGTGCAAGGCTGTGCTGGACGACCTGGCGGCCTTTGAGGTCCCGGCAGTGCTATTCTCGGGCGGTGAGCCACTCGTCCGCAAGGACTTCTTCGAACTGGCTGCCCATGCAAGAGGCCTGGGCCTGCACGTGGTGATCTCCACCAACGGCACGCTGATCGACCAGGAGACCGCCCAGAAGTTCAAGGACCTGCAGTTCGCCTACGTGGGAATCAGCCTGGATAGTGCCGACCCGGCAGTGCACGATAAGTTCCGCGGCATGGAAGGCGCGTTCGAGCGAACGCGCGAAGGCATGCAGCGGTGCGTAAGCATAGGCCAAAAGATAGGCCTGCGACTCACCCTGACGCGACAGACGTGCGACAACCTGCCGAAGATTTTCGACTTCATCGAAGATCAGAACATCGACCGCGTGTGCTTCTACCACCTGTGCCCGGCGGGCCGGGGTGAGAGCCTGGAAGCCCTCAAGCTCGAGGAAGCTCGCAAGGCGATGGACGACATATTCGACTCGTCCAAGTCGCTAGTCGATGGCGGCAAGCGGGTCGAGATTCTGACAGTGGGCAATCACTGTGATGGGCCCTACCTATATCTGCGGATGCTGCGCGAGGGCGATCCCCGGGCCGATCAGGTGCTGGAGATGTTGCGGTGGAATGGCGGGGCGCGTTACTCCAGCGGAGTGGGCATTGCGAACATTGATTTCCTTGGCCAGGTCCACGCGGATCAGTTTTCGATGTTCCGTTCGTTCGGCAACGTTCGTGACCGGAAGTTCTCGGACATCTGGCAGGACACGTCCGACCCGATCATGGCGGGGCTGAAGGATCGCCTGCCTCTGCTGACGGGGCGATGCGGCACGTGCAAGTTCAAAGAGATCTGCGGCGGGTCGTCGCGGGCGCGGGCGGAGATTTCCACCGGCGAGCCGTGGGCGCCCGATCCGGCGTGCTATATTACCGACGAGGAGATCTCCGGCACGCTGGACGACTAGCGGCGGCGCGTGAGTTCGCCTACAATCAGCCATCATGCCCAAGACCATTCTGATCGTCGAAGACGAAGAGATGCTGCGTGAGTCACTGGCGGAGCTGCTGGCCGAGGAAGGCTATCAGATAGCACAGGCCACCAATGGTCAGGAGGCATATGAACTGGTGTTGGTCCAGCCTGTGGACCTGGTCCTGACCGACGTCCGCATGCCGGAGATGGACGGGATCACTTTGCTGTCGCGCCTCCAGCAGCTCATGCCCGAAACGCCGGTGATCGTTCTGACGGCGTATGGCACGGTGGAAAACGCCGTGGCTGCCATGCGGGCCGGGGCGCGAGATTACCTTCTCAAGCCGGTGCAATTCGACGACGTGCTACTAAAGATCCAGCGTGCGCTGGAGCATGGGCGGATCCTCCGAACCAGCCGAGTGATGACAGATCAACTTTCGGCTGACAGCGTGTTTCACAACCTCGTTGGCAGGGCGCCGTCGATGCTGGCGCTGTTCGGGATGGTCCGCAAGCTATCGGGCGTCAAGAGCAACGTGCTGGTCGCGGGGGAGTCGGGAACGGGCAAGGAGCTGTTCGCCCGGGCGATTCATTACAACGGGCCTGGCCGGGACAAGCCCTTTGTGGCCGTCAACTGCGGAGCTATTCCCGACAACTTGGCGGAGTCCGAACTGTTTGGCCACCGGCGCGGCGCGTTTACGTCGGCCGACCGGGACCGGATGGGTTATTTCGAGGCAGCCGACGGGGGCACGCTGTTTCTCGACGAGATATCCACGTTTCCGATAACGGTGCAAAGTTCGCTGCTGCGTGCGCTGGAGACGAAGGTGATAATTCCCGTGGGTGACACCCGTCCGCGGTCGGTCGATGTGCGCATCGTAGCAGCGTCCAACCGCAAGCTTGAGGACATGGTCGCTGCCGGTGAGTTCCGCGAGGACTTGCTGTATCGGCTGAAGGTCGTCACGCTCGATCTGCCGCCGTTGCGCGAGCGCAAAGAAGACATTCCGCTGCTGGTGAATCATTTCCTGGACAAGTACACCCGCGAGATGAACAAGCAAGTGAGCGGCATATCCAACGCAGCCATGCGGGCGCTGCTGAACTACAATTGGCCCGGCAACATTCGCGAGCTGGAGAACGTTATCGAGCGGGCGGTGATCTTCGTGGAGGGCGACCAGCTGGACGTCGCCAATCTTCCGTTCGAAGCCCAGGAAGGCGGTGACGAGGCCGGCGAGGCGTTGAAGGACGCCCTGCGGCAGTTCGAGCGGCAGCACATCATCTACAGCCTGCGGCGGCACAATTACGATAAGACGGAGACCGCCGAGCACTTGAAAATCGGCGTGTCGAGCCTGTACCGCAAACTGGACGAGCTGGAAATACCCAAGGACCCGCCGGCGGAAGAATAACCATTAGCAGCGTCCTGACAGGGCAGGCCATGGGCAAAGTCGGGGCAACAATTACTTGGCCTTGGCAAAGACCACAGCCCGATGTAAGACAGAGCCGAATCGTCTTGCCTTCGGCCCGGCGGCCCGGCCCATGAAATCGCACATACGTCACTTGGCGGATTATCATGAAGATCAGAATGAAGCTCGTCTGGATCGTTCTGAACAGCACTCTCGTTGCTTTGCTGTTCGGTGTTCTGATCTTGCTAGCCTATTCCCCGCGTTCATCAGACACCGGCGACGGCGACGCTGACGGTCAATCCGGGCCAGACAAACCGGCGCTGCGGATCGGTCTGATTCCCGAACGGAATATTTTCGAGCAACGTACCCGTTACGAAGCCTTGGCTGAGTATTTGTCACATCGGCTGGGCCGCCCCGTGAAACTGGTGACCCTCAACACCTACGAGGCCGCCCTGCAGGATCTGGCCGAAGGGAAAATTGAGGGTGCGTTCCTGGGCTCGTTCGTGGCGGTGCTGGCCATGGATCGGCTGGGGGTGCAGGTGACGGTCAAGCCGGAGTCGGCGGACGGCACGAGTACCTACCACGGCGTAATGTTCGTCCGGGACGACTCGCCGGTCACAAAGCTGGAAGATATCGCCGGCAAGTCGGTGGGCATCGTGCCTACGACGACGGCGGGACACGTGTTCCCCGGGTGCGTCATCATGCGGCTGGGCTTGTGGAACACGCCCAACGAGCCGCGAATAGTCCGGGTAGGCACGCACGATGATGTGGTGGAAATGGTCATCGAAGGCCGCGTTGACGTGGGGGCCGTCAAGAACCTTCGCCTTGAAGCCGTCACGGCGGCCCGTCCTGACTGGCGCGTCCGGGTGCTGGCCACGGGGCAGCGTGTTCCGAATAACGCCTTGGTGTTGCGGCGGGACATACCGGCCGGCCTGATGGAGGAAATATCACAGATATTGCTGATGATGGACGGCGACCCGGCGGGGCGTCAGACGTTGACGATAATGGGCGTTAAGCGATTCCTGCCTTGTGAAGCCCAGGATTACTCAGCCGTTTATGACATGGTCGAGTGTATTGAGTCGGCCTGGCAGGATATAGGCCTGCCGGGCCCCGTGCCCCAACGCCCCCAAGGCTGGCCCGTACCCGATCCCGAGGACGTGTGGAGATGCTACGACGTAAATTACTGATCGTTTTCGGCTCGCTGGTGATTCTGCTGGTGTCCGTTGCCATGTTCGGCATCTGGTGCTTGCACGGCATCTTGGGCGAACTGGACCACGTCAACACCGAGGCCGTTGCGATCGTCGACACCACCAATCGCCTCAACGCCGCCCTGACCAGGGTCGAGGTGGAACTCTATCAGTTGCAGGTGGCTGAGACCCATCATCTCGATGCCCTGATCGACCAGGTCAGCGCCATGCGGCAGTTGCTTGGCGAAATCGGCGGCCACTACATGGTGCAAAGGCCTAGTGTCGCCGACCACTACCAGAGCCTGCGGGCCAAGTATCCTCTCTTTGAGCGCAAGGTCAGCTCCTTGGCGACGGCTCAGGATGTCGACTTGGCCCGAGCGTACAATCTGCAGGCCCTGACCGCCGCGGCCAGCATGCGGGAGGACGTCGGGCGAATTAATGAGGAGGCCCGCGAGCACGCACATGCCGAACAGATTGCACTGGCGAACCACTTCCGCTGGCTGATACTGGGGATGGCCCTGGGCAGCATGCTGCTGATCAACGTTTCGATCATCGTCCTGCTGAGGGCATCGGCGATGGTGCTTCGCCCGGTCGACCAACTCGTGGAGACCAGTCGCCGGCTGACCCAGGCCTCCGCCCGAGCGCCCGACGGTGACCAGAAGGACGAGTTTCTCGAACTGGCCGACGCCTACAACGACCTGGCTGAGCGCATCCGCTTCCACGAGCAGCAACGCATGGAAACATTGGGCCACGTCGCCCTGACGCTCAACCATGAGCTGAACAACGCCATGGCGATTATCGAGCTGCAACTCCAGATACTCAGCCGACAGGCCGACGGTAACGACCGGTTAGAGTCTTGTCTGCATCAGATTCGTGATAACCTGCGAAGGATGACCCAGACGGTCGAATCGTTCAAGAAGGTCCGACGTATCGTGCTGACCGACTACGTGTCCGGTGTGCAGATGCTCGATCTGGCGCGATCCACACAGGACGAGTCGGCCGAGGCTAAATCCGGGCCCGACCAGGAGGTCGACGATAAATGAACGACTCGACCGAGCCCATCAGAGACTTGCCTTTGTTCAGTCAGTTGCAGTGGTTTGTTCGGCTGCGCTGGCTGGCCGGCGCGGGCGTGATTGCCGGCGCCCTTGCCGCCGACTGGCTGGACTTGTATCAGCAGACTTACCAGATACTGGCCGTAGGTGTTGGCATACTTGTCTGTAATTGCGTGGGCCACTTCTTGTTGAAGTCGGCCTCCGGCGCCGGGCGGCGAAATGTCAGGCTCATTACGCTGGCATGGCTGCACATAATGCTGGACCTGGCTTGTCTGACACTTCTTGCACTATGGACCGGCGGGGGCAACAGCCCAATGCTGGGCTTCTTTGTCTTCCATATGGTGATCGCCAGCTTGCTGTTGCCGATCCCGATGGCTTACGTCGGAGCCGGAGCGTCATGGTTAATGCTGCTGGGGGGGCTATGGGCGACAGGGCAAGAGCCATCGGGGCAAGCGGAGGTGGCGGCCCTCGTCGGCTGGATGGTGATGCTGCTGATCACAGTGTACCTGACAAGCGGCATTACCCGTAGCCTGCGACGGCATCGCAGACAGGTGCTGCGCCAGCGACATCGGATCCGCTCGATGTCAGACAAGCTTCGCCGCCAGGGCCGAGCCATGGCCCAACATGAAAAAATGGTGGCCATGGGCTTGCTAGCTGCGGGAGTAGCCCACGAGATCGCCAACCCTCTGGCCAGCATGGATAGCCTGCTTCAGCTCATGCGGCGCAAGCCCGAGCGCATCGATGAGGAAGCAGTCGACAAACTGCGAGAGCAAATCAAGCGGATCAACGAGACGGTCCGACAGCTTACGGAGTTTGCCCATCCCGGCTCCAACGAACGGCAGAGGATGCCGATCGACGAAATTGTCTTGCGGGCCCTGCAGATGCTCCATTTCGACAGCCGGCTGAAAAGCATAGATCTGAAAGTTCACCGTGAACTGCCGCTGGGGGCAGGTCCGGTAAACGCTCAGCCGCACGCATTGGAGCAGGTCCTTGTCAATCTGATCCTCAACGCCCTGGATGCCATGGCCGACGAGGACCAGCCACGCCTGGAAATACGCACGCAGATTCGAGGCCAGTGGGGCTTGATCGAAGTTCAGGATACCGGCCATGGCATAGCTCCCGAACATTTGGAACATGTTTTCGAGCCGTTTTTCACGACCAAGCCCGTTGGCACGGGCACAGGCCTTGGTCTGGCCATCAGTTACACTACCGTGCGAGACCACGGCGGGCGGATTGATGTGGAAAGCTCCCCGGCGGGCACCAAATTCACCATCGCCCTTCCGATAGCAGGTGGCGTCTCATGATTGGGAGTGCTCATCATTCCGCTTGGATATGGCCTGTAAGACATGAACACAGGCATGCCAGTTGGTTTAATGGCATGGACCCACGAAACGCCCTTTGTATAATATGATTACCTGCCCTGGCCTGGTCCGGAGATGTTCGGCGGAACAAAAAGCGGCGTGAAATGACGCCGATGGCACGGCAAATGCAACAAAATCCCTGTATGTTAAGGTGTTCTTGTGCTGCGTAAATTTCGAGGTAGATTTCGACGTAGATTAGCTCGACGGCGACGTCAGCTAGCTCTCATGATGCGCACTCGCCGCTTCTGGGTGTTCGCTACGGTGGCAATGGTTCTCTTTGGGGTGGGCAATTACGCCATGATCCACCACACAAGCAGCAGTCACTTCTGCGGCAGTACTTGTCACGTGATGGAATCGTATTATGAAAGCTGGGAGGGCAGCGTGCACGAGCAGGAGCACGTGGAGTGCGTCCAGTGTCACATAGCTCCGGGATTTGGCAACTACGCGGAAGCGAAAATCAACGGCATGGGCCAAATGGTCGACTGCATCCTGGGCAGACTGGTCATGAAGCCGTCCGCTTCCGTGAGCGATTTCTCCTGCACTCGCGAGGGGTGTCACGTTCTTTCCGAGGTCCTCGACGTGGTCAAAGAAGACGGCGTCTTCCTGTTCGATCACAGCAAGCACCTGGATACTACGGAATATCTGGGCATCAACACGCATTGCACGACCTGCCATTCTCACGTGGCACAAGAAGAGCATTTCGAGATCAACACCAACGCGTGCATATCCTGTCACCTGCTCTCGGATGAGCCGGTGGCTGAATACATGCAGACCTCCGACGCGGCCGAGGCCCATCAGGCGGCGGGCGACGACCACCAGGCCGAGGGCGAACACGACGAAGCAGAAGTAACGCCCACCAGGCAATGCAAAAAATGTCACAACGCGCCCGCCGAGCCCGTGGAATACCGCGGCCTGAAGGTGCTGCACGAAGACTACCTCGCCTATGGGGCAGCGTGCGAATCCTGCCATCATAACGTGACCCAAAGGCCCCTGCCCGTCGGGGACGAGCAGTGCTTCAGTTGTCACGACTTCGGCGCCGACGAAATGGCGGACGTGGAAGAACTCCACCACGAACACTCAGCCGGCGAGCACAAGGTAGAGTGCTTCGATTGCCACGGCCTGATCAGCCACGGGCCAATCGCCGAGGCCACGGCGGTGGAACAGTTCGACTGCCAATCCTGCCACGCCAACCAGCACGCCATTCAGCAGGAAACGTACAAGGTGGTCGTGGTGACGGACGATGCGACCCCGCTGGCGGACCTGCCGGTTACGCCGATGTTCATGGCCCACGTAGACTGCACGGGCTGTCACGTCAAGGCGATGTCGCTGGAAGTCGCGCCAGAAAGCGACGCTACCGTGGCTACCGCGTCGGCAGAAGCTTGCGACCGTTGCCACAAGCCGGGCTTGGGCGAGCAGATGATACCGATGTGGCAGCGGGACACACAGGCGCTGTATCAGTCGGTGGAGACTATGCTGGAATCCGTCGTGCCGACCGACGACCGCACCAGACAGCTCGTGGCCGAGGCTGAGGCGCTGCTCAAGATGATTCGCGTGGACGGCAGCTGGGGCGTGCATAACCCGCCCTACACAGAGGCCCTGCTCAAACGGGCCCGGGAGAAGCTCGCCGAGGCCGGTGCCACCGCGCCGCCAGAGCCAGAGCCCACCGACGAGGATGATGCCCCCCAATCGCCCGCGCCCGCCGATGAGCCTGCCGACGGACCCGCCGGCGAAGAGACCGACGTGACGGCTTCTCCCCCGGCCAGCCCGGCGGAGGCGCCATGATGGGCTGGACCCGCTCGAAAGCTTGGTTGCTGCTGGCGGTGATGGTGCTGTCGATGGCGGCTGTCGTGCTCAGTCAGCCTGGCGACGCGCCGGCTACGATCGACCCCTTGCAGAAACCGACCGCACGCACGCTGGACTGCTTCGAAGGCGGCTGCCACGCCGAGCAGGGCGATTTCAAGGTCCTCCACGGCCCGGTAAGCGTCGGCGCGTGCGACATGTGTCACTCCTACGTGGACGCCGCCGAGCATACCTTCGAGCTGAAGTCCACCAAAGAAGAGCTCTGTGAGTTCTGCCACATCGGGCAGGCGGACGGAGTGGTGGTCCACGAGCCGGTCGCCCAGAAACAGTGCCTCGAATGCCACGACCCCCACGGCGCGAACAACGAAGAAATACTCCGCTTCGACAACGTCGGCGATCTCTGCTCGTCCTGCCACGACGACGTGACGCGAGGCCATCGGTACACGCACGGCCCGGTGGCGACCGGTAGCTGCTCCGCCTGCCATCGCTCGCACACAGCCGAGTACGAAAACCTGCTCTCCGCGACGGGTAGGCAACTGTGCCTGGACTGCCACGAGGACATGGACCGGCAGATCGCCTCCGTGGCTAACGTCCACAAGCCGGTCGAAGGCGACTGCCTGCAGTGCCACGAAACGCACGCCTCCAGCCACGTCAACCACCTGATCCAAGAGCCGCTGGATCTGTGCGTATCCTGCCACGAACACGAGAACATCAAGGAGATGATCGACAACGTCACCGTCTCCCATACGCCCGTCACCGACGAGCGGGCCTGCCTGAACTGCCACGCCTCGCATGGCAGCAATTTTGATTCACTGGCCAACGACGAGGGCGTAATGTCCTGCATGGCCTGCCATGGCGAACCGATCATCGATGAGGATGGCAAGACGACCGTCGTCGGCATGGGCGAACTGCTGGCCGCGGGCGCCAACAGGCATGGGCCTATCCGTGACGGCAGCTGCAGTGGCTGCCACGACGTGCACGGCGGCTCGGCTCCCCAGTTGCTGGTCAAGCCATACCCGAAAGAGTTCTACAAAAAGTTCGAAGTGGAGACCTACGCCCTGTGCTTCGAGTGCCACACCAGCCAGCTCGCCCTGCAGCGCAAAACGGACACCGTGACGGACTTCCGTAACGGAAAGGCCAATCTTCACTACGTCCACGTGAACAGGCCCAAGGAAGGCCGAAGCTGCCGGGCCTGCCACAGCACGCACGCCAGCACCAACGCCATGCACATAGCCGAGACCGTGCCCTTCGGCACGTGGGAGATGCCGGTGAGCTTCTCACCCACGCCGACGGGCGGCGAGTGTGCCTCGGGTTGTCATCAGTACATGGCATACGATCGGGACAACCCGATCTCCCACGAGCCTACCGAGCCTGTCACCGAGCCGGCAGCGGATACGCCCGAGCCTGCCGAACTCCCAGGCCCCGCCGATGCCGCTCCAGCCACGACAGATTGAAGGACTAACCGATGAACACCATGCGAACAGTTAAAGCGACAAGATGGCTCGTGCCATGTGCCGTGCTGCTGATCCTGACATCTTCCTTATTTGCCGAGGACGAAGCCGGCGCGATCGACCTCTCCCTGCGCGACACGGAAGGCACACAGCTAACCGTGCCCGCCGCCGAGCAGGTGACGTTGCTGCTGTTTCTCCGCACGGAACACAAACAGAGCGATGAAATCCTCACCCGCACCGAAAAGGCCTTGGAAGGCCTACCTGCCGCCCAGGTGATAATAGTCCTCAGTGGCGAGCAGTCGGACGAGGCAGTGGCTGCCCTGGCCGGGCAGACCGACAGGCCGATCGTGATCGACCCGGAGTACGAGATCATCGGGCAGTTCAGCATTCACGTTTGGCCGACGAGCATGGTGGTGCTCGCCGACGGGCGGGAACTGACGCGCGTTTCGGGCGTGCCGAAAGCTTACCTGACGGATCTGAGCGCCTGGCTGGCTTTCGCCGCTGGCGAGATTGACCGTGCGGAGCTTGAAGAAAGGATGGCTGCCGCCGAGGTGGTGGCAGACACTCCCCAGCAGAAGGCCCGCCGCCACCTGCAGGTCGCTCGCAGGCTGCTGGACAAGGGCTTGCTCGCCCAGGCCATGCTCGAGCTGGACAAGGGCCTGGAGCTTCAGCCGGAGGACCAGCGCCTTCGTCTTGCCCAGGCAAGGGGCTGGCTGCTTCAGGGCGAGCCGGACAAGGCCATGGACGTGCTGGACCTGCTGGACGAGGGCTCGTCGCTGGCTGCCAAGATCGGTGTGCTCAAGGGCGGGGCGTTGGTGCAACTGGGGGAGTGGGACCAAGCCATCCGCACGCTCCGCATCGCCATCAGGCTCAATCCCGATCCTGCAGAGGCGTACTACTTCCTGGGCGTCGCCTATCAGAACAAGCAGCAGTGGCAAGAAGCAGCCGAGGCTTTTGGTAAGGCTTACGAGGCCACGCCAGCCGGGCGACTTGTTGCCCTGTCGCTCCACCGGCGTGACCAGGAGCCCGTAGAGGAAGCCCCAGCCGAGCCGGGCAGCGAGTCATCTGAGCCCACACCAGATCAGCCTGCCGAGCCTGAAGGTTAGGCGCAGATCTAGTTTTCATCCAGCGTCGGTTGGCAGGGGAGGCGAAAGGGAGACACAACGCGCCTGCCCTTCCTGGCATCTGGTCCCAAGGGGGGGGGCAGTTGTTTCGCCCTGAAGGGCTCAATCATCCGCCGTAGCTTGCGCCATCGTGGTCTTTGTCGTGGCAGAGCAGCGTGCAGGAGCCTCTTTGTGCGCCGTTGTCCTGGAAGGATGGCCCTGTTTGCGCACTTGGCGACAGCTTGACGATCTGACTGTCGAAGTTTATCAGGTGCGTGCCGCTGTTGGTTCCGCCGGAAACCGATGCGCTTACGCCGTGGGGGTCGTGGCAGGCTGAGCACGGGGCTTGCTCGTCAACGATGTGTTCCTCATGCCTCTCGAAGCTATCATTCTGGACGATGCTCGAGCGTTCGTGACACTCGTAGCAGAGGGCATAGACCGCGGGGCTCTCGGCAGTGTTGTCGTTTGTCCTGTAGTCGCGGACAAGTAACGGCTCGTACGTCGATCCATGTGGCCCGGCGACGGCGGCGTTGTTGGACCCATGGCAATCCGTGCAGTAGATTATCGACGTTTCCCGCAGGCTCTGGATGAGGCTTGGCACGTCGCTGTTCCTTCCCCGCACTTCCACCGGGTGATAGCTGGGATTGTTTGGCGAGAACTCGTCAGCCGTGTCGGTGTTTATGAACACTCGCTGGACAAGGGCATTACGCACCGTGGACGAGCCGGAGTGACACTTGTAGCAGACTTGGTATTCGAAGGTTGCTTCGACGGCCTGGCCGCCAAAGCTGGCCACGCCGCTGGCGCCTATCATCGACTCCTGGATGTTCGGGGCAGTTGCATTGGACCCGCTACGGGCAGTGTGTGGGTTGTGGCAGTCCGCGCACTCGACGTGTTCGGACATGCTTGTGTAGTCTTCCGTCGGGTCGTGGACGCCGGTGGCCATGGCTATCGGATGTTTTGAGAAGCTGTTGAAGGCAGCTGCTACGTTCTTGTTGGCGACCGACCCGTCGTGGCAGGACAGGCAGTTATCTTCTTCCGCTTCAAATCGCAGGAGGCGCTGTCTTCCGCCGGCTGTGTGTGGGCGATGGCAGGCCTCGCAGGATGCCTGACGAACGGTTGAGGCTGACAGGTTATCCCAATCGTCCCGCCCCGATCCGCCCAGGGAGGCTGACGCCGATGCGTGCGATGAGGCGAGCCAGCCGTTGATGGTGTGGCAGGTGCGACACATTCTGGCTTCGGAGTTGTCCATGTTCAGGAAGTTGCCGAACTGGTCGTCGTGCGGGTCGTGACAGGTCGTGCACTGCAAGCGGGATTCGTGATCCAGCGGCAGCTCGTCAGGCAGGGAGCTGGGGTCGGCCAGTTCCCCTTGCATAGTGGCCAGGGATGAACTGTAGACGAACGATATCGGGTGGTCGTCGCTGAGGTCCGTGCCGATGTACCCGCGGTCCTGGGCGGAGATATATATCGAGCCGGAGGGGGAGTTGCGTGAATTGTAAGTTTGTGTCAGTGCGATCGTGCCGTCATGACAACTCAGGCACAGTCGGGACGAGCCGGTCGGCTGGCCGACGTTGGCGACAAGCGTGGTGCTCTTGTAAGTTTGGTAATACGTGCCCGGGTCGTCGCGGTTCCACAGCGGGGCGATGGGGTTGGAAGCGTGGGGTGTATGGCAGAACTTGCAGACCTCCGATTCGCCAGCGACTTTGATAGGCCCGGGGCCCGAGGAGGACAGGTTGTGCTTCGAGTTGGTCACGCTCGAGCCGGACTGCGCCAACACCAGCGAAACGGCGCAGGCCCACGTGCACAGAAGGGCAATACCAATGTGATAGCGTTTAAGTGCCATAATTACGGTAGTCCAATGTACTGAAGCATCTGCAAGCGTGCATTATAACTGTCGACCACATAAATGTTGTCCTGAAGATCGATCATCAGGCCTGAGGGGGTGTGGAAAAATCCGGACTTCTCGCCGGATTCTCCGATGGCCAGCAGGAACGTGCCGTCGCGATCGAAGACCTGGACGGTATCGAAGTAGGAGTCCACGACGTAGATGTGCCCCCGACTGTCGACGCCGACGCCTTTGGGCACGGCCAGGTGGCCTGACGCGTCACCGAGCTGGCCGATGTGGAAGCGGTACTTGCCCTGAGGGCTAAGGACCTGGATGCGGAAGTTAAGTGAATCGGTGACGTAGAGCTGGCCGTCCGGGCCCAGGCAGATGTGCGTGGGGTAATTGAACTGCCCCCTGCCCTGGCCTCGCGCACCAAAGCGGCGCACCATTTCGCCGCTAGCTACGTCGAAGACGCATATTTCGTTGTCCAGCGTGTCGACGACATAGAGCAGGCCGTTCGCCTGGTCGCAGGCGAGCCCCGTGGGCCTGCCAAAGCCGCCCGGTTTGTCGAACGTCCGTATCAATTTGCCGCTGGTGTCCATCAGGTAGACTTTGTTGAGGGCGCTGTCGGATATGGCGATCTGGTCCCAGCAGATTGCAAGCCCCACCGGCGAGACGAAGAATGTTTCTCCTGCCTGCGTGAACAGCGAGGTCTTGGCGGCCTGCAGATCGAACACGAGGACGGCCTGTCGTTCTTGATCGGTGACGAACATGAACTTATTGGGCATGACGGCCACGTCGTGCGGACGCAAGAGTGATAGCTCGTCCTTGCCGGTAAATAATTGCAGGAACGCGTCCATGCCGGACGGAGGGGCCAGGTCCGAAGCGGCGCTTATGTTCTTGATGTGGATGATTCGCGGCTCGGCGGGTGGCGCGGGCCAGACTGGGTGCGGGCCGTCGTCCACAGCGGGGCCGCAGCCTGTGGCGCCGGTTATCAGGAGGGCCAGTCCAATAGCTGCCAAGACCGGCGAAAACCAATGATGTGATCGATCGCTCATTTTAGAATTTCCGGCTGATGCGGAACAGGACGGATGTGTCCTGTCCGGTGGTTTCGGAGGTTCCGCTGAGGTTCTCATCGGTGAAGGTGTTATAGTCGGCTTCGAGTGAGAAATCCAGCTTGGCGTACTGCCACTCGAAGGACAGGCTATTGCGGAAGTCGCTACGGTTTTCCTGGCCGCTGAGTTGGGAAATATCGCTCGTGAAACGCAGCAGCGCGTTGCGTCCGATCTTGGTTGTCAGGGACAGTCGGGCCGTGGCGGAGTCCAGTACTTCCGCTCCATGCTGAAGTCTGAACCGCTGCGCTTGGTGATAAGTTAGCCTCTCCAGGCTGCCGCCGATCGACAAGTCCACGTTCCGCGACAGCGAGCGGCGATATGTTACGTTGAGACGATTGGCCGATGACGGAGGCGAGAGGTGCTGGTCAATGCACTCGCTTTCGAAAGTTACGAACAGGCCTTTGTAGTCCAGCTCTGCCCCGGCCAGGAAGCTGCGCCGATGGTCCAGATTTCCCGGATCCTCCCCGTCGGCCAGCCTGTCACGCCTCTGGCGGTAGTCCATGTAAAGCGTGACGGGAATTGCGTCCAGCGCCAGGCGATTCGACCAGTCGAAGTAGTGGGTCGAGAACTCCGACTGGGGTGAGGTGAGGGCTGTGTACGTCACCAGCACGGTCTGGCCGGGGTCGATGTCGCTGCCGATTAGTCGCCGGATTTCCGTCTCTATGCCGATCGTACGCACGAGGTAGTCCACGTCCTGGACGTACGTAATCGTGCTCGTTTCATCGCGCACCTGGATTGTGGAGGTCACTGCGTTGGACTGGGCAAGTGACGAGTAATTCGCATCGGTCAGTGTCACCCGCTCATCGATGACGTTGCGGCGGCCATTGGCCGATTGCTCTTCCTCGCGACTCCACCCGAGCATCAAGGACGAGGTGAACTGGCCTATCGCCGTTTGCTTCCGGTAGTCGGCCTCCAGGAATATACCGTATCGGTCCTCGGAATCTTTCTCCGCCGCCAGGCTGTACTTTTCGCCGCGCAGCGTCAGGTCCAGGCTGTCGTAGAACGTCTTGGTGATCCCGATCTCTGCCGTCTTCGTGCGCTGCTCCTGGCCCTCTATTCTGTCCAGATCGAACGAGGCGGCGTAGAACGTCGAAAGCGTCTCGCTGTGGGCCAACTCAAGTCGTTGGTCAATGGACGCCACCCGGTTCTCGAAGAATCCTCCCCGGCGATACAGCCTGCCCCGGCCTGTGAGCGAGTGCTGGCGTTCCTCGGGGCCGAACCTCCAGGAATTGAAAAAACCAATCTCTTGAGTCCTGTCGGGGAACTCCTGGGCAGGCTCGGTCTGCCCCGCGGTGGTGCTGAAAATCGTTGTCTTATCGATATTCTCAAAATCGTAGAAGACCTCGGTAATCCAGTCGCTGTCCGGGCGGTGTTTCACTTCGACGCGGAAGTGCGTGGTGTCTTCCTGCTCGTTGCGACGGTCCCCCAGCTCGCTGTTGGACACTTCTTCCAGCAGCATCAGTATCGAGATGGGCTTTTTGAGAATGATGCTGACGCCCCGGCTTTCGGTTTCCCTCAGGACGCTCTGGGCGAAATCACGATCACGAAGGCTTTCGGACTTATCGGTGAACAGGCGAATCGACATGGGCTTTTCCTGCAGCAGCAGTACCGAAAAGTCATAACCCCTCAAATCGCCCTTGGTCTGAAAATCCTGAGCACTGGTCGTGACGTACTCCTGAGTCTTGGCCAGGTCTACTCCAAGATGGAGTTCGATCAGATTGGGATGGTAGATGTACCAGGCGCTTGTCAGCTCAATGCCTTCTTCGAACACGGAGCTGTCGTCTATCGTTGTCGTTTCGGATGTGGCGGTGGTGGTCGTCTGCTCATTTGAGAAAACGTGTCCGCGCAGGTAGAGGTCGCCCCCCCACTCTATGAGTTTCACAGGCCGAATCGGCGCAGTGCGCGTGTCGGCGGCGTTGGCGACCACGGCGCCACCCAAGAGGATCATCGCCAGAGCGGTAGCCAGCAGACGTGCTCTCAAGATCCCTCCTCGTGGTCGGGCTCGTCCGCCTCGGGTGTGGCCGGCGCGGGCTCATCCTGCTCGCCCGGAGGTACGCTCTTGAGCAGATGGCCCCGTGGCGATTGATGTCCGGTATGGCAGGTGAGGCACTCCGCGCGTTGCATGTTCCGGTGGGCTTCTTCCGGCAGCTCTTGAAGCTCGTGGCACTCCAGGCAATTCTTTTCCGCCCGTGGATTGATCAGGTTCGGCAGGGGCGAGTCATGGGCGGCGTGACAGGACGTGCATTGCCCCTCGACGACCGGATCGTGCAATTCCATGTCGCCTTGGGGTTCCCGGATTTCGTCGTGGCAGGAAACGCACATCTCGTCGACGTTGGGAATGATGATGTTGGATCTCTCCATCTCATGGCACTTCGCGCAGGCGTCTTTTTCCCAATCGTTATGGGCAGACTGCAATAGCGGCATGGTTTCCTTGCGGCGCAGGTAAGTATTCGAGTCGACAATCAGAGACCGGTTGCCCGCCGAGTGCGGATCGTGGCAGTCGGTGCAGGGGCGCGTCTTGGCCTCCTGATGGTACGGCTTGGACAGAACGCGAGGCCCGTCGTGGCAGGAAAAACACAGCTCCGGCACGCTGTCGGTCAGCAGACCCTCGTGCTCCGATTCGTGCGGCTCATGACACATGCCGCACCGGCCAAGTCCCACGGGCCCATGCACCCACTCGTCGGGCGGCGGGTTGTAGTAGGACTGGTGACACTGGCCACATGTGTCAGCCGTGATGGGCGCCTCGAAAGAGGCCTGGGCTTTGTGGCACTCCATGCACAGGCGTTTGTCGTATGGCTCGTGCAGGAAGAGCTCTTGGTCTTCTTGCACGATCTGGTCGGGGCGAGGAAGAACGACGTCCTCAGCCAGGAACTGCTGCATGCGAGGATCCGTCGGGTCCATCAATTCCCCGCCGGGCCCGACAACCAATTCTGGGAACTCTCCCGCCAGTTCCTGCGGGATTGGGACGCCATCGAAAAAGAATGACAGGAGGCGGTATTTTTCGGCAGGCGCGCAGCTGGTCGGCAGGCCGACGGCAACGAGAACGGCCACAGCCCACAGCAAGACCAAGGCGCGCGGACGCCATGCGCCCCCCGTGCATCGAGAGTATAATTTCCAGCGGCGCAATTGTCGCTCCGTCGACAGACCGGCCCCACACGGGCCGGCCGAAATCCGTTGTTTATCGTCCAAGTCTGCTATACGTCGTATCGTCATAAGGGCCAATCTGCGTACACACTTAAACCAGCTCTTGGGGGCGGCATTGGCCGAGTGCGGAGACTGCCAGCTAGGGTCTCACTGGGCGATGAACTTCAGGCGGCGCCGACAGCGGCGATGGCGAGGCAGGCCCGCTCCGGAGCGAGGTATTTTTTGCCGGAGCAGATAATTTTTCTCTCAAGCAAAGCGGTGCAAAAGGTAGAATCTAACTATGTAGCGGGCCGGCATCAGGCCCTAATGACTAGCCCGACCGCTGTGGCCAGACTGACCCGATCGGCAGAGGCCGACCTCGGCCTGAAGGAGTGAATCTATGAGACGCGCAATATCCGCCTCTTTGCGAGCAATCGCGCCGCTGGTACTGATCCTCATCTTGGGTTGCGATGTTCCGCCGGCCATGCCGACTGAAGCTATATTCTACCCGCCGCCGCCGGATTTGCCCAGGATTCAGTTCCTCATGAGCTTCAGCGACCTGAGCCAATGGTCGAGAAACACGTCGAGCTTTGCGGACTTCGTCGTCGGTAGCAGCGTGGCCGCTAGCGGGGAGATCAAAGCTCCCTACGGCGTGGCGATGCGCGACGGCAAGCTGTATATCTGCGACATAGGCTTGGGCAAGGTCCATGTCGTTGACCTGGTCAACAAGGGCTTCACGCAGCTTGGCTCGCCAGGGCAGATATCCAAACCCGTGAACATCACCATCGCCCCCGACGGCACGAAGTACGTATGCGATACGATGGCCCGCCGGGTGGCAGTCTTCGACGCGGACGACAATTTCGTGCGGTACCTTGGCAACAGCAGCACGTGCAATCCCATCGACTTGGCCATCTCCGGCGATGAGTTCATCGTCGCTGACGTAGCCGACTCCGAAGTTGAGGCTTGGTCAAGAGACGGAACTTTCCTCAGGATCATCGCCGAGAAAGGCACGGGACCTGGCCAGTTGCGCATGCCCACGAATCTCGACGTCGCATCGGACGGCAGGATATTCGTTACCGATACCGTTGCCAGCACAATCAACATCTACACCCCCGAAGGCGCTTTCACCGGATTCATTGGTGCTCCGGGCGACAGGCCCGGGTTCTTCGCCAGGCCCAAGGGCATCGCAATTACCCCTAATGACAATATTTACATCGCAGATGCCCAGTGGGAAACAGTCCAGCTATTCGAGCCGGAAGGCAGACTGCTGATGTACTTTGGCGGCGCGGCACTGGGACCTGAGGGAATGGGCATGCCAGCCGGCCTGGCAGTTGACGACACAAGCATTGATGTATTCTCGTCTTATATCCAAGAAGATTTTGAGGTGAAGTATCTGCTGGTCGTTGCCAACCAGTTCGGCAATAACAAAATCGGTATCTACGCCTTCGGTGAGTCAACCACAGCCACCTACGAGCCCATCGAATTCCGCACCGCAACTCAGCCTACCAGGGAAGATGCCGAGCCGAATACGCCGGATCGGGACGATCAGTCAGCCCCAGAAGAATAGCCCGCGGGCGGGGGCGGCGCAACACGTGTCATAGCAGGCGCTTGGCCCTGGAGCTCTAGTGGCGACGCCGAGGCGCTGCGGGGATCTACATGTTGTGGCATGTGAGGCACATCCGGCTGCCCTGACGTGTGTCCGGGCTGTAGGCGTAACGTAACAGCTTGTTGCCGTTGCGCTTGGAGTGAACGTCGTGGCATGAGGCGCACTGCATCTTGCCTCGCTCATCCAGCAGATCTTCCGCGATCGTGCCGCCTAAGCCCGATGATGTGCTTCGCGGGTCGTTCAATGTGCCTCTGGGCGCCCGGGCAGCCAGTGAGCTGCTGTAAGTGAAGGATATAGGGTGGCTTCGGGCCAGGTCGCTGGAGCCGAACATAGCCTTTCCGCTACGCAGGCCGGGGTAGCTGCCGTCGTGACAGCCCAGGCAAAGCCTGCTGGTTCCGTCAGGCTGACCGATGTCGGTCCTCAACTTATCGAACGAGGGGCTGCTGTAGATCCGGAAGGAACGCACGCCGTCGCTGGTGTTCTCGGTTGACCACTTTGGCACGGAGCCGGGTCGGCCGGCCATGCCGCTTTCGGGCGTGCGCATGTGGCATTCCCCGCAGGCGAAATCTGAGTGGCCACCTTGGACGGCAGCTTGTGTAACAAAAGGTAATGCAAGAACTAACGCGAATAGGACCACGGGGGCGATCGCCCTGTGGCGGCTACGGGCTCGGGGGCGTTTGGCAGATTCCAACTGCATGGTACTATTCCTCCACTGGGCTCTCTGGGGCTTACGTTAATTGCCCAAAGCGCCTCTCTTGACTCCTTCAGCCTAAGATTTGCCTTTACCCCGGCCAAACGGGGTTGAAGGTTTTTCTAGCTGAAGGTCTTTCTGTCGGCTCAGGGGAGGACGTGTCCTGCGCGCGCAAAACGCGCCGCAGATCTTGCGGCGGCGGCAGCCAGCCGGCAATGGCGGCAAAAAGGTGGGCCCGGCCGGCGGCGCGGGACGGTTGGGGGGGGGCACTGACAGCACGGGCCAGAGGCAGGTAGGCAGCGTCACTTGCAGCGGGAGAAAAAAAGAGAGCGACACCCCCATGGGGGTGTCGCTCCTGAAGCATCAATACTGCTTACTTGCTACGGATTACTTGTCGTGGCAAGTCTTGCACAGCGTGCTTATGGAATCCATGACCAGCAGGTAATCGCCAATGCCCTGCTTGTGGACATTGTGGCAAGAGTTGCACTGCAGCTTGTCGTCTGTGAGCATGTCTTCGGCGATCGTGCCTTCGGCGCTCAAGCCAGACAGGGCTACGTTGGGATCGAGAAGCGATCCATCCAACACCTTGGCGGCCAGGGCCGAACCGTAGGTGAAGGAAACCGGGTGCGAACGCGCGAGATCCGCAGCCAGGAAGGTCGCGCGGGGATCATCAACGTGATCATACGTGCCGTCGTGGCAACCCAGACAGAGCTTGCTGGGGCCGTCGGGCTGACCGATGTCGGTCGCCAACGCGTCAAACGACGTGCTGCTGTACAGGTCGTAGGTCGGCAGACCGTCAGAGACCTGCGCCGGGCTGAACAGCGGGACGCCGTAGGCAGCTGCATCGACGCTGGGGTCAATTGCCCAGTGAGGCACGTGGCAATTGCTGCAGCCATAGGCTGAATGGGCTGCATACACGGTGCCGGCGCCAACCATCACAGTAAGAACAGCTAGGCCGATAAGAACTTTTCGCATAGTTGTGCTCCTTTGACACAAGGATTTCGAAAACTGCTTTAGTTCTATTTTCCAGCCGATTTTTCTTAGCCCTGTGCTCCGCTGCACTTGGCCATCGGGTGGATGTTCGCTATACTCAATTGCAAGTGGCGTACCAGAAGGGGTTTTGCTCTATTTTTCCGAATTCAGGCCATTTTGGCCCCAAATGGGCCCATATCCGCTGGCCAAGGCAGCCCTCGCCCGGCCTGGTCTCCCATACATGAGAATGCCGCCCGCGGGGCTTCTCACTAGTTGGAAGATTCCGCCGATTATCCCCCATCGCCGGCAAGGCCAGGCCCCGAGAGAAGAGCATTTCCTGCCAAAAACAGGAACCATTTGCCTGGGCCTGACGTTATGCTTTATCCAGGCCAAGTAGCCCTCCGATACTCTCCTGCAGCCAGGAAGCTTGTCTGTCGTTGCACACAGAAGTTCTTGACGCGATGACCGGCCTTGTGGCATGCTGGTTGCCCATAGTTTTGAGTAACCTGCCAGGGCATAATTGATATGAATGTAACTCGAGTGAAGTTTTTGATCGCCGGCGTGCTGCTTGTCGGGGCCGTCGTATTTGTGGTCTCTGCCGGGCTGGCCGCTGGTAAGGCGTACTACATGGACGTGGACGAGTTCCTTGCCACCAAGGAATACCTCGACAAGCGTGTGCGTTTGCAGGGCACCGTTGCGGGGGAAGACCTGGTCACAGACGCCGATACCGTCACCACCACATTCCAGTTGCTCGGCAAAGAAGGCAGCCTGACGGTCGCCTACAAAGGAAGCCTGCCCGATCTGTTCAAGCCCGGCGGGCAAGTCATTGTGGGCGGCAGAATGGGCGACAAAGACGTATTTGAGGCGACGGAGTTGATTACCCAGTGCCCCAGCAAGTACACTGATGAGTACACCGAGGGCGACCAACAGGAGACGCCCGAGTGAACTGGACTTTAGCTGAGTTGGGTAATTACAGTCTTGCGTTTGCAGCCATAGCTGCGTGTACCGCCATTTTCAGCGCGATCCTTGCCTGGCGATACGGTTCGGCGAACACGCTACGCGTTGCCCGCGCTGCTATCTATTGGATGACCGGCGTGCTGACGTTCAGTTGCGTCGTGCTGATGGTGGCGATTTTCCGCGACGACTTCTCTCTGAAATACATTGCGAACTATTCCAGGATATCCCAGTCCTGGGGTTACAAAATCGCCGCATTCTGGGCGGGCAGGCAAGGCAGCTTGCTGCTGTGGGTGTGGATGCTGGCGGTGATGACATCGATCGCCGTCTTCCTGGGCCGAAAGGCCCCCCGCAACAGCCAGGCCGCTACCTTGATAATCCTGGCCTTGGTCTGTGCGCTGTTTCCCGTGCTGCTGATGTTCGTTACGGATACGTATCCCATCGAGCGGACCGACCCGGTCGTTTACAGACACGTGGCATCAAACCCGTTCTTCGTGACCGATGTTGCCCCTCCAGATGGCCAGGGCATGAAGCCGCTGCTTCAGAACCCAGCCATGATCGCCCATCCGCCGCTGTTGTTCCTGGGCTATGCGGGCCTGACCATTCCCTTTGCCATGGGGTTCGGCTCGTTCATAGCACGGCGCAAGGACTCGGGCTGGATAGGCCCAGCCCGCCGGTGGACGGTGGTGTCGTGGTTGTTCCTGACGGCGGGAATAGTCCTTGGCTGTGAGTGGGCATACGTCGAGCTCAACTGGGGAGGCTACTGGGCGTGGGACCCCGTGGAGAACGCCTCGCTGCTGCCGTGGTTCACTGCCACCGCACTAATACACTCGCTGTTTCTCCAGCAGCGCCGAGGCATTGGCAAGTGCTGGAACGCCTGGCTGTTGGCGCTGTCGTTCATTCTGTGCATCGTCGCGACGTTCCTCACGCGAGCCGGTTTGGAACTCGTCTCGGTGCATACCTTTGGTAGCTCAGGGCTCGTTGATACCGGGCGGTTCTTCCTGGGTGTCATTATCGCCACAACCATTGGCTCGGCGATCGTGATGATCTGGCGACATGACCTGCTCGGCCGCCGCTATCGGCTGGGAAGGGAAGAAAGTGCCCAAAGATCGGTCCACCTGGCCAACGTGATTCTGACCTGTGCGATGCTCCTCGGGCTGATCCTCATGGTCTACCCGCTGGTCAGGGGTGAGTTTCTCCTGGGTGGGCAGTTCTTCCTGAGCGCTATTGGCGTCATTGGGCTTGGCTCGGTGGGCGTGATGATTTGGCGGAGTGTCATGCTCCAGAGCGAACGTCAACTGGAACGCGTGGTTAGCCACGAAACATCGATCCTGGTAGCCAATGGGTTGCTGACGGTTATGATGTTCGCCACGTTGTTTGGCACGATTTTCCCGCTGATCATGCAATTCGTCGAGGCCCGTATCAGGCCGCACGTCGAGCACATAGCCTGGCTGGCCGATCGGCTCCCCGATCCGTCGGAAATACTGAAAGAGGAGTACTACAACAAGATCATCCTGCCGATGTTCCTGGTGCTGATCTTCCTGATGGGATTATGCCTGGCCCTGCAGTTTTCCAAGAATCGGCGCGAAATGAAACGCCGGCTGTTTATCCCGCTGATCACAATGCACGCAGCCCTGCTGATCATGGTCATCTATAGGATACGCCTGTGGGGCGTGTCCTTCTTCAGCTTACAAATTGAAGGGCTGCACGAAGCCACCGACGGACAGCGGGCCGCCTATCGCTGGCTGACCGTGGCGGTGATGGCGACTGTGCTTGTGGTGGCGGCTATTCTCGACGACGTCATTCGCGCCATCGCGCTGCGATTGCGATCCAGGCAGCAAGGCGTTCTGACGTCGATCGGCCAGACGATGCACGCCAACCTGCGGCGCTACGGCGGTCTGATCACACACCTTGGCGTAGTGATGTTCGTGATCGGCGTGGCGGCCTCCAGCCTGTTCAGCAGTGAGGAAGTGACGCTCGAGCGCAACAAGCCGGTGAAAGTGCGCGGCAAGGTCTTCCTCTACGATTCGCAGACAATAGTCGAAGGTCCCAACTACACAGCCAGGGAACTCGGCGTGACGGTACTTGAGCGAGACGGCACGAAATACGTGATTCGCCCGCAGCTTCGATACTACGACGGGCACAGAGACCACGCCAGCCCCCAGGTGGCCATTCGTACCGGCCTGCGCGAGGATTTGTACATCAAACCGGGCCTGGGCACGACAAGACAGGGGGTCGAGGTGGCCTTCGCCACTGTCCGGGTCAAGCCGATGGTCCTGTGGCTCTGGATCGGCTCGATAACCATGTTGGTAGGCAGCCTGCTTGCCCTGATCTCCGGTCGGCGCAAGACAGCCGGCGCGGCGCCATCCCCCGGTGACGCGGGAGAGGAGCAATAATGTCCGCGATGGTCCGGAAGCGATTCGTGGTGCTTGCCTTGGCGGCGCTGGCCTGCAGCGTGTGGCGATCGGACGTGAGCCTGGCCCAGCCCGCACCGGCCGAGCCGACCGTCCCCGTGCCTGCAGATGCCGACGAGTACGCGGGCCATAACCACCCGCCGGATATGATGCAAAGGATGTCCGACGGCGGATCGATCGCTATTGAGGTCGTTCAGGGCACGCCGGGTGGCAGGCCCGTTACGGGCGGCGAGGTCACAGTCCACCTGGGCGGATCTGGACAGCACGAGACGCTTGAGGTGGAGTTGGACGAGCACGGCGTGGTGCTGCTGGAAGGGCTGTCGCTGGCGGCTCGGTTCGAGCCGCGAGTAACCTTTGTGCGCGACGGCATATCGTTCGACGCCTTCGGCGAGACAGTGGGCCCCGGTCGCACGCACCAGAAGATCACCGTTACTGTCTACGAAATCACGGACCAGGAGCCCGAGTGGTCCATCTCGATGCAGCACCTGTTGGCCTGGCCGATCCCCGGGGGCATGTACTTTCAACAGATGATGGTCGTGGAGAACCCATCGGATCGCGCCTGGCTGGCTCTGGCCGGCGCTGATGGCATCCGCAGGTCACTCAGCCTGGACCTGCCTGAAGGCTATCAGGATCTCCAGATGTCCGGCGACTTCCACGGCTGCTGTTCGTCTCAAATTGAAGGCCGACTGACCAGCCACAGGCCGATGATGCCGGGGTTCCGGCGCTACAGACTGCATTACATCGTGCCGGCCAAGGACAATCAGGTGGATATCGAGCTGGTCGCCCCGGCCCCTGTGGGGAGCATGATTCTTTTCGTGCCATACCAGTATCTCGGCGTGCGGACCAAGGATTTGGCGCAGCAGGAGAATCTCTACAACGTTCACGAGGACACGATGACCGGCTACATTGCAAAAGGCATTCCCGCGGGTAAACGATTGGCTCTGACTTTCGCCGACCTGCCCGATGCACAGGACCACGCCGGGCACAAGGTGGAAGGCGGCTCGGCAAATGTGCCAAAGATCTTGGCGGCGATTGTCGGCGGCATTATGCTGATCGTTTGCGTGGTGATTCTGGTGATCAAGCCGGCCAAGAAGGCCAACGCTGATCCGGCTGAATAGACACGAAAGGACATCAGTGGACGCGACGGTGGAGACAATTGGCGACCAGCAGGCAGGGGGCGCCGCCGGCGCCCCCCCAGCCGTCAGGGCCATGGGCCTGGGCGTGCAGTTCGACGACCGCCAAATTCTCCAGCAGATCGACTTTTCCATCCCCCCAGGTCAGGCCGTCGCGCTGCTCGGTGCAAACGGGGCCGGCAAGAGTACATTGCTGCGAGTGCTGGCGACGCTCATTCGCCCAAGCAAGGGCAAGCTGGAGCTGTTCGGCAGGGCCATAGGCCCGCTGGCTGCGCGGGTGCGGCTCCGCGTCGGCATTATCGCTCACCAGTCGATGCTCTACCGCGACCTGTCGATCCGCGAGAACCTTGAGTTCTTCGCCAAGCTTTATGATGTCGCCAAGCCGGTCGCCCGCGCGGAGGAAATGCTGACCATGGTGGGTTTGCTTCCTCGCGCCGATGACGCCGTGAAAACACTAAGCCGCGGCATGACGCAGCGCGTGTCCATCGCGCGGTCGCTCATACACGACCCCGACCTGCTGCTGGCTGACGAACCGTTCAACGGGTTGGACGCGGCGTCCACCGAGGCGCTGGAAGCTTTGCTCCGCCGCCTGGGCCAAGCCGGCACGGCGGTCGTTATGGCGAACCACAACATCCCCCAAACACTTTCACTGACGGACCGATCGATAGTGCTCCGCCAGGGGCGCGTCGTCGCGGATAAGCCCAGCGCGGATATGACGGTCGAAGAAGTTCTAGCCGAGATGAGTGGGACATGATTCGAGTCATCAAGAAAATCCTGCTGCTGATTGGCAAGGATCTGCGGATCGAGGCTCGCAGCCGGCAGACGCTCGGGCTGGTGGTGATGCTGGGCATTCTTATCATCGTTGTTCTGGGCTTTGGTCTCAGCGGCGGCGACCCGATGCCCGCCTTCGCCGCGTCAGCAGTTCTGTGGGTGGCGTATCTGTTCGGCGGGGTGTTGTGCTTTGAAAAGACGATGGCGGTGGAACGTCATGACGGCGCGCTGGCGGGTCTGCTTGCTGCGCCTATCGACCGCGGCATAATCTTCGCTGGCAAGCTCATCACCAACCTGATACTGATGTTCGTTCTAGCGGCAGTGGTCACTCCGGTGGCGATTGTGCTGTTCCATTTCGATTTGTCCGCTGCCTTTGGCGGCTTCGTAATTGTTATGGCGCTCGGCATCTTCGGCTTCGCGTCGCTGGGCACGTTGTTCGCCGCCGCGGCCAGTTCGTCCAAGCTGCAGGGCGGGCTGTTGTCGATTATGGTCTTCCCCCTCTGCCTGCCGGTGGTGGTGGTCTCGACGCTGGCGCTGATAGACATGTATGGCAACGGCGAGCCCCTGTCGGCTGGGTGCCTCGGGACATTGATTGCTTTTGACGTGATGTACCTTATGGTCAGTTGGCTGGTATTCGAACGAATCCTTGAGCCCTAGTGGTGACAGTTATGGCAAGTAGAGCTAAGAAGAAGTTTTACGTTTACTGGATTGTGGTGGGCCTGGCCTTCGCCGCGACCACCACGATGCTTTTCACCTACACGCCGACATTGATAGATGCCCAGGGCGATCCGCACCCCTACCAGAAGATCTTCTACATACACTTGCCGGCGGCCATCAATGCGTTCTTGGCTTGTCTGATCGCGTTTCTGGGCGGCATAGGGTTCCTCTGGCAGCGCAAGATGGTGTGGGACGATTTGTCGGCTGCTGCAGCTAAGGTGGCTGCGATTATGTGTACGGTCGTGCTGTTGTCGGGCATGTTCTGGGGCAAGAAGGAATGGGGCGTATGGTGGGACTGGTCGCCGCGAATGACCTTTACGCTGCTGCTTTGGTTGCTGTACGTGGTGTACCTTATCATTCGGCCGTCTATCGAGTCCAAGCAGCGCCGGGCCACGGTTTGCGCGGTCTATGCCGTCGCAGCTTTCCTGGACGTGCCGCTGGTCTGGCTTTCAACTCGGCTGATACCGGATTCCACTCACCCCAAGTTGGAAGGAATATCTTTCGAGAGGACAGTAACGCTGCTGGCGTGGTTTGTTCCGGTGACGTTGCTGACGGTCGGCTTGATCAAGGCTGACTTCATCCGCAAGCGGGCCAGCCGTCGTCTGGAGGAAGCAGCCCCCCCGCCGGAGACACCTTGGACTGTCGATACGATTGCGGACGTGGACAGCGACAGCCAGGACAAGGCAGACGCTTAGAGCCGATTCGCGGCGCTATACGCCGATAGGGTCACCTTTGTATCTTGATATTTGCAGTTGAGGGGTGCCGATGGTCAAGGATCACGCGCAAGAGAGTGGTCGTCGCTGCGCGGCAGCGGCGCCTGGCCTAGTGATCGTGGTCGTCGGGGGCTTCCTGCCCGCCCTCTGCGGGAGGCATGGGCGGCATGCCGCCTTGGGGGGGCATCTGACCCATCGCTTCTCCTTGGGTGGCGCCCATCTGCTCTCGCTGCTCGTCGTTCAGCACGTTGGTTGTGATCTCGTCGAGGGCGGCTTCGTAGATGGAGAACTTCATGCCACGGTCAGCAAGTTTGCCCGCTGCGTAGGCTTGGTCAAAGATGGTCATAATATTTGCGGTCTGCACGGCTGACAGCCTCATCTCGGCGGTAAATGACGCGAGGACCATTCGCTGGTCTCTGTCCCGTTGCATAAGGTCGCCCAGCAGCGCTCGGTTCTCGTCGGTCAGCGCTTCATTGACGATCCTTTCCCAGGCCGCTTCCATCGCCCCGGCACCGGCCATCGGGGCGCCTGAGGGGGTTTCCAACGACTCCTTCGCCTCTGCCATGATGGCCTTTATAGTGCCAAGCTGCTGCTCGGTCAGGCTCAACTGGCCCAGAAAATGGAACTTGTTCGTCGGGCCCATCGCCCACGGGGGGGGCGTTGGATTGAGAATTTCCTTGGCTTGCGCGAACTGCTGCTCGCTCAGGGCCGCCCGCATGTTGGCTAGCAGTTGCGTATCCATGTCCCTTCGCTCGGTCTCCAGCTTGAAAGATTCATTCCGGGCGGCTTTGATGTCCTTTTCCGAACCCTCCGCCCGTGGACCATGGTAGGTCCCAATGATCGCCTCCAACTGGACGAGTTTCGGCCCGTTGATGGCCGACCACTGGGCGACGTTCTGCTCGTGGGTCGCCAGAATCGCGCTAACATGGATCTTCTGCTCGGTCGTCATTGTCAGCGCCAACTCATTGAGCAACTGCTGGTGGACGGGGTCGGTAACCTTTTGCACGACTGAATTGTCGGTTCGCCCCTTACACCCAGTCTGCGTGAGCCCAACAGAGCAAGCTAGTATGGCGAGGATTGCAACGGCGATTGTTTTCATGCTGCGTCGCTTCATGGTTCTTCTTCTCCCGTCAGAGATACTAGTTTGGCCCGCCATCATACCATCTTGCAGATGGCTGCCCTAGGCGATCTCTTTGGCGGCTGCGGCGAAGGCGCCACCGGCTACGTGTATGGTCTTGGCGATGTCAGCTTCGCTGTGGGCAGCGGAGACGAAGCCCGCCTCGAACTGGCTCGGCGCCAGGTATATGCCGCCCGTGAGCATGTGGTTGAAGTAGGCAGTGAAGGCCTTGAGATTGCACGCCGCGGCGCTGGGGTAGTCCGTGACGGGGTCGGGCGTGAAGAAGGCCGACAGCATGCTGCCAACGCGGTTGAAGGTCACCTGGCCTGGCATGACAGCCTCGGCTGCCTGCTGCATGCCGGCTGCCAGCTTGGCGGAGCTTTGCTCGAGCTTCTCGTAGAAGCCATCCACCTGCAGGCCCTTGAGCGTCGCCAGGCCCGCCGCCATCGTTACCGGATTGCCCGAAAGCGTTCCCGCCTGGTAGATCTTGCCAGCCGGCGAGAGCTGGTTGAGTATTTCCGCAGGTCCAGCCACCGCGCCAACGGGCATGCCGCCGCCGACGATCTTGCCCAGCGTCGTAAGGTGCGGGCGAATGCCGTAAAGCGACTGCGCCCCGCCGTAACCTACGCGGAAGCCCGTCATCACTTCGTCCATGATGAGTAGCGCGCCGAACTCGTCGCACAGGTCCTTCAGGCCTTGCAGGTAGCCGGCCGCGGGCAAGACCACGCCCATGTTGCCCGCCACCGGCTCGACGAGCACCGCTGCGATCTCGCCGTCCGCCGCGGCGAAAGCTTCCCGCGTGGCAGCCAGGTCGTTGTAGTCGACCAGCAGCGTGTCAGCCGTCGCGCCCTGTGGCACGCCGGGCGAGCTGGGCGTGCCCAGCGTCAGCGCGCCGCTGCCGGCTGCGACGAGCAGGGCATCGGCATGGCCGTGGTAGCCGCCAACGCACTTGACGATCTTACTGCGCCCGGTAACGCCGCGCGCCAGGCGGACAGCCGTCATGACTGCTTCCGTGCCGCTGCTGACGAAGCGGACCATCTCCACCGAATCGATTGCCGCGACGATCACTTCCGCCAGCTCGCGCTCGGCCTCGGTTGGCGCACCGAAGCTCGTGCCGCGCTTGGCGGCTGCGATGATGGCCTCGGTGACGGCGGGGTGGGCGTGGCCGAGTATGGCCGGGCCGTAACTGGCGACGTAATCGATGTACTCGTTGCCGTCGATGTCCGTGATGTGGCTGCCGGATGCCGAGGCGATAAACGGCGGCACGCCACCCACGGCTGCGAAGGCTCGCACCGGCGAGTTGACCCCGCCTACGAGGACCTTCTTGGCTATGTCGAACGCCGCTTGCGATTTGCTGGTTGAGTAACTCACGTTGCCAAACTCCCGCCGGGCTGTTGCCGGCTTGCTGATATCCTCAGGCGTCCGCGACGCCCATAAAGTGTGCTAGAGAAGCAGCTTATCCAAAGCTTCGGTCAGCGCCTGCTCGCCTCGGCGGCAGAAGGCGTCGTAACAGTCGGGCTGTGACAAAGCCTTGAGTATCTCGCCTCGCCGGTCCAGGTCGTCCACCTCGGCCTTTACACGTTCGCGCAGGTGCAGCAGCGCTGCGGCGAACTGTCCGATCTTGTCCGGCAAGGCGTCGGCGATGCATTGCTTGAGCTGGCCGGCCAGTGCAGGCGACGCCCCACCCGTGCCGATGGCGACGATAACGTCTTTGTCGCTGATGATCGCGGGGACGAAGAAGTCGCAATCCTCCGGCTGATCCACGCAGTTGACGATCGCGCCGATCTCCCGGGCGTCGGCAGCTATCTGTGTGTTGAGGGCGGCGTCATCTGTGCAGGCGAACACGAGCTTCGCGCCGGCCAGCATGTCAGCTTCATACCCGCCGCGGATGACCTCGACCTCGCCCAGGTCCGCGCTCGCGGCCAGGTCTTTGGCGACGATTCGCACCTTCGCCCCGGCCTCAGTCAGCGAGCTGACCTTCCGCAAGGCCACCGCTCCGCCGCCCACGACGACGGTCTGCTCGCCTGTCAGCACCAGCATAATTGGATACGTTTTCATATTGCCCGTTCAATCATCGGCCGACTCGCCGATAGATTTGAATATTATTGCCACGGCATTTGCCGAAGGATAGACTAAAAAACTTGACTATTTGGGCCGACCGTACGAGGTAGCCCCAACGAGAGACGGACCATCATGAACCAGTTTCCGACAATCCGACTGCGCCGATTGCGCACCAGCGCAACGCTACGAGAAATGCTGGCCGAGGTCAGGCTTTCGCCGAGCCAACTCATCGCGCCGCTGTTCGTCCGCGAGGGGACGGGCATCCGCCGCGAAATTGCCTCCATGCCGGGCCAGTTCCAGCACTCCGTGGACACCGCCATGGAGACTATTCGCCGCTGGGCGGACAAGGGCTTGCCGGCCGTGCTGCTGTTCGGCATTCCCGACAAGAAGGACGCCGTCGGCTCGGGCGCGTGGGACGATGGCGCCGCCACGCAGCGCCTGATAGGCGAGATCAAGCAAGCCTTGCCCCACCTGGTGGTCATCACGGACGTTTGCTTGTGTGAGTACACGGAGCACGGCCATTGTGGCACGCTATGCACTCGGCCTGACGGCACGGTGGACGTGGACAACGACCCGACGCTCATTTCGCTGGCCAAGACAGCTGTCTCGCACGCTCAAGCTGGCGCGGATATCGTGGCCCCATCTGCTATGATGGACGGCCAGGTCGGTGCCATCCGCAGCGGCCTGGACGAGGCGGACCTGAACATGACGGGCCTGATGTCGTATGCGGTGAAGTTTGCATCCAGCCTGTACGGCCCGTTCCGCGACGCAGCGGAAAGCTCGCCCCAAAGCGGCGACCGCCGGGCCTACCAGATGGATTATCGCTCCACCGGCCAATCATCGCGAGAGGCGCACCTGGATGTGGCCGAAGGTGCTGACATGCTTATGGTTAAGCCCGCCGGGGCGTACCTGGATGTGATATCCGACGTCCGCCGACAGTTTGACCTGCCGCTGGCTGCCTACCAGGTCAGCGGCGAGTACTCGATGATCAAGGCCGCCGCCCAGGCCGGTTGGATAGACGAGCGGGCCGTAGCCGTGGAAGTTGTCACCGCGATCAAGCGGGCTGGCGCAGACCTGATCATCACCTACTTCGCCGAACAACTTACAGAGTGGCTCGGCGAGTAAATCGCTTTTGGAGACGAGACGATGGAAATCCTATTGACCGTGGCCGAGTGGCTGTTGCCTCTGCTGTATCTGAGCTTGATGATCGATTACGGCATGACCTTCTTCATGCGTATTCGAACGCATGTTCACAATGGCTGGATCCCGCTGATAGTGTTGTTCCACGCGTTGTTTCTGGTGGTGCGAGGCGTTCAACCCCGCCAGCCGCCGTTGTTTGAAGGGTTCGAGATTCTGTCAGTCATAGCCCTGGCCACGACGGCTGTTTACTACGTCGTTGAGCGCGTGGGCAAGGATCGACGAACGGGCTTGTTCGTTTTCATGATGGTATTCCTCGCCCAGTATACGTCGGCGGCCTTCCCGACCGACGCCGCCAGCGAATCCCTTGCCTCCCCCCAAGTCTGGCTGAGCGTGCACTTCCTTGCTGCGACCTTCGCCTACACAGCCCTGGCGTTGGCGGGCCTGTATGGCGTGCTTCACCTTGTCGGCCGGCGGAACATCAAGCGACACAAGATAGGCTTGCTGTTCGACAGGATGCCTCCCCTGGAACTCTTGGGCAGGACGTGCTGGTACGCCTTGGTGGCGGGGCTGGCTTTTGTCACCGTTGCGGTCGTGACAGGCGCTTTTGTTTTCGGCCACGGCGCAGACAGCCCGCACGTGGCAGATGCGATCCCGCAAGTCGCGGAGGCCGGCAAGATGAGCGCCAAGATCATCGCGAAGATCGTCACCGGCTTGGCGGCGCTGATTGTTTGTGCGGCGGCTGTCTTGGGCAAACGGTTTGGCAAGTGGGCTGATTCGCGGGTGTCGCGCATAGCGGTGGCGGGCTTCCTCGTCGTGGCCATCCTGTTCGTGGCGAGTCTCGCCCTGTCAAGCGGACACTAACCGACGATGAATATTTCCGCTATCGGCATTAGTCACCACACTGCCCCCGTCGGGGTGCGGGAGGCGTTCGCTCTGGGGGGCGACTTGTCCTTGCGCCTGCTTGGGGCGCTGAAGGTCGATGGCGTGTTCGAAGAGGGAATGGTGCTGGATACTTGCAACCGCACCGAGGTCTACTTCGTGTCGCATAATTGCGACGACCCGATGGGTTACCTGCTGAGCCTGATCGCCAAGCTCAAGGAAATACCCGCCATTACCGACAGGTCGGCCTTTTACTTCCACCAGGGGCCCGACGCGGTGGCCCACCTGTTTCGCGTGGCCGGCGCGCTGGACTCGCAGATCGTCGGCGAGCACCAGATACTAGGCCAGCTCAAGAAGGCCTACCGTGCCTCCCTCGATGCCCGCACGACCCACCTGTTCCTAAACAAGCTGATGCACCGGGCGTTCCGCGTCGGCAAGCGAGCCCAGAGCGAGACCAACCTGGGGCGTGGCTCAGCCAGTATCGCCCAGGCAGCCGTCGAGCTCACTCAGCAGGTCTTCACTTCGCTGGAAGGCAAGTCGGTGATGCTCGTGGGGGCGGGCGAAACCGGTGCGCTGGCCGCCAAGGCGCTGGTCGGCAGGGGGGCGGGCAACGTCGTCGTCGCCAATCGCACCCTCTCACGCGCCGAGCAGGTGGCCGAGAGCCTCCACACGCTCAGGCCGGAGGACGTAGCCGCCCTGGACCTGGACGACGATGCCATAAGCTGCCCAGCCCTGCGGCAGATGATGAAGAACCTGCCCCTCACACCCGCGGAGGAGGCAGGCCCGACCTTCACCGCCAAGGCGATCGAGCTGACGGAAATCCACGAGCACATCGGCCAGGTGGACCTGGTTATCTCAGCGACCGGCTCGCCGGAAATGGTGCTGACCGGCAAGGACATCATCCGCGCACTGCGGCGAGCGGGCAGGTCTGTGCTCATCGTCGACATAGCCGTGCCCCGCGACGTTGACCCCGCGCTGGACAAAATATCCAACGTGTTCCTGTATAACATCGACGACCTCGACCGCATCGTCGCCCAGAACATCGCAGGCCGGCTGGCAGAAGTGCCCCGCGTGGAGGCAATCATCGACGATGAGCAGGATGCCTTCCAGCAGTGGTGCGATTCCCTCCAGGTCACCCCGACGATAAGAATGTTGCAAGAGCATTTCGGCAAGATTCAGCAGGCGGAGATCAAACGCCACGGCGGCAAATTCGCCGCCACCGACGGTGAACAGCTTCAGCAGTTCACACGCAGCCTGTGCAACAAGATCCTCCATCAGCCCATCGCCTTCCTCCGCAGCTTGCCGAAGGATGTATCGTTTAGCGAGCAGCAGGCGGCTGTGGACATCGTGCGAAGAATATTCCAGCTGGAAGGACCAGCCGACGAGGACGATCAATGAAATCTATCGTGATCGGTACCCGCGGATCGCCGCTGGCGATGTGGCAGGCCAATCATATTCAGAGCGAGATCATGCAGCGCAATCCGGACTTGTCGGTTGAGCTGAAGATCATCAAGACCTCCGGCGACCAGGCGCTGCTAGGCCCCGGCCGGGCTGCGCTCGATAAGGGCATGTTCACCACGGAAATCGAGAACGAGCTGCTCGCCGGCACGATTGACCTGGCGGTGCATAGCCTCAAGGACCTGCCCACGGACATTCCCGATGGCCTGTCCGTCTCGGCCATTACCGTCCGCGAAGACCCCGCCGACGCCATTATCTCCAAGAGCGGCTTGGGGCTGGATGAGCTGCCGGCCGGCGCTGTCGTGCTGACCGGCTCGCTGAGGCGGAAGGGACAACTGCTCGCCCGCCGGCCCGACCTGAGGGTCGAGCCTGTGCGGGGCAACGTTCAGACGCGCTTGGGCAAGCTGGACGAATCCGACGCTGAGGCGATCATGCTGGCTCGGGCGGGGCTTGTGCGGGCTGAGCTCGACGACAGAATCACCGAGCGACTGGACCCGGCTGAGTTTCTGCCGGCCTGCGGGCAGGGCGCGCTTGGGCTGGAAATCTGCACCGACAACGCGGCCGTGCGGGAGCTTCTCGCTCCGCTGGACCACATGCCAACTCGCTTGGTGGTGTCGGCTGAGCGGGCGCTGCTGAGCGCACTCGGCGGCGGGTGTCAGGTGCCGGTCGGCGCTTATGGCAGATTCACGGGCGGCGAGGATACAATGACGCTGACAGGCATGGTGTCCAGTCTGGATGGCTCGCAATTGCTGCGGGAAACGGTGGCCGGACCGGTGGTCAGCCCCGACGCCGCGCGGGCCTTGGGCGAGACACTTTGCCGGCAACTTCGCGACAAGGGCTGCGACGAAATACTCGCAGCCATCACGGAATAATCCCGGACTTGATCGGAGAATGACCGTTGAATAAAGGAAGTATCTATCTGGTAGGGGCGGGCCCGGGCGACCCGGGGCTGATCACTGTTCGCGGCATGGACCTGCTGAAGCGGGCGGACGTGGTCGTGTACGATTACCTCGTCGCACCGCGACTCGTCCGCAGCGCACGGGACGACGCCGAGCTGATTTACGTCGGCAAGAAGGCCGGGGCGCATACGCTCAAGCAGGAAGGCATCAATGCTCTGCTTGTGGAGAAGGCGCTCGCCGGCGCGATGGTCGTTCGCCTCAAGGGCGGCGATCCGTTCGTGTTCGGCCGTGGGGGTGAGGAAGCGCTCGAAGCCATCGAAGCGGGCATCGCCTGGGAGGAAGTGCCGGGCATAACCGCTGGCGTAGCTGCGGCAGCGTATGCGGGCATACCGGTCACCCACCGCACAATTTCCAGCAACATCGGCCTGGTCACGGGCCATGAGACGCCGGACAAGGAAGAGACCGACCTGGATTTCGAAGCCCTCGCCAAGTGGCGCGGCACACTCGTGTTCTACATGGGCGTCTCGAACGTTCAGCCGATATGCGAAAGGCTCACCTCACACGGGCTCGACCCCGACACGCCCGCTGCCATCGTGCGATGGGGCACCACCTCCCGCCAGCGGACGGTCACCGGCACGGTCGGCACGTTGCCGGCTGTGGCTAGCGAGACCGGCATCAAGCCGCCCGCCGTCATCATCGTTGGCGGTGTGGTTAAGCTGCGCGAAAAGCTCAACTGGTTCGAGCATCGCCCCCTGTTCGGCAGGCGGATCGTCGTCACCCGCGCCCGCACGCAGGCGTCCCGGCTGGTCGATCAACTGTCCGACCACGGCGCGGACGTCATCGAGATGCCGACCATACAAATCGCCCCGCCGGACGACGACAAGCCATTGCGCGACGCGATTGACGAGGTGGCGAGTTACGACTGGATTGTCTTCACCAGCGCGAACGCTGTGGACGGTTTCTTCGACAGGCTGGCTCAGGCCGGGCTGGACAGCCGGGCGCTTGGCGCCAATCGGCTGTGCTCGATAGGCCCGGTGACGGCCGAACGATTGGCGAGCCATGGCCTGCAGCCCGACGCCCAACCGACCAAGTTCGTCGCCGGCGAGATCGCCGCTACGCTGACAGCCACAGGCGATCTGGCGGGTCAGCGGGTCCTTTGCCCGCGGTCGGATATCGCCCCGCCGGACCTGGTCGATGCGCTGGCGGCATGCGGCGCGACTGTCACGGACGTGGTAGCCTACTGCACCAAGCCCGACTGCGCCGGAGCCCAGCAGGTGCTGGACCTGCTGGCCGACGACGAGGTCAGCTGGGTGACCTTCACCAGCTCATCGACGGTGAAGAACTTCTTCGTAGCGGTCGACGCCGACAAGGTCCGCGGGGCGTCGGTCCGTCTGGCCAGCATAGGTCCGGTTACCACCGAGACGCTCGTCGCGGCTGGCTTCACGCCGGACACCGAGGCCGACGTGCACACAATCGACGGCCTGGTGGATGCTATATTGAAATGCGAAAACGCCGACTGATCGGCTTGTTGAACCGCCAAGATTAGGACACACGATTAATGGCTCATGAACACGCAAGTCGCGGCGGCGCGCCGAACACGCCGATGCTGATCGCCTGGGAAGTCACGCGATCGTGCATGCTGGCGTGCAAGCATTGCAGGGCGGCTGCCAAGGCCACGCCGTACGAGGGCGAGCTTTCCACCGAAGATTGCTTCAAGCTGCTGGATAACATCGCCGCGTTCGCCAAGCCGATTATCATACTCACCGGCGGCGAGCCGATGCTCCGGCCTGACATTTACGATATCGCCGCGTATGGCACCAAACTGGGCCTGCGGATGGTAATGGCGCCGTGCGGCGCGCTGATCAACGACGAGTCTGCCAAGAAGATTCTCGCATCCGGCGTGAGTCAGATTTCGATCTCGCTGGACGGGGCGACTGCCGAAAGCCACGACGCCTTCCGCGGCGTTGAAGGCGCGTTCGAGTCCTCCATGCGTGGCATAGAAGCGGCCAAGCGGCAGGGGCTTGGCTTTCAGATCAACACGACCATCACGCAGACGAATCTGGACGAGTTGCCGAAGATACTCGACCTGGCCATCGAGCTGGGCGCGAACGTTTTCAACCCGTTCCTGCTCGTGCCGACCGGGCGCGGCAAGGAGCTGATCGACCAGGAAATATCGCCGCGTCAGTACGAGGACACGCTGCGGTGGCTCGCCCGGGTGAAGGAAGAGAAAGATATCCCCATCCGCGTCACGTGCGCGCCGCATTACCAGCGGATCGTCCGGCAGATGGGCCTGCACAAAGGTGGGCGGCACCAGGTGAAGGGCTGTATGGGCGGGCAGCAGTTCGCGTTTATTTCGCACGTCGGCAAGGTGCAGATTTGTGGCTTTTTGGAAGAAGAAGCCGGCGACTTGCGTAAGGTTGACCTGGACTTCCAGAAAGTTTGGGAAACGTCCGAGCTGTTCCTGCAGATGCGGGATCTCTCGGCTTACAAGGGTCGCTGCGGCGGCTGTGAGTTTATTCGCGTGTGCGGCGGGTGCAGGGCGCGGGCGTTTGCGATGACGGGCGACTACATGAACGAGGAGCCCTTCTGCACCTACGAGCCCAAGAAGCTCGCCAAGCTCGAGCGCGACGAGTTGGACGACAAACTGCTGTCGCTGATACAGACGGATTTCCCCGTCGCGGCCAGGCCTTTCGATGAACTGGCTGCGATGTTCGATACGGACGCTGAGACCGTCATGCAGCGCATCGGCCGGCTGCAGCAGGGGGGCGTCATCCGCCGACTTGGCGCGGTGTTCGATTCCAAGTCGCTGGGTTACGTTTCCACGTTAGTTGCTGCCAGCGTGCCGGCTGACCGGCTGGATGAGGTCGCCGCGACCGTTAGTGAGCTAGCCGGCGTGACGCACAATTATCGGCGCGAGCACAAGTACAACCTGTGGTTCACGCTGACGGCTGAGAGCGCGCAGAGCCAGCAGGATATTCTGGCTGATCTTTCGACCGGAACCGGCGTGGAGTTCTTCCCGCTGCCGGCGCTGGTGGTTTACAAGATTCGCGTAGCCTTCCAGCTGGTGGAAGGCAGCCCCTCGGCCACGGCTACCGTTGCACCTGCCCCGCAGCTGCATGAGATTGTGAGTTTGGGCGACGAGCAGAAGCATCTTGTCCGGCTGTTGCAGGAAAGCATTCCCTTGGCGGATCGGCCGTTCGACAGCCTGGCTGAGCAGCTCGGCTGGTCGATGGAGCGCGTTATCGAGCAGATCGCCGAGTGGCGGTCGGCCGGGGTGGTCCGGCGGTTCGGCGCGGTGGTGAATCACCATCGTCTGGGCTTTGCCGCCAACGGCATGGCGGTTTTTCGCGTGCCGGATGACGAGATCGATGGCGTCGGCGAGCGGCTGGCTGAGTGGGCGGAGATATCGCATTGTTATCACCGGCCGCCGCTGGAGGGGTTCGACTACAACCTGTTCGCCATGGTTCACGGGCAGACGCCTGAGCAGGTCCGCGACATCGTAGCCGACATCGCCAGCCAGATAGGCCCGTACGAACACACGGTGCTTTTCTCGACCACCGAGTACAAGAAGGTGTCGATGAAGTACTTTGTGTAGCGCGCGGGCCGCGAGCGGAAGGTCATTGCGCCCCTTCAGGGCTTGGGCTATTGCGGGCGATCCGATTCCTAGGGCTTCTCCCTAGGCTGACACACCTGCCTGCCGGCAGGTGTCAGGCCGTTGGCCTGAAGAGTGAGGCACACGGGCCGGCGAGCGGGGTCGGGTGAAAGTGTCGCAAGACGACCATCGCGCAAAAACGAACGGCTGGGTCGGCGTTATGCCAACCCAGCCGTCTTTTATTTGCAGCAGGCTGCCGGTTATCGGCGGCTTGCCTTCTTTCTTGCTTTCTTCTTCGCTGACTTCTTGGCGACCTTCTTGGTTGCCTTCTTCACGGCTTTCTTGACGGTCTTCTTGGCCTTGGTGACGGTCTTGCCGGCCTTTTTCGTGGCCTTCTTGACCGTCTTTTTCACAGCCTTCTTGGCAGCCTTGGCTTTTGTGGCAGCCTTCTTGACGACCTTCTTCACAACCTTCTTCGCGGCTTTCTTAACGGCTTTGGCCTTCTTCTTTGCCGTCTTCTTGACAGGCTTCTTGGTGGCCGTCAGGGCACCGGGGGCGCCGTGCTTGATGGCCGCTTGGGCGGCTGCCAGGCGGGCGACGGGCACGCGGAACGGCGAGCAGGAAACGTAGTCAAGCCCGAGCATGTGGCAGAACTCGACGCTCGACGGGTCGCCGCCATGTTCGCCGCAGATGCCGAGCTTAATGTTCGGCCTGGTCTGCCGGCCCTTGGTAATCGCGATACGGACCAACTCGCCCACGCCATTGCGGTCGAGCGTCTGGAACGGGTCGGCGTCGTAGATGCCTTCCTCGACGTACTGTTTGAGGAACGTGCCCGCGTCGTCCCGGCTGAAGCCGCAACCCATCTGCGTCAGGTCGTTGGTGCCGAAACTGAAGAACTCCGCCTCGACGGCCACTTCGTCCGCCGTCAGTGCGCCGCGGGGAACTTCGATCATCGTGCCGATCAGCAGCGGGAAGGGCAGTTTGGTGACGCCCTTCTCCGCCTTGACCTGCTCGATGACGTCCAGGACGATTTGCTTCTGGTGGGCCAGCTCTCTAACGTGGCCGACCAGCGGGATCATGATTTCCGGGTTGGCATCGGGCACTTCGAAAGCCGCCTCGATGATCGCCCGCGCCTGCGTGGCGGTGATTTCGGGGTAGGCAATTCCCAAACGGCAGCCGCGGTGACCGAGCATCGGGTTGAACTCGTGGAGGCTTTCGACCTTGTCGGTGATGACCTGCACGTCGACGCCCATGACACTGGCCATTTTCTCTTGGCCGGCCTTATCGTGGGGGACGAACTCGTGCAGCGGCGGGTCGAGGAAGCGGATCGTCGCGGGCCTGCCCGCCAGTGCCTTGAAGATGCCGATGAAGTCATCCCGCTGCAGTGGCAGGAGCTTGGCCAGGGCGGCCTCGCGGTCCTCTTGGCTGGCGGCGAGAATCATCTCACGCATCGCGATGATCCGGTCGCCCTCGAAGAACATGTGCTCCGTCCGCGTCAGGCCTATGCCTTCTGCGCCGAACCGGACAGCCACTTCCGTATCGTGCGGGGTGTCGGCATTGGTGCGGACGCCCAGCTTGCGGTACTTGTCGGCGAGTTCCATGATCTGGCCGAACGCGCCGGTCAGCTCGGGGTCGATCGTTGCGACCTTCTCGGCGTATACCGTGCCGAGCGAGCCGTTGAGGCTGAGCCAGTCGCCTTCTCGGAGTACTCGGCCGCCGGCGTTGAGTGTTTTGGCAGTGTAGTTGATGACTGCATCGGCGCAGCCTGCCACGCAGCAGGTGCCCATGCCGCGGGCGACGACGGCGGCGTGCGATGTCATGCCGCCTCGGCTGGTGAGGATACCCTTTGCCACGGCCATGCCGCCGATATCTTCGGGGCTGGTTTCAATGCGGACGAGGATGACGGTCCGGCCCATTTCTTCCCACTCTTCAGCGGTGTGGGCGTCGAATACGATCTGCCCGGTGGCTGCTCCGGGGCTTGCGGGCAACCCTTTGGCGATGGTTTCGGTGGCGGCCTCGGCGGCGGGGTCGAACATCGGGTGGAGCAACTGGTCGAGGCTCTTGGGGTCCACTCGCAGGACGGCCTGCTTTTCGGTGATGAGCTTCTCGGCGACCATGTCGATGGCCATCTTCACCGCGGCGGCGGCGGTGCGCTTGCCGCTACGCGTCTGCAGAATGAACAGCTCGCCGCGTTCGATGGTGAACTCGAGGTCCTGCATGTCGGTGTAGTGTTTTTCAAGCTTGGAGCGGATCGCCACCAGCTTGTCGTAGCTGGCCTTGTCCACGTCGGCCAGGTGGCTGATGGGCTCTGGCGTGCGGATGCCTGCCACCACGTCCTCGCCCTGTGCGTTCATGAGGTACTCGCCGTAGAAGGCGTTCTCGCCCGTCGACGGGTCACGCGTGAAGGCCACGCCCGTGCCGGATGTGTCGCCCATGTTGCCGTAGACCATGAGCTGCACGTTGACGGCTGTGCCGATCAGGCCGCGGATGTCGTTGAGCTGGCGGTACTTGATTGCGCGGGTGTTGTTCCAGCTGCCGAAGACAGCATCGACGGCGGCCTGGAGCTGCTGGCGGGCGTCTTGCGGGAAGCTCTTGCCAGCCTTCTTGTATACGTTCTCGAACTGCTTGCAGACGTCCTTAAGGCCATCGATGTCCAGGTCGGTGTCGGCCTCGGCGCCGCGGCGCTCTTTGACTTCCGTCAGCGCGTGCTCGAAATCGTGGTGTTCGATACCCATCACCACGTCGCCGAACATTTGCATGAAGCGGCGGTAGGAGTCCCAGGCGAACCGCTCGTTGCCGGTTAGCTTGATGAGTGCCTGGAGCGTCTCGTCGTTCAGGCCCAGGTTCAATACGGTGTCCATCATGCCTGGCATGGAGACTGCCGCGCCGGAGCGTACGCTCAGCAGCATGGGATTTTCGCCGCGCCCGAACGTCTTGCCGGAGAGCTTTTCCAGCTTGGCGATGTTGGCGTCGACTTCCTTATCCAGCCCGGCGGGGTACTTGTGCCCGAGCTTGTAATACAGGTCGCAGACTTCGGTGGTAATCGTGAAGCCGCCGGGGACGGGCAGCTTGAGGCTGCACATTTCAGCGAGGTTCGCGCCCTTGCCGCCCAGAAGGTTCTTCATTGCCGCTTTTCCGTCGGCCTTGCCGCCGCCGAAGAAGTAAACGTACTTTGCTTTCTTAGCCATCGACTCAGTCTCCGCATGTAGTCGTAGAGGGTTTGTTGTTACACGGATTGCACAGGCCGGGGTCTCCATACGCCACGGCCGGGAGCCGGCGAGTGTATGAAGGCACCCCGGCGGTGTCAAACGATTTCGTCAGTTTGAGGTGCGCCAGATGTGGTCGTTGCGAGGTTTTCTGGCCTCGGCGACCGAGGGCCTGGGGTTTAGGACTTCGAACTTCAGATTTGAACCCGTGTTGCTCGGCCGTCGTGGCCATCGTATCTCGGCAGGGGGCGGATTCCGACCGGCGATCCAGGTTTGCCTGCGGGCGGGCAATGCTCTATCATCCGCACTTTCCCAGCCGGTCGGGCTGGGGCGATTGAGGAGAGAGAAAAGATGAACGTCAGCGTTGTCCAGGCCCCCAAGGCCGCTAAGCCGAACAGTCACTACGCATCCAACCAGGCGCCTCTGCTGGTCAACCCCATGGCCAAGCTGCCGCTGGGGGCTGTCCGGCCAAAAGGTTGGCTCAAACACCAGCTCGACCTGATGGTCGATGGCATGATAGGCAGGCTCGGCGAGATCAGCCCGCACCTGGCCGACGACAGCGGCTGGCTGAGCGGCAAGGGCTGGGCGTGGGAGGAAGTGCCATACTGGCTGCGCGGCTTTTACTCGCTGGCGGTGCTTACCGGCGACGAGCGATGCCTCGCCGAGGCAAACCGCTGGCTCGACGGCGTGATCGCCACTCAGCAGGCGGACGGCTACTTCGGCGGGTCCGAGCAGAAGGCGCACAATAGTCTGGACGGCTCATTCATCGTGCCGGACCTGTGGGCGCAGATGCCGATGATCGACGCCTTCCTGGAACACCACGAAGCGACGGGCGATGAGCGGGCTATCCCGTTCCTGATGAAGTTCTTCGACTGGTGTCGCAAGCTGCCCGACGAGAGTTTCATGCCCGAGGCTGCGTGGGGCCGAAACGGCATGGATATGCTGGGCACGTACCATCTGTATTGGGGCGTGCGGCGGAGCGGTGACATGCTGGCGCCGCTTTACTTCCTGTACAATCGCACGGGCAAGAAATGGCTGCTCGATTTGGCGACGCGGTTCTATCACGGCATCGAGCCGGCTGAGGATGAATGGCTGGACCATCACATCGTGAACTTCACGCAGCGGTTCGCGTATGGCGGGCTGTACTATCAGCAGTCGCATCGGGCTTACCACCTGGACCAGACGGAGTTTTGGTACGCTCAGCACAACGCCGCCTGGGGCCAACAGCCGCGCGGCATTTTCGGAGCCGATGAGAATATTCGCACCGGCAAGGTCGATCCGCGACAGGGCTTTGAGACGTGCGGCTTCACCGAGTACGCCAAGAACTTCTACCTGCTGGGCAGGGCGACGGGCAGCGCGCTGTACGCCGACCGCACTGAGGATATCCTGCTGAACCACTTCCCAGCCTCGCAGGACCCGGCGCTGAAGACGCTGCACTACCTGACAGCTGCCAACATGCCGCAACTGGACGCCACGGGCGACCACGACTTCCAGAACGAGGGCGAGCAGGTCTCCTTCTCGCCGGGCGGCGTGTATCGCTGCTGCCAGCACAACGTAGCGATGGGCTGGCCCTGGTACGCCGAGAACCTCTGGCAGGCGTCTGCCGATGATGGGCTGGTGGCGTGGATGTACTCCGCCTGCGAAGTGACAGCCAAGGTCGGCAAGGCGGGGCGGGAAGTGACGATCAGCCAGAAGACCGATTACCCGTTCAATGGCAAGGTGACCTTGAAGGTATCGACGGCCAGCGGCCGGGCGGAAAAGTTTCCGCTGTACCTCCGCGTGCCGGCCTGGGCTACCAGCTTCCGCCTGCGTGTGGCGGGTGAGGCTGTGAAGGTCGACGCCACGCCGGGGCAGTATGTGCGGATAGATCGCGCGTGGGCCAACGGCGATACCGTTAGCTTCGACATGGGCATGAAAGTGTCCATGACGACCTGGCCCCGCACCGGCGCAGTCACCGTGGATCGCGGGCCTTTGAGCTACTCCGTCAAGATAGACGAGGACTGGCGGCAGAAGCCCGGCACAACGGAGCGCTGGCCCGAGTGGGAAGTGTTCCCCGCCTCGCCGTGGAACTATGGTCTCGTGGTCGATGGCGAGCCGGCGGATATCTTCGAAGTCGTCGAGAGCAAGAAATCCCTGGCCGACCAGCCCTGGACGCCAGACGACGCGCCGATAACCATCAAGGCCAAGGCCAAGCAGATACCCGACTGGTGCTTCACGAAGGACCAAACCGTCCCCGAGGTCCAGCCAAGCCCGATCAAGCAGGCCGGCCCGGCCAAGAAGATTACGCTGATCCCCCTCGGCTGCGCCAGGCTGCGCATGAGTGTGCTGCCGACGATAGAAAACTCACCCGACGCCCGCGAGTGGCGCAGAATGCCATACACCGCCAAGCTCCGCGATGCGGGGGAATATGAACAGGGATGAACGCAGATAAACACAGATGATTAATGGGGCACGCAGGATCATGCCCTATCGCGCCGCCATTGGGCGATGCATAACAGGAGACACACGATGAGCGTCAGCGTTGTTCGCACGCCTGCCACCGAGCAGGCCAATAGTCATTACGTATCCAACCGCAAGCCGCTCACGCCCAGCCCGCTGGCCAAGCTGCCGCTGGGGGCGGTCAAGGCGAAGGGCTGGCTGGCCCATCAGCTCGATCTGATGGTCGAGGGCATGGTCGGCCGGCTTACCGAGGTCAGTCATTTCCTCGCGCCGGATAATGGCTGGCTCGGCGGGGAGAACGAAGGCTGGGAGGAACAGGCGTACTGGTTCCGTGGCTTTTACTCGCTGGCTGTGCAAACGGGCGACCAGCGCTGCCTGGACCTGGCAAGCGAGTGGATCGAAAAAATAATCGCCACCGCCCAGCCCGACGGATACTACGGCCCGAACTGGTGCAAGACGCTCCGCAGCAAAAAGACAAAGCGAACCGTCACGGACCTCTGGCCTCACATGGTGATGAACGATGCGCTGATACTGCACTACGAACACACGGGCGATAAGCGGATCATCCCGCTGCTCAAGAAGTTCTTCCAGTTTTGCAGCAGAATGAAGATCGAAGACTTCATCCCGCAACTGTCGCGCGGCATCGACTACGCCGACGAGTTCGATAGCTGGCGCATCACCGTGCAGATACCCCGCGCGGTGGACATGGTGCCGTCGATCTACTGGGTGTTCAACCACACGGGCGGCAAGTGGCTGTTGGAGCTGGCGACCCGCTGCTACGACCACTGCCCGCAGGACGAGGGCAATTGGCTGGCCCATCACATCGTTAACTTCACGCAACGGTTCAGCTACTCGGGCATCTACTCGCAGCAAACCGGGAAGAGTTGGCACATGGAGCGGACGGAGTATTGGTACCGCCAGCACATGGATACGTGGGGCCAACAGCCGCGCGGTATTTACGGCGCGGACGAGTGCGTGCGATCCGGCAAGAACGATCCGCGGCAGGGCTTTGAGACGTGCGGCATGACGGAGTTCGCCAAGAGCTTCTACCTGCTGGGCAGAATCACGGGCGACGCGATTTACGCCGACCGCTGCGAGGATGTGATGCTCAATCACTTCCCCGCCAGCCAGGACCGCGAGCTTACGGGCTTGCACTACCTGACGTGCGGCAACGTCGTCCAGCTCGATGCGTCGGGCAAGCAGGACTTCTTCAACAAGTGTGAGCAGTTGAACTACTCGCCGCACGAGCTGTACCGCTGCTGTCAGCATAATGTCGCGATGGGCTGGCCATGGTATGTGGAGAATCTTTGGCAGGCGTCGGCGGATGATGGCCTGGTCGCGTGGATGTACGGCGCGAGCGAAGTGACGGCCAAGGTCGGCAAGGCGGGCCGGGAGGTAACGATCAGCCAGAAGACGGACTATCCGTTCAACGGCAAGGTGACGCTGAAGGTGAAGACGGCCAGCGGCAGCGGCGAGAAGTTCCCATTGTACTTGCGCGTGCCGCGCTGGAGCGCGGGGATGAAGCTGAAAATCGCCGGCAAGGCCGTCAAGGTGGATGCCACGGCGGGCCAGTATGTCCGCATCGAACGAGTGTGGAAGAATGGCGAGAGCGTGAGTTTCACGTTCGCCATGGAACTTTCACTGACGACCTGGCCCCGCACGGGCGGCGTTACCGTCGACCGCGGGCCTTTGAGTTACTCGGTGAAAATCGGCGAGAAATGGACCAAGCACCACACCAAGCACGTCTGGGCCGACGCCGACAAGAAGGCCTGGCCTGGTTGGGAGGTGAAGCCCACCACGCCGTGGAACTACGGGCTCGTCGTTAACGAAGACTTGGCCAAGTGTTTCCAGGTCGTCGAAAAGAAGGGCGCCCTTGCCGATCAGCCCTGGACGCTGGAGGCTGCTCCCATCGAGATCAAAGCCGTTGCCAAGCAGATTCCCCGGTGGAAGCTGGGCGAAGATCGCCAGGTGCCGCCCCTGCAGACCAGCCCGATCAACGTGTCAGGCCCGACCAAGAAGATCACTTTGGTCCCGCTGGGTTGTGCGAGGCTGCGGCTGAGCGTGCTGCCGACCGTGGACAACAGCCTGGAGGCTCGGGAGTGGCAATAGCGGCTGCTATTGTCAATAGTTGGCTCAATTTGCCCCGTTGCCCTACCGATACTTAGGTGACGGAGGCGCTTGCGCGCCTTGCCGATCCTCTGTCCTCCGGAGCTTGGTGACGATGTCTGTGATAACAAATGATGCGTTTGTGGTGCCCCACAGCGAATGCGTGATGTCGGCGTTTGGCGAGATGATAAGTTCGATCTGCGACATGGCGGTTGTCGAAGCCAAAGCTGTCGTTGACGAAAGCGATGGTCTGCTGCTGGCGATGATCTCGCTTGTGGGCGACGTGGAGTGGACGGTTTTCATCGGCTTGCCCAGGGCTACCGCCGGGCCCCTTGTCGAGAAATTCAGCGGCTTCGAGTTGCACTACGACGGCTCTGACATAGCCGACGCAGGCTGTGAGATGGGCAACGTCTTCGGTGGCCTGGTCAAGGCGCACCTGGACAAGGCCGGGATCAAGGTCAACATTTCTCTGCCAAATATCATGAAGACCCAAGGTATGCGGATCATCACACCCAAGGGCGCTCAAATGCTCCGCAAGGATCTGACATTTCCCCTCGGCGATCTGTGGATTGGCCTGCTGGCCAGTGGCGCGTAGGTCTCCCGGAGACCCGAATTCCAAGATCTGTCCGCAACTCGACTAAGCTCGCCGAAGTCCGGCAGGCAGGTCTTGAGACTTGCAGTTGACCACCCCAGCCGACGCTACGTGAAGTCCTAATACGTCCTGCCGGCTCGCCGGCTCGACTCGGCTAATCCCTAATCAGTGTAAATGCCGATAATTCTACCTCGGATGGCGGGCGCATTGTGCGCCGCCAGCCGGGCTGAAAATGTTTGAATGAGGCATCGTCTCGCTTATAATGGCCCGGCGGGCGGTTCGCCTGCAATGCTTGTAACAGTTTGTGAAAAAATGGCTACAGAGCAGGATATTTTCGTCCCTCTCCGCCCGAGTCGGCGGCGATGGCTCGTCGTGGTGGCGCTGGGGGCGCTGGCGGCTGGTCTGCTGGTGGAGGTCGGCCGATCCCTGGCCGAAGGCGAAGCGCCTTTGCCACAAGCGTCAGCCAGGCCCGCTGGATCCATTATCGCCGTCACGGGACAGATCGGCAGAGACAGCTACGGCGTCTACCTTGTGGACTTGAACAACGAGACGATATGCGTCTACCAGTATCACACCTCAGCCAAGACGCTGCGGCTATTGGCTGCCCGTATGTTTACCTACGACATGCAGCTTAATGAATACAACACCGAACCGTCGCCACGCGAGATCATGCAATTGGTGACCCAGCACCGCCAACTGGGTGATGAACCTGCCCGCCTGCCCGGGCCTCCCGTGCCTACGGGCGATGGCGAAGTGACAACCCCGCAAGAAGACGACGCCCCCACGGGCGAGTGACAGCATAGGAGTTCACCATGGCCAGGAAGATGTACTACACCGAAGAAGAGGCCGCCGCCAAGCTCGGCTGCTCCGTCGACGAATTGAGCCAATTCGTCACCGAGGAGAAGATTCGCGTCTTCAAGGACGGCTTGCGAAACGTCTACACCGCTGAGGAAGTGGATACCCTCGCCACGGACCGCGGCATGGTGAGCGAAGAGCCCCAAGATCTTGAGCTGACCCCGAGCGAGCCGGAAGGAATTGATTTGGCGTTGGCCGATGAAGAAATCGAGCTGACTCCCGCCGATACCGAGCGGGATGTGATCAGCTTGTCCGACGAAGCTGAAGAACTGGCCCCGGCTGACAAGGAAGACACCGTCTTGAGCGCCGATGGCGTAAGCATATTCGACGATGCCGACTTCGAAGTGGAAGGCGTCGACCCAATGGCTCAGACGCAGGTATCTCCGTCTCTTGACGAGCAGATCGCCATGGAAGGTGTCGGTAGCGGGTCGGGCTTGCTGGAACTGACGCACGGGATGAGTGACGATACGTCGCTCGGCGCGGAAATTTGGGATTTTGTCGGCGCCGACGGTGACGAGGTCGTCACCGGCGAGGGTGGCGAATCGCTGGCAGATGGCGGCTTGTTGGGCGACGATTCTCTGATGCCCGCTGCCTCCACGGCAATATCGCAAGCTCCGGTCCAGCCAACATTTGTGGAAGCTACCGACCCCTCAGCAGGCGCGTTCAGCGGCATGGTGGCTGGTGTGGCGATCATCGTGCTGATTATTGGCGGAATTTCCCTGGCTGCCGCCGGCGGATTCACGCCCGGATATTTGGATTGGCTGGATGAGAACATGATTGCTATGCTAATCGGGTCGATCGCGATAATCGGCCTGGGTGCATTGGTGGGTTTCCTGATCAGCAAATCGGCAGCCGACCGGCAGGCCGCCATCAAACGCGCGGGCGGTTGATTACAGTAGAACAAAGCATTAAAGGTCCAGCCTGACAGGCGGACAGTTGAGCGAAAGGATAGGGCCATGAGAAAGCTCCTTACAACGACAATGTCGATGGTAATGTTGGCCAGCCTGTTCTCTACGGGCGGCTGTTTTGTCTGGAAGAAGGACTACGATACCCTCAGCGCGTACAATCGGCGGCTGCAGGATCAGCTTGAAAACACCGAGACGGATCTTGCTGGCGTCGAAGCGGAAAAGCAGAGATTGCAGATGCTCCTGGACGAAGGCGGCGGGAGCGCCTGGCGGGTTGCTCTACTCGAACAAGAGCTGCGGGAAGTGAATCTCGTGCTCGACGAAATGATGGCACTGGCCAAGGCGCAGGGGCAGGGGCCTGGTCCGCTGCCACAGTTCATGAACCTCGCCCTGGAACAATTGGCCGCTCAGCATTCGAGCATGGTCGAATTCGTGCCGAGCCTCGGCATGATAAAGTTCAAGGCAGACCTCACATTCCCCAAGGGCCAGGACCAACTCCAGCCGGCCGCCCTTGCGGCACTGCGAGAGCTGGCAAGTATCGTGGGCTCGGCTCAGGCCAGTGAGTTCAACGTGTATGTTGCCGGGCACACTGATGACATTCCCATCAAGAAGCCCGTTACTCTCGAACGCCATCCCAACAACTGGTACCTGTCGGTCCACCGCGCCGTTATGGTGGAAGAGGCCCTGGAAGACGCCGGGGTAGCCCCCCAGCGGCTAGCTATTATGGGCTTCGGCGAGTACCACCCGACGGCTGCCAACGCCCCGGGCCGAAAGGGCAACCAGGCTAATCGTCGCGTGGAAATTTGGATCGTCCCGCCTCATCAGTTCCTGAGCGGCCGGTAGGCGCCGCCGAGGTCTGGCGAACTTATCTGAAGTGTCAGCGGAACATCAATGTCATTCGTCCGCGCCCTCGCTGCGCGCGGCTGGGCTAGGCCTTCGGTGGGCTTAGCCAGACGGTATGGCTCTGGCGGGGGTCGGCCCGTAGCAAATCGCGAAGTTGGGCCCAGTCGGTCTGCAAACACTTGGCGCCTTCCAGCAAGTGGGGAGTGTGGTCGGACAAACGCTTCATCAGCCAGTTGACCAAGTCGATCGGCTGGTGGCTGAATGGCTCGCACGCGGCGGTGTCCAGAGATATCAGCACGTGCGGGCGCGACGCGGTCAGTAGTTGCTCAGCCCCGCGCAGAGTGGCAAGCTCAGCCCCGGCTGCGTCTAGCCGGATCGCCCTGATCGGCGGGTCCACGACGTCATCCAGCCGGACCGTTTGAACCGTGTACTGTCGCTCGGCGTTATTATCGTCGCGTATTGCAAGTGAGGCCGGGCAGGCCGGCTCGTCACCGAAAGCGTATAGCGTGGCGGTCTTCGGGCTGTCCCACGTGCCGCTGGCAGTTACCTCGATATTCGCCACGTCATTGAGACGAACGTTTTCCCGCAGCCGCTCGGCCGTGGGCGGCATGGGCTCGAAGGCGTGCACTCGTCCCTCCGGCCCGACAAGCCCGGCGGCATGCAGCGACAGATAGCCCACGCCTGCTCCGCAATCGACGTAAACATCTCCACGGCGAAGCACTTTCTTGAGGATGCGCCGGGCGGTGAGTTGATGGCTGTTGAGATACATCTGTCGCTGGGCGTCGTTGGCGAGGTCCAGGCGCATTTTCCAGCGGCCTAGCACGCCGGCGTATACTTGCGGGCCTCGGCTGGTGCCCAGTCGCCGGCTGGCCCAGTCGGAGAGGCTGCGCTTGAAGACCGGCCAAGGCCAAGCGTGGTTGAACCAACGAATCAGGCGAATCGGCAAGACCATCGGCGTTGTTCCCGGTAGGTGTTATTGGCTCGGCTGGAGGGCGGCGAGTTCCTGACGGCGGGCGGCGACAAGCGCTTTCTTATCGTCGGGCATGTCGTCTTCGCCGAGCAGCGCATCGCAGCCTTCTATGAAGAAATCCCGCGCGAAGCCGCTCGTGTAAACGCGCTGCTCTTCTGTCCGGCTCGCCACGGAATTCAAAAAGCCTTCGAACTCATCGAAGTAGCTGCCATATATGTGGAACGAGTCGACCATGTGAATGTACTCGCCCGGCTGAACGCCAATGGCCTCAGCCACCGTCGCCTGCAACTCGGTGAAGGCGTGCATGTTCATGAAGGCCGCCTTGAACGCGTCGTTCGACCGCATGTGGCAGTTCATGTGCAGCTTGCCGTCGGAGATGCGGAACCACAGCCGTTGCAGGCAGGTGGGGTCGTCGATGTCCATGTCGTTCCACACCTGGTAGGTCACCGCCTGGGCGCGGCGCGTATGCGGGGCGGCCTTGAGCCGACGAACCACGCCGTCCAACTGGTCGAACACGCCGACGGTGGGCACATCGTACTCAGCCAGCCGCTGGTGGTAGGTGTACTCCCACTTGCCGGCGGCGGGGTCTATCCAGTGATCGTGCACGCCGTAGAGCACCTCGGCGCGGTACTTCTCCAGGTCGTCAAGCCCGCCGGGGAACGCCCGATGGATGCGAGGTTCGCTAAACGGTTCGGTGACGTGGATCATCACCGTCACGTCGCGGCTGTTGGGGTCGTCGGGCCTGTCGTACTCGGTGGGGAAACTCTCCCCCTGGTGCCAGCAAGCCACGAGCGCCTTTTCCCATGCGATCGGAAGCAACTTCTCAACGACGTGAACGGACTGCATTTCGTGCCTCCCTGCACAGGAGCCTGATTATTACCGCCGCCCGGCAGTGGCTCAGCCGCCGGCGACTGGAGCATTATGACCGCTGGCCGCCCGGCAAGCAAGAGGCCTGCCTCCGGTATTCGTGCGGGTGTGCTACCTTTGTGTCCGGAACAGTCGTATTTCGAATTTGCTCAGGATTTCGAGCTTCGGATTTGAATTCAGTTGGCCCGCTCATCCAGATGCGCAACAATATCATCTACAATTGTTTGTGTGGCTGGACGGTAGAGTTTGGCGGATCGTTCTGCCAGATCGGACAGGCGCTCGGCATCGCCCAGGAGCTTTGCCGCCGCGCCCGCTACCTGCGAAAAATCGTTGGTCATCACCCCCGCGCCGCTGTCGACATAGTACCGGGCGTTGCCTTCTTCCTGGCCAGGCACGGGCGGGAGGAAGAGCATGGCCTTGCCCTTGGCCGTGCACTCGGTAGTCGTTATGCCCCCTGCCTTCGTGATCATCAGCGAGCACAGTTCGACAAGTTCGTGGGCGCGGTCGGTCATGGGCACGCCGCGCAGCGGGCCCGGGGCTGCGTCCAATTGGGCCTGCAATCGCGAGTTTCGCCCGGTGAGCACTACAACAAACACATCTTTTCGCGCAGCTATCAGGTCCCGCGCCATTTTCGCCACGGGCCCGGTGGTGAACTGTGCGCCGCCCGCCAGAATCACTATTTTCTTATCAGCCGGCAGATCCCAATCAGCCAGCAGCGTTGCCCGATCGAGCGGCGCGGTCCATTTCGGATGGATCGGAATGCCGTTCAAGCGGATGCGATGATCTTCTATGCCCCAGCCGCCGATGGCTTGCGCCGCGTGGGGAGAGGCGACGAAGTATCGGTGGACGTTACCGGCGTACCAGAATCTGTGGGTGAACATGTCGGTGGTGACGACGTATTGCCTTGCGTTCAGCGCACCAGAGCCGATAAGTCTGCCAACGGCCGGCGGAGCGAGGAAGTGCGTGTGGACGATCAGGCGCGGCCTGGCGTGCAGCAAACGCCGACAGAATTTGTGGAGCATCAGTCTCTCAAAGGCCAATCGCCCTCGTTCGATCAGGCCCCGTCGCTTGCCGTGCGGACGGTTAGACAGGTGGTAGCCCGCGCCCCATAGCCAGGGCGCGTGGGTCATAGACTTCGTGTACCCGTCGGCGTAGAAGGCCTTGAACGCCCTTGGCGTGATCGTCATCATATCCCACAAATCGGTCCGCAGATCTCCTCGCCGGGCGGCCAGGCCCGCCTTGAGCGCTCGGGCGGCGGCGTTATGTCCCGCGCCGACCGACGCCGATATGAAGAGCACATCGCAGCCTGTGGAACCGTGCCGGGCCGTCATGGCGATATCTCCCGGGCGATCTGTAAGAGCTTCAGCCTATTAGCAGCTTGGTCCTGCCAGGGGTTCGCCGGTGCGGCGATAATGGCCTTGAGATATACCTCCTCAGCCAACACGCCTTCGATCTGCTCGATCCCCTCCACCTGCAGGAGAGCCAGCTCGAAGGCTGCCTCGACAGTCGTGTCGGTGGGCAGGCCATGGATGTTGGCCAGTGGCAGCAGTTTCTTTGCTCGCTCCTGGCGATCTTGCTGGGCGAGGGCAGCTGCCAGTTCGATATTGTCACCCAGGGCCACGTCCATGTGGTCGCGGGCGAGCTGTTGGTAGAGCTCGCCTGCATCTGGCTGAGCGGGGTCTATGTTCAGCAAGGTCGTCAGCAGCTCCACCCCGTCTGGGTCGTCCTCCAGATCATTCAGTTCGATAAGCCGTTGGAGCTTGCGGACATCGTGTAAGGCTCTGTAGTAGTAGCTCTGTTGTGGCCGGGCGCGGGGCTTGGTGAAGATAGCTGGGCTTGCGGCGTCGCCCCGGCTGTCGGGCTGGGCGGCGAGGATGTCCTCGAGGTCTTCACGAGCCTGGCGCAGAAGTTGGTTGGCCAGTTCGAGCCTGTCTGGAGGGGGAATGCTCTCATCTCGCAGGGCTAGCTGCGCCAGTCGCAGCCTGGCCAGGGCGGCCTGATCGCTACGCGGGTACGTGTCGAGCAGGCTTTGCCACGTTGGCCTGGCGGCGGGCAAGACGAAGGCGCACGTGCCGCGGATTACGTCGTTGCGATAGACCACCTCGTCGAGCTGCATGCTGCGAGACTGGGCAAGTATCCACATCACCTCCGGCACCCGGGCGTGGCGGTTGTGGTCGGCCAGGAAGAGCTCGCATCGGGTGGTGAGGGCGTCCCGCTTGGCAAGCAAGTCGCGCCTGGCGGCGCTGCCGAGAAGCGTGGTCGTCAGGCCCACTGTATCGGGGTGGTCGCGCAACCACTGGCCGAGGGGCATTTCCGGCAGAATCATATCGCCGGGCGCGGTGCGATTGACGATCAGCGAGTACTGTAATTCCGCCGGGCCCACGCGGACGTAGAATGCCACCATAGGCGCCGCCGACAGCACCAGCAGCACGGGCCAGACCGCGCCAGGCCGAAAGTTGGTGACCTTGGCCATGGCCAGCACGACGGCGCTGCCGATGATAACCGACAGCAGCGCCAGCAAGTAAGGCCCGTAAAGTACCCACCGGCGGGCCGGCTCGACCGTCGCCCAATAGTCGCGGTCCGTTGTTCCCGCCAGCGTGGGACAGCCCAGCACCACAACATAAATGATGGCCGGCAGCATACCCAGCAGGGCCGCCGCCATGGGCATGTTGCTGCGGAACGGCGTATGGCCCGTCATCACGCAACCCGTCACCACCGCCAGTGCAAGCAAAGGCAACTGGGCGACAAACGCCAACATGACCAGGAAGATCACGGCTACCCGCAGGCGGTACAGCACGGAGACCGTGATTGGCACAAGGATAGTCACGCCGAGCAGCAGGCCATAGACCGGCACCATCCAAGGGTGGGCGAAGATGCCAAGAGGCTGGATGAAAACTGCACCCATCGGGATGAACAAGTTGCGGAAGAACGCATCAAAGTTCAGCCATTTGCCCGTCGACAGGTATTGCCAGAACGCGCTGACGACGGCAAAGCCCATCACGTTGATGCTCACAAAGAGAATGGTTCGCCACAAGCGGGTAGGCTGGAGCAGTGGGCTGGGACCTCGGTGATGGTCGAATGTGTCGGCGTTGCGGGCATTCATGGTGTTGTCTCGCGGCGGCGTTGCCGCTCCAGCCAGACGCGGTATAGATAATTGTTCTTCATGAACATGACATACAACGTCTCGTTGGGCCAGGGATAACTGACGGTCACGTCGTGCAGTCGCCCGGCGGCGGCGCGGCCCTGGAACGTCAGGATGGGCATTCGCCCCTGGCGGTACGTGTGGTTCCACTGGGCCGATTGAGGCTGGCTGAGCAGTATCACGCCGAGCTCATAAGCGGCGACATCGTCGGCGCTGGTCGTGCCGTTCATGTACATGTCGTAGGTCTCGCCGTCGAAGACCATGTCGTTTACGACAAGCCCATCCTCGCCATAATCGACGAAGGCGGTCATTTTTTTGTATTCGTATCGTGCGGTGTTCAGGCTAGGCAGTAGGCGGGCGAGAAATTTCGGCGCGGGCTCGCCTTCGAGGATACCGTCAGTGGCGACGACCTCAGCTTGGCCGGTGGCGCCTAGCGGATATCGCCAGTCCATCCAATTGGCGACCGCTGAGTGGAGCGGCATCTCAAGATCCATCTGGCGGCTGAACAGGCCGGCTACCGTGTTATTCGGGAAACTCAGGGCGATGCGCGGGCGGATGTTTTCGCGGGAGATCGCATCGACGAGTTGGCCATCGTATCGCAGCGTGGGGTCGTCGGGGCCGAAGTGCGTCTGATATCGCCGCCGCAACGTGCCGCTGTTGAGGCCCGACGCCAACTCCACCTGCGCGTAGCCGTGGTCCACCGTGGCCGACAGCGTGACGTTCTTCAGGTCGTAAAACTGGTCGACGACTGAGTCGTAAACACGCAAATCGGCCACATCCACTTTCACCTGCACTTCACTCGCCAGCAGGTAGGGCCCCGCCGCCGCGATGGCCGCCAGCGCCCGCTCGTTCAGGTCGGCCAGGTCGGCGTCGCTGGAGGTGGCGTCGTCGGCGCTTTGCTGCGGGCCTGCGAGCCAGTCGGCCAGCGCTTGGGTGTCCAGCTTATCAGCCAGCAGGTGGACGCTGCCGGCGGCGCTGGTCGGCGGGCCGAGAAGATCGGCGACGATAAAGCCGTGGCTGTCGTCGAGCCAGAATTCCAGCGCGTCGGCGCGGAGCGAGGTGACTTCCACATCGCCCCAGCCGACCTGGGTGTTCGTGGCCCGGGCCAGCGAGACTGCCACCGTCAGGTCGCCGGCGAACTGGATGTCCTTGTCGTTGTGGCGGAAGGTGAGCTTCTCGAGGTCCGTTCGCCAGCGGACGTCGGCGGAGGTCTCAGCGGCGGTCCAGTTCAGCTCGGCCCGCCCGGCTGCGGCGGTCAGTCGGCCGGTGAGCTGTGGCACAAAGTCGCAGATGGACTCACCTTCGTCGAACGTCAGCAGCAGCTCGCCGCTGCTAATTATCGGCCCGGCCAAGTCAGTCGGCACGGTCAGCCGAACTTGCCCCGCCACCTCGATCTTGCCCAGCGTGCCCCGCTCGATATCGATCGACAGCGCCCCATTCTCGCCGGGAGATGCGCGCACGGTGGCCCAGGCGACCGTGCCGCGCGGCTTGACGATGTCATCGCTCAGCCGAAAGCCCAGGTCCGTCGCGTCGATTTCAGCGGCGTGCCCGCCGCCGCTTCCGCGCGTGGGCAACACGCCGGTCAGACCCACCGAGCCGCGGAGGCCCGTTCGCTCGGCCAGCTCCACCAGTTCCGGCAGCATCGCCAGAGCAGCGTCATCTATGGTGAGCGACATCCAGTAGGGCATCTCGCCGCCGTCGGCCGGCAGGACAAGCGCCAGTTCGCTCTGTCCGAAAAACAGGCCCATCATCATCGGCCGATCTGGCTCGGCGGTCACACGGCCGTGAAGCGTGCTGCCCACTTTTTTCGTTCGCGTCAGGCCGCCGCCTTCGATGCGAGCTTCAAGGTCTTTTGCATCGATGTCGACACTCACCAAGCCATCGGCTGTGCGGGCGGCCATGATCGTCAGCTCGCCGGCGATTCGCCCGCTCACCGGGCCGACGCCTTGCGAAAGTCGCCCCGCCTCCGCCGACCAGGTCGCTAGGAGGTCTCGCACGGCCGCGTGCCCGCGTCCCTCGCCGGTGAACGAATTGTAACGCCCCCCGAACTCGCCACGAAATCCCCCGGCTGCCTTATCGGGCAGGCGGGCCAGCAGTGGAAAACAGGCGGCGATGTCCTGGTAGTTCTCGGCAGTAATGTTGCCGCCCACCTCGACGATATCATCAGCCTGCTCTTGGCCGCCGGCCCGTGCCAGCGAACCGTTATCCACGCCGAGCCGCCCCTGCCCGCATGTAAAGTCGATGTCGATATCACTCAGCGCGTTGTTAGTTTGGTCTATCGCCGCAGCGATGGTAAGCGTGATAGCTTCGCCTGCAGGCTTGGCGAACCATTCGCCGACGGTGAGCTGCGCATCGGCCGGCGAGGCCAGGTGCAGTTCGATCCGCCTGCCCGCCCGCTCGAACACGAACCAGTTGGCTGTGATGAGTCCGTCCAGCCTGGCCTCGGCCAGAGCCGCCGGCGACAGCTCGCCCAGCATGTCGTCGATCGCCTGCAAGTCGGCGAGTTCCGCCCCGCCATTCCAGTCGCCATCGGCGATGGCGCGACCGATTTGAAGCAGTTCCATTTCAGGCCAGTCGGCGAGCAGCGCGTCGGCCTGCCGCCTGACATTGTGCATCTCGCCGAAGCTCCACAGCCGATTGTTACCCAGCGTCATGTAGCTGCCCCGGCTGATAGTCAGGCTGTCGCTACGTTCATTGAAGGTCCCCGTTAGTTCGCAGGCCAGCGCCCGGCCCGCCGGCTTGAGAATATCCTCACCCCGGGTAACGTCGGCCTCTGCCGCGTCGATGTTCGCCCTCACCGCCAGGTCCACGGTAGACCTATGGATCGACACGTCCACGTCCACGGGTCCGGCTACCGTCAAGCCGGTGCTCGCCCAATCCTCCCGGCCCATGAACATTTCCACCAGGCGCGACGGGAAAACGCGCCCCTGTATATCCAGAGATTCGACCGCCTGCCAACTTGCCGCCAGCATGTCAGTATGGAGCACCGCCTGACCCGTGAGCGACAGTGCTCCCGGCAGATGGACTCGCAAGGAGCGGATGTTCAATCGGCCGTCAGGGGCGAGCGGATCGTAAGTGGCTGTCATGTCCAGATCAGCCCGATCGATCACCGGCAGCCGCCGGCCGGCCGTTCGCTGAATGTCCAGATCGGCTACCGATACGTGCAGGGCGAACTCATCCACCACACCATTGCTGCTGACCTGCAGTTCCACCGATCCGCTGCACAGCCCGCCCAGTTCGCCAACCGGCAGATTCAAAAGTTCCGGCAGAGCAAGTTTGCGGAGGTCCACGTTGGTGAAGCTGAAAGTCGCGCGGGCTGCCACGGTAGATTCACTGCCGGGCTCCACCCTCAGCTTGATGGGCGCAGCCCCCTGGGACTGCTGCAACTCAGCGGACAAGGCGATCGTGGCGATGTTCCCCCGTCGGCTGGTATCGAACCGTATGCTGCTGACGGCGAGCGTAGTTGGGCTATCCTGCCCGGGCGGGTCGAAGGTGACTATGGCGTCGCGGATGTCTATACGTTCGGTATCGATGTCGAACGTCAGCAAACTGAGCGGCGCGATATTGGTCGTTCGGTCCAGGCGCACGATCGCCAGCAGCTTGGGCTGATCGATCTGCACGCCCGCGACACGTTTGGCCAGCAGGTAGCGCAGTGGCGAGAATTCGGCATGGATTCGCGCCACGGTGAGCATGGGCTCATCCCCGAATCCCTCGGGCTCCCCGACCGTCAGGCCGAGTATTTGCACCCCATCTCGCCAGCCGATGGACATGTCATCAATCGTGACCGCAACCCCCATTTGCCGGGCCATGTCGTCAGCTACCCATCGCTTGAGCAGGCTGGTGGGCAGCCAGAACGGCAAGAGGACGTAGGCCACCGCCAGCAGCGCCGCCAGCATCATGGCCAGCCGTCTGAATTTCTGCCACCACGTCAACTCTCGCCATCGCCAGAACCGGGCTAGGCGCCTAGCCCAACTGCGCGGTGGCACAACTGAGGTTGTGTCGGTCGAACGGTTCATTCATGCGCTGCAGTCAAACGTTGAAACGGAAGTTTATCACGTCGCCGTCCTGGACGACATATTGCTTGCCTTCCAGCCGGACCTTGCCGGCGGCCTTGGCGCCCTTCATGTCCCCGGCGGCATGCAGGTCGTCGTAGGTGACGGTTTCTGCCCGAATGAATCCCCGGGAAATGTCGGAATGAATTTCCCCGGCCGCTTCAACGGCTTCCGTGCCGGCGGGGATCGTCCAGGCGCGGCATTCATCTTCGCCCACGGTAAGAAAGCTTGCCAGGTTGAGCTGCTCGTAGCAGCCTCGCACGAGTCTGTCGGCAGCCGACGCGCCCATGCCCAAATCAGCTAGGAACTCCTCGCGCTCGTCGGGGTCGAGCTGGGCGATTTCTTCTTCGATTTTGGCTGACAAAGCAATGGCCGGCAGTGATTGCACCGTGCTGTCTGTCCGGCCCGCCAATTGGTCTTCCCCGCAGTTGGTGACTATGAGAATCGGCATGCGCGACAGGAAGGCGAAACTGCGGATGAGCTTGTCCTCTGCCTCACTGGTGATGGCCGAGGATACAGTTTGGCCTGCTTCCAAGGCTTCGAGAATTCTGTTCATCAGATCCAGCTCTTGCTGCTGGGCGACGCGGTCGCCGGTGGGCTTCTTGATACCGACTTCAAGCTTGCCGATTCGCGCGGTGACCTGGTCCATGTCGGCGAATAACATCTCGGTCAGCAATTCGTCAACGTCGGCGGATGGGTCGACTCGGCTGCGATAGGCGGGGACAGTTTCGTCGGCGAACTCGCGAACGACGAACACGAGCATGTCGCTCTGCCGCATGGCCGACCAGTGGGCGCGGGCGCGACTTCGGCCTGCTTCGTCGGACAGGTCCAGCCCGGGTACGTCCAGCAGTTCCAGCTCGGCGTAGGTGACCTTCTTCGGCTTGTACAATTCCGCCAGCCAGGGCAGGCGATCGTCGGGCACCTTGACGACCGCCAGGTGAGGCACGTCGCCGCGCGAGAGATCCACCGACGAACCTCCCGACTCGGCGACCGAGGCGAACAACGTGCTCTTACCTGATTGTGTAGGACCGACGAGTGCGACTCGCATGTATTACTCCTCATCACCGGCCAATTGATGGCGCGGCGGAGACCTATCGTACGATACGGCGGGGGCGCTGGCAAAGGTAGTAATGCGGGCGCGGGCGGCAAGCGACGCTAACTGGCCGTCAGCGGCGAGCATTTCTCAGCGAGTTTTGTGAGTTGGCCGGGGCGAGGCACCCCCACTGCGGTCTGCGAGACTGGCCGACAGCTATCGACCATGCGGGTCCAAAGGCAGACTCACCCAAGCGTAAATTGACAGGTTACTGCCGCCTGTTGTCCTACTTGGCCTTCTCAATGTCATTGATAGGCCATGACGCATTGAAGTAGTTTTCAATCGGCGCGTGTAGGCGGAGGGGAGTCTTGGCCAATGTTCCAACGCTTAATACCGAACAATCCGCCGGCGAGTATGTCGCCATCGTCGGCGAACGAAATGATGTTGCCGTAGCTACCCCAAACTGCACTGTTCGTGGGCATCCGCCAGGTAGCTTTGATGATTCCGGTGTCCCAATCGATCCCCACCAGAACAGGCGTTCCCGCGTCGCGATGGACGGTATAGATCATTCGGCTGGGTATCGAAATTACCGGCACGCCGATGTCCGTGTTGTCAATCTGGTAGTTGGTCCAGGCGCGCTCAAAGCGGTTCTCATCGGGCAGCCAGCGAAACTTCTCGATACCCAGTGGCGGCTTGCGGGTCAGGCCGGACAGCATGGCGTTGCCGAACGGATTGGCCTTCACGGGGTCGGGGTAAGACGTGTTGACCACGGCTACATCGTAGCCGAGCACGTTGGCTGAGGGTTCGATGGTGAGGAATGAAATGTTGATCCTGATCTGGTCAGCAATGCGTCGAGAGAGTGTACCGGGCTTCTGCTTGAAGTCGGCGGGAATGTCATTTCGCCAATAAGCGACGAGATTCGTCCCTCTCTCATTTGCGTCGGCAATGATCACCAGCTTGTCTTCATCATCGCCAAAGCCCATGAGGGCGGGCGTGGTGCCCGAGCCGCGGGAGATAGCGCCCTTCTCGATGGCAACCTTCGGATCCATGTTGTTGTACCCAGCTGACCAGCCGCCGTCCTTTTCATCGATCGAGAGCTTCTTGCCATCCCAGGCCGCCTTGAGCATTCGCTTAGATGTGACGACATATACGCCGGTCTCGTCGACTGCTATGCTGTTGTCGACCGCTTCACCGGGAATTGCAAGAAAGTAGATCAACTTGAAGTCGCGGTCCAGCACTGCGATTACGCCGGGCGCTACAGCTGCGATGTTGCCATCGTAGGTCATGCCAATGCCGATGATGCGCGATACGTCTTTGGCGACTTCCTCGGGCAGGCTGTCCCGCAGGTCGGCCTGTGCGACCAGGCGCAGCGGCGCATCGAACTGGTTGTCGTCGGTGTATTTCAGCAGCGTGCCCGCGCCCATGATCGTATAGAGGAAGCCGTCGCTATCGATCATCTTGTAGGTAGCGTTGCTGAAATTTTCGAGCTTGAACCCCGCCTTGGCTGCCTCGTCGGTGAGTGCGAGTATGGCATCCTCGTCCCCGGTGGCCTGGGCGGCGTCGACCTTCTTCAGCAGCGCCATGATCCCCGGCGTTAGGCCGTCCGCCTCGGCCTCATGGCCAGGCAGCATGGTACGGTGGATCAATTCGAACGACTCGCCTGTGACGTCTACCTTACTGATGGCCACGCCCGCGCCGGAAAAGTAAGCCACGCGCTTATCGCCGATACGTTTTATGACATGGTGCGACGTTTCGATATCGGTGTAGAGCACCTTGGCGTCATCGGCCCCCAACGTCCGGCCTCGCGTTCCACTGGCGATGCTCACAGCATCGGTCTGGGCCGGATTGTCATGTGACATCGGCGTCTGGCTGTCGTGGAGATGGGGGTTGGTGGCAGGCCGGTTTGCACTTGAGGGCTTCGCTGCCGGGTGGTCGTTGTGGGCGTCGCCGCCCTGGGGGTGATCGGCCGACACCTGCGGGCCTCCCCACGCCAGCACAAGGGCCACCGTTATCGTCACCAGGCCTACCAGGTAGCCGCCATCAAGAGTTTTCCTGTCCGCAAGTCTCATAGTCTTTTTCCTTCTTGCCGTGTCGGATATGGGGCTCCCCATGGTCCCAGAGAAGGCAACTGCACGCTCCATGCCGTAATCTCGGCTGCGGCGGGCGCCCTAGCGACAAGCCACGGCCAACCGTCGTACGTATGACCTTCACCTGGCATTATGGCACGGGCGTGCCCCTCGACCATTCTTGGCGGGAAAGTTGATGTGTTATCGCGGCCGTTGCGAGCCACGGGCCATCGGCTAATCACCGGCTGACTTCAGCTCGGTGAGCAGCTGCAGCACGCCATCGCGGACGGTCGCCACTTGATGGCGCGACGGCACCAGCGCGCGCAGGGAACGTCGTGCGACGGGCAGATCGCGCAGAATTCACGTCGCTGGCGCGCGCGTCCATCTTGCGCGCAGATGACGTTTCTGAACTTTTCCTACTTTGGAGGGCTACGCTGCATGACGGCGCCAGCGCGCAGGATGCACGTCGCTGAGGCCGGCCGGGATGTGCGTGGTTTCTGCGCGCTGGCGCCGTCGCATATGGCCGGGATGGGACATTTCGAGGGGTTTCCGCGCGATTGGGGGATTTTGCGACCGCGTGAGCGCGCAAGATTGACGTACATCGTGGCCGGCTCCGGCCGGCAGCTACGGGCAGCTGTGGACGGCGGCGGGCAGTTGTGGGCAGCTGTGGACTGGGCTGGCAAGGGCCGGCGCGGGCGGGGCAGCTGGCTACAGCTGGGGCTTGCCGGCGGCTCTGGTGGGCAGGTGCATCGCCAGGTTGATAGCGGGGCTGTATTGTCTTGGCAGGGGGACGGCGGGGCGGTAGCATGTGGGTATGTTCACGGGAATCGTCAAACACGTAGGTCGCGTGACGGCCATTGCTTCGGCCAGTGGGGGGCGGCGGCTTAGCATCGATCTGGGTCCGCTGGCCGACGGGCTGGCACTCGGCGATAGCGTGGCCGTCAATGGCGCGTGCCTGACGGCGGCGGAGATCGTCGGCGGGGTGGTCGCGTTTGACGTGGTGGCCGAAACCCTTGGTAGGACTACACTTGGCAAGCTGTCGGCCGGCTCGCAGGTGAACCTGGAACTAGCTCTGTCCGCTACCGGGCGGCTCGACGGGCACATCGTGCAGGGGCATGTCGATGGCATAGCAGAGGTTACGGACATCCGTCGCGGCGACCGGTGGGATGTGACCTTCCGCGGCGAGGCGGAACTTGTCGGCCTGATGGTGCCCAAGGGGTCGGTGGCGATTGATGGCGTATCGTTAACGCTGGCTGGCGTTGATGTTAACGCCTTCAAGGTCGCACTGATCCCGACGACTCTCGCCGAGACGACCCTCGCGGATCTGGCCGCAGGCCGGCGCGTGAACGTCGAGACTGACGTCATCGGCAAGTACGTACAAAGGTATTTGCAGCAGATAGTTAGCGGACAGGGGGGCTCGCTGACGCTGGACAAACTGCGGTCGGCGGGCTTCTGCTAGCGGCGGCGGGCCCTTTGGCTGGCTCAGGGCAGGCGATGGAACCTCAAGGCCGCTGACCACTTAACCGACCTACAATGGTACCGCAGCGCCCCGCCGGGCCGGCTGGGCCATCCGAAAATGACATGAGCGACGACCGTCCGACAATAGGCATCACCATGGGCGACCCTTGCGGGGTCGGCGCGGAGATCATCGTCAAGGCCCTGGCCAGCCAGGACCTGCGCCAGCGGGCGCGGTTCTGCATATTCGGATTCGCCGAGCAACTCGCCTACACAGCCGACCGGTTGGAGGCGAGTTGGCCCTTCCATCGCGACCACCACGAGGACATCCGCCGCTACGGCGACGACATCGTCGTGCTGGATTACGACGAGCTGGACATGCCCGCCAGCATGCCGCGCGGGCCCAGTAAGCCCGGCGGTCTGGCGTCGCTGGCGTTTTGCGATGGTGCGATCGAGGCCGTAAAGGTTGGCTTGGCCGACGCTATCGTCACCGCGCCGATCTCCAAAACGTCCTGGCACCTCGCGGGGCAAACAAAATTTCCAGGTCACACCGAGCTGCTGGCCGACCGATTCCACACCAAGCACGTCGCCATGATGTTCGTCGCCCCGCAGCTCAAGGTCGTGCTCGCCACTACCCACCTGGCCTTGGCGGATATCAGCAACCGCTTCACAATCGGGTGTGTGTTCAACGCCATGGAGCTGGCCGACCAAGCCCTGCGGAACTGGTTCGGCCTTGGCCAGCCTACCCTAGGTGTGTGCGGCCTCAACCCCCACGCCGGCGAGGAAGGTCGGTTCGGTGACGAGGAGAGACGCATCATCGCCCCCGCCATCCTCATGGCCAGCGAGGTCGGCATAAACGCCGACGGCCCATACGCTTGCGACACGCTGTTCATCAAGGCCCTCGACGGCAAGTACGATTGCGTGGTGGCGATGTACCACGACCAGGGGCTCATCCCCATCAAGCTGCTCGCCTGGCAGGACGCGGTCAACCTAACCCTAGGCCTGCCAATCATTCGCACCAGCCCCGACCACGGCACAGCCTTCGATATCGCAGGCCGATCCCGCGCCCACCCGGGCAGCATGACCGCCGCGATCAACCTGGCGATCGACCTGGCGAAAAAGACCGCCGCCGCCCCGGGCGAGTAGCCAGCCGTCCGATCGCCGACCCGTCCACAGCTTGCCGCAGCTCCCCGCATCTTGCCGGCCGAGCCCGCCGCCGTCCACAGCTGCCCGTAGCTGACGGCCGGAGCCGGCCACGATGTACGTCAATCTTGCGAGCTAACGCGGTGGCAAAATCGCGCAATCGCGCGGAAACGCCCCGAAATGTCCCATCCCGGCCATATGCGACGGCGCCAGCGCGCAGAAATCACGCACATCCCAACCGGCCTCAGCGACGGGCATCCTGCGCGCTGGCGCCGTCATGCAGCGTAGCCCGCCAAAGTAGGAAAAGTTCAGAAACGTCATCTGTGCGCAAGATAGACGCGCGCCAGCGACGTGATATGCGCGCGCAGGCCACGCGCGCCAACAACGCACATTCTGTGCGCTGGCGCCCACCTCCCCAACCAACCGACTCAGTCCAAGGTCCCACCCCACCCCGATGCGGCGGCGCGCGGACTACCAACTCGCCCGCCGCGCCTGCGAAACTTTTTCCGCCATCTGCCGAAAAGAACCAGTAGCTGTCTGGTCATGGGCCGATAATGAGTGTTGAGCGGCGGGTCAGGAATCGCATCGGTCAGGCCTGTTGGCAGACAGGCCAACCGGATTCGCCACAGCCGACGACGTGCAGGAGACGGGATCTCTGGCAGGAGTGAGCAGGACCCCCGGTTAGTTCAGCATGGGAGAGCACCTGACGGACGAGCGCCACCGGTCTGCGTCCAGCGACAACGGAGAGAGCAAGCTGCCGAGCCGGGGTGAACCGGCCGGCGTGTGAGGGCTGCGATGAAGGCGCTGTGGGACGTGCTGAGAACGGGGATCATAGTAGAGGCGATCGCCGTTCTCTGCTTGCTGCCGCTCGCGGCTGCTGCGCCTGCCATCTCCCTGGCCGGCAATCTCGCCACGCCGGACATCGCCCCGCCGGCTTCGCCCGCGCCGCTCGCCGACGAAGGAACGCCTGCCCCCGTTATCGCCCATCCCCCGCAAGCTGCAAGTCAGCCATCTGCTCCCTCCGCAATTGTGCCCGCGCCCGCAACGAAGATAGTGCGGATGCGAGTGACCGCCTACTGCGCCTGCGAGAAATGCTGCGGCGAGTGGGCAGACGGAATAACCGCCAGCGGCAGGCCGGTCACGCACAACGGCGGCAAGTTTGTCGCAGCCCCCCCAGCGATAGCCTACGGCACGATGGTCCGCATTCCCGGCTACGCAGCCGGTGAATCCGTGCCGGTAATAGACCGCGGCGGCAGCATCACATCAGGCCGACTGGACGTGTACTTCCCCTCCCACACCCAAGCCCTCCGGTGGGGCGTGAAGATGCTGGACGTGGAGATTCTATCAGCCGACCCGACGCGCTGAACTGGCCGGGCGGCAGGAAAGAATAGGTGACTGTCCCCTATTTTTTTTGTTGCGCCCTAGCAGCTATTTTCCCCTGAGCGCCTGTGTGTTAGCCTGCGCCTCAGGACGACCAATCCGCCGAGCAGAGCCATCGACACGCTCGCCGGCTCGGGAACGGCCACAGTGACGATCCCATCCGTATAGAGTCGCGACGTATCCCACTGCCATTGAGGCTCAAGTTCCGGCAGTGTGATGGTGTCGAACTGGCCGGAAAAGCTTCCTCCCCAGTCCATCAGGTCGAAGCTCTGGCCAAGAGCAAATGATACCGACGGCTCAGCGCTGAGGGTAAGAATAGCCTTCCCGCCGGGCCAGAACTTAACGTCCGTATCGACTGTCAGTGTGCCGACTCCATCATCCCCGACAACGAACGCCAGTTCGCCCACGCTGGTCACGCTGCCCACGGTGGAACCCACCCACAAGTGCCCACCAACATGAACGGACCCGCCATTGGCGATGGTGAGGGATCCGTGGCCTTCCTTGCCAACATGCACAGTATTGTCGTGATACCATTGCGATCCGATGCCCTCGACAACAATTGTCCCCTCGCTATCGGCCGCGCTACCAATTACGCCTTTTCCGCCGCTCGAGACACTGCCGCCGTCTCTAATGAACAACTCCCCACGATCGGTCCAGCCTACGGCGAACAGCGAACTCGTGTTTTCCAATACCGATCCAACGCCAGTAACGGTGGCGGTCGACTCGACAGCGTCGTCCACCACGAACATAGAGCGTGCGTAGACATAGCCACCGTCGCTGATCGTCATGACCCCGTGGCGCAGCAGGACAACCCCATCACTCATCAGCACAGAGCCGCCCCCCGTAACAACAAGTGTGCCGCCCGAGGCCATCGGGCCGTTTATGTAAGCGTCCCCGCAATCAACACGGCTGCCGCCGTCGATAGTAACTGCCCCTGCCTCGCTATGTCCTATCATCAGATTGTCCGCAGATGTCGTCGTCGTGGGGTCTGGCGTGACATCACCGGAGAAAGAGACTCCTGCAAACGCCGATTGAGCAACAACAACCAGACACAACACGCATATTGCCGATCCCCTGGTCTCTTCCATTGCCGATCTCCCTAACTGTTAATCTTACGGTCTGTGGCCTCCCCGATCCTCTGTCATGATTCTATCAGAAGTCCGACCGTTGTCAACAACGCCGTCACTTTGGGACTACCAACTGTGCCTTTCGGTTGGTTGCCGCCAGATTGGACGCACAGCGCGCCGGTAAGTTCCCACCCCTTTCCTGTTAACAGGGCATTAATAGGGGACAGCCACCCATTTAGGCATTAATAGGGGACAGCCACCCATTTATTCCAATGTCATTTCGGACCGTTCGTTGCCTAACGACACGCGGCGAGACAGGCCCCCTTCGTATGATGCCAGATAACCCCCTCGTGTTGGTGGTGTCGGGGGACGGGGATGCTACAGCTTGCCCGCCGCCCAGAGGATGCCGCGCTGGAGGATCGTCTGGAAGTTTTCGTTGGCCCAGGTTTGGTTGTCGTGGCCTGACTGGAAGCAGAATACCGGCGACTGCTTGTATTGGCGCGTCCAGGCGATCGTGTTCATGCACAGGTCGTGTTCCGTCGTCAGCAGCACGGTGTTTTCGCCGACGGGGTCGGGCATGGTGTATGTCTCGTCGACCATGTCCCAGTCGGCCAGGCCGGCCGTGATGGGGTGGTCGCCCGGGGCTACCTGCACGCGGAGGGTCTGGTCGGGGTGGAAGCCGAACGAGCGGTCGGCCAGGCCGGTGACGTCCGTCCAGAGGGGCCACTCCGGGTAGGCGAGTATCGAGTGGTGCAGCACGAACAGGCCTTGCTTTGTTTCGCCGAAGTGTTCGACGGCGGTCTTGGGCATGCCCGCCCACCATGCTTCACCGTCGACGGGCGTGGCCATGATCATGTGGTAAAACAGCACGACATCGTAGCTGTCGCGGGTGGCTTCGTCGGAGGCGGCGAAATCTTCCATGTGCTGGATGTATGGGGTGATGCCGGCGAGCCCTGCGAAGGTGTCGTGGAAGTTTGGCACGTCGAAGCTATGCGAGCCGGTGATGACGGCGAGTTTTACGTTGTCGGCCATGGGTGGTCTCCTTTGTGCGGGCGAATTATTGCCAGTCGAACACGGTGCCCATCAGGCTGTTTGAGTTATCTCGCAGGGCGTCGTAAACGCGCTTGGCCTCGTCGGGCTTGACGACTTCCTGAATGAGCGGGCCAATGCGGATCGTGCCAGCTTCGACGAGGCGCATTACTTCCACCAGGTCCGAGTTGTCGAAATGGCTCGCCTGGAGGATTGCGACTTCCATGCCCTGGCCGGCGTTGAAGGTGTAGGCCACGTCGTCCCGCCCGGCGATGACGACGACCTTGCCGCGATGCTTGATCATGCCATCGCCCCAGCCCACGCCGATGATCTTGCGAAGCACGTCCGCGCCGGAATCTTCGAAGACGATATCAAACGGGCCTGCCTCGCGGATGGTGTTCCACGTCTCGTCACCCGTTATCTGAATGGCGGCGTTGGCCCCGCACTCAAGCGCGAGGTCCAGGCGATGCTGGTCGAGGTCGACTATGGTAACGTGCGCGCCGGACGCCCGGGCGGCCTGTGCGGTGAACTGGCCGATCAGCCCAGCCCCGACGACCAGTACGCGGTCGCCGAGCTTGGTCTCCGCGCGGCGTACGTCGTGCATTGCCACGCCCGCCACGCCGAACAGGGATGCGTGCGTGATGTCGATGGTGTCCGGCAGCTTGATCAGCAGGCCGTCCTCGTCGTAGTTGAGAAACTCATTGTGGTCGTCGCTCATGAACAGCACGTCGCCGACGGCCAGTTTTTCCACATCGGGGCCAACTTCCGTCACGCGTCCGACGTTTTGGTAGCCATAGCCGGCGGGGAGTGCTTCATCCGGCATGGAGTAATTGCCGCGGAGCAGGTTGTTCTTCTCCGTGCCGTTTGTCACGCCGCTGACGAGCGTCTGCGTTCGCACTTGGTTGCCCTTAAGGGGGGCGAGGTCGGGCAGGTCCATCAGGAGTTTTTCACGTTGGCCATCGGCCATCAGTTGCATAAGCAGTGCACGCATGGGTGTCTCTTTCAGCTAAGGATTTTTCGTAATCCGTAATCCGTGATCGTCAGTCGAGCTTGCCAGCCAGGGCGGCTATTCTTCTCGGCCCAGGAACTTCACGCCTGCCTTGCCGGCCAGGTGGTGCAGGCGGGCGAAGCACAGTGCGTAGTCGCGCTCTTCGGACATGTGCTCGCAGTAGCAGGGCACGTCGGCGGGCAGTTGGGCGAGGCGCTTGAGGTACGTGTCGTAGTCCATCACGCCGTCGCCGATGTACACCTCGTCGAACTTGAGGAACATGTGGGTGAAGTCCTCGCCGATGTCCTTCAGGTGGACGCTGGCGACCTTGTCGGCCAGCAGGTCGAAGGTCTTGTTGATCAGCTCGGTGGTGTTGAAGAAGTCAGCCTGGCTGACCATATTCATCTGGTCCAGGTGCAGGCCGAACGCGGGATGATCGACGGCGTCGAAGAACTCGGCGATATCTTCCGGCTGATAGAAGAACGTATTGTGCCACGGCTCGATGACGTACTTGGTGGTCTTGAGGTCAAGCCCGTCGAGAATCTTCAGCACGACCTCGCGGAACTCCGCCTTGGCCTCGGCGGTCTTCATGTAAGGGTGCATCGCCAGCGAGTGGTCCGACGGGTCGCGCGTGCCGACCAGCGTTACCACGCAGTGGCTGCCGCCGGCCTCGGCTTGGACGAGCGCCTTGCGGACCATCTCGATGCGTTCCGCTCGCGCGTCGCAGTCGATGGTCATCAGGTTCATCCACACGCCGCCCTCGCCGACGACCATTCCCAGGCTGCGGGCCTTCTCGCCGAAGGCTGCGCACTGGTCGTTGGTCCAGTCGGGCGACCACGGCGCGCTGATGGCCGATAGGCCATGCGTGTCCATCTTTTCGCAAAGTGCGTGGAGCTCTTCGATTGAGCTCGCGCCGAAATATCCGCCTAATCTCATGATAGTTTCCTTTGGTTATGCAGGCTTGGCTATGCCAGGGCCTTGCGAATGCGGTCGGGGATGTCCAGTTCGATCTCTTTGCCTTCCAGCAGGCTGTTTACCAGTGCCTCGATGGTGAAGGCGTTCACGACAGATTCCGCCAGCGGCAGGACGGGCTTGGCGCCGTTCTTGACGACGTCCACGAAGTTCGCCATCTGCAGGCCGTAGCTGTCCGGCGATTCGATGGTGAAGGTGTCGCGCCCTTGGTCGGCCCAGCCGAATTCCTTGAGCAGCGTGATCGTCTGGCGATTACTGATCGTCCAACTGACGGGCAGGTCGAGTATGCCATGCGAGCCGTTGATCTGCAGCTCCTGGGTGAACGCTTCCTTCTTGCTGCTCTCGATGATGCCCACTCGGCCGTTGTCGAACTGAATGAGCCCGTACATGCGGTTGACGATATCGAACTTCTCGCTCACCCCGCCGTAGCACTGCACGCGGGTGGGCACGCCGTCGGCGAAGTATCGCACGGCGTTAACGCTGTAGCATGCGAAGTCGTAGGGGATGCCGCCACCGCATTCCTTGCGCTGGCGCCAGTTTCGGTTGTCGTCGTCGGCTGAGCCTTCTTCCGGGTCGAACGAGCTGAAGCACGCCCGCACGCTGTCGATCTCGCCGACTTGGCCCGTGTCCACGAGCTGACGCAGCTTGGCGATGGCGGGGTGATGGCGGTACATGAACGCTTCCATCAGGAACGCGTTGTGCTCTGCCACGAGGTCGAATATTTCGACTGCCTCTTTGCCCGTCAGCGTCAGTTCCTTTTCGCAGAGGATATTCTTGATGCCCGCCTTGAGGACCACTTCGATCTGCTCGCGGTGCTGGTTGGGCCAAGTCGCCAGCAAGACCGCGTCGAGATCTTCTTTGGCCATCATCTCCTCGTAGTCCGTGTAGTGTCGCTCGCAGCCATACTCCTTGGCCCACTCGGCGGCGCGGTCGGCCACCACGTCGCAGCAGGCGATGATGTTTACTTTATCGGCGTTGAGCCTGGAAGCCTGTCCGTGGGCGTGGGAGATGCCGCCACACGCGACGATGCCGATGGTGAGTTTGTCCGCAGATGCCATGACTATTCCTTACGTTTGATGGTTGCTCGCTCTTTGCTCACTCGCGCCGTTCAGGGCGCTCCAGGCGGGCATTCTAGGTCGACAGGCCCGGCGGTTCAATGCCATACCAAAATGCCCAAGGGGATGGCCACGGCCTGGCCGATGGCGTATGCTCTTGGCGGCCGACCCGCTGGCGGGCGGCTAACACGCATGATTCATTTTCGGGAGCACCGCTATGGCGGACAAAGTTGTATTGGCATACTCCGGTGGACTTGATACGTCCATCATTCTGCACTGGCTGATTGACCGCGGCTACGACGTGGTCGCCTACATCGCCGACGTCGGGCAGGAAGAAGACTTCGCCGCCGCCGAGGCGCGGGCTCTGGCGATCGGGGCGTCCAAGGTGTGCGTCGAAGACCTCAAGCGCGAGTTCGTCACCGATTACATCAACCCCGCCATCCAGGCCAACGCGATATACGAAGGGCGGTACCTGCTGGGCACGGCCATCGCTCGCCCGATCATAGCCAAGCGGCAGATCGAAATCGCCGCCACTGAGGGGGCCAGCTACGTCTCGCACGGCTCGACGGGCAAGGGCAACGACCAGGTCCGCTTCGAGCTGACGTACTACGCGCTGAACCCGGCCATCAAGGTAATCGCCCCGTGGAAAATGCAGGAGTTCCTCGATGAGTTCAAAGGCAGGCCCGACCTGCTGGCCTACGCCGACAAGCACAACATCGAGGTCAAGGCCACACTCGCCAAGCCCTACAGCGAGGATGACAACCTGTTCCATATCAGCCATGAGTCGGGCATTCTGGAAGACCCCGCCCACGAGGCCGACGCTGATATTTATTCGAAAACGACCGATCCCAAGGACGCCCCGGATACGCCCGCGCGAATTGTCGTCACCTTCAAGGACGGCATAACAGTTAAGGTTGAGAATCTCGATGACGGCACGGTGAAGACCGATCCGCTCGAACTGTTCGTGTACCTAAACGAACTCGGCGGCGCCCACGGCGTGGGGCGGATCGACATCGTGGAAAACCGCTTCGTGGGCATAAAGAGTCGCGGCGTTTACGAGACGCCGGCGGGGACGATTCTCCACGCCGCCCACCGCGATATCGAGGGGATGGCGATGGACCGCGAAGTGATGCGCCTGCGGGACATGCTGTCGGCGAAGTTCTCCGAGATTATCTACTACGGCTTCTGGTTCAGCCCGGAGATGAACTTCCTGATGGCCGCCATCCGCACCAGTCAGGAGTATATTGACGGCGAGGTGACGCTCGAGCTGTTCAAGGGCTGCGCGTACGTCAAGGCCCGCAAGTCACCCAGCAGCCTGTATGATAAGGACCTGTCGAGCATGGATATCGAGGGCGGGTTCGACCAGAAAGACTCAGCCGGCTTCATCAAGATCAACGCCATCCGCCTGATGGCGCACCACGCGATCGTCAAGAAACGCAGCCAAGGTGACCAGTCATGAAACTGTGGGACAAGGGCGCGCCGCTGAACGAACAGGTCGAGGCCTTTACCGTCGGCGAGGACTACCTGCTGGACGCGCTGCTCGTTCCATATGATTGCGCCGCGTCCAAGGCCCACGCGCAGATGTTGGCGGGCGCGGGCATTCTCGACGAGACGGAGCTGGCGGACCTGCTGGCTGGGCTGGATGAAATCGTGCGCTTGCATGCGGCGGGCGAGTTTGTCATTCGACCTGCCGATGAGGATTGTCACACCGCCATCGAGAGTTTTCTGACGGATAAGTATGGCCAGGCCGGCAAGAAAATACACACCGCCCGCAGCCGAAACGATCAGGTCCTCACGGCTATGCGCCTCTACGAGAAGGACGCACTGGCGGATATCGCTTCGGCCATCGACGAGTTGATAGGCGCGATAGATCATCAGCGTAAGCAGCACGGGCAGGTGGCGCTGCCGGGCTTTACCCACACCCGCAAGGCCATGCCCGCCAGCGTGGACATGTGGTTCGGTGCGTATGCCGCTGCACTCGCTGACGACAATAAGCTGCTGTCGACTGTGAGGGAAATAATCGATCAGAGCCCACTCGGCAGTGGGGCGGGATTCGGCGTGCCGATGGAAATCGATCGTCAGGCAACGGCCGAGGCCATGGGCTTTGCCGCAGTTCAGCCGACGATGTACTGCCAGCACTCGCGCGGCAAGTTCGAGGCGATTATCATCGACGCCCTCGCGCAGGTAATGGCGGACCTCGCCCGCATGGCCGGCGACCTGATACTATTCTCGATGGACACGTTCGGCTTTTTCTCGCTGCCGGGGGAGCTTTGCACGGGCAGCTCGATCATGCCGCACAAGAAGAACCCCGACGTGCTGGAACTCATCCGAGGCCACTATGCCGGCGTTCTCGGTGCAGGCGTCACAGTCAAGACACTCACAGCCGGCTTGATCTCCGGCTACCACCGCGACATGCAACTGACCAAGGGCCCGACGATGCAGGCCCTGACGACGACCGGGCAGTGCCTGGCCATGATGCGCCTCGTTTTCGAAGAGCTCCAGGTCAACGCCGATCGGTGCGAGGCAGCGATGACCGACGAGCTGCAGGCCACCGCCCGCGTTTACGAGTTGGTCCGCGGCGGCATGGCGTTTCGAGATGCCTATCGCCAGGTTGGCCAGTCGCTCGAATAGTGGGGCTCGTCAATAAAGAACCGGACCGGCCACAGGATGCATCTCCCGCGGCCGGCCCGGATTGATCGCCTCAGCTTGATCTACGCCTTAGCCTTGCGCCGGCGTTTCAGCATGGTCATCCCGCCGCCGACCAACAGCAGTGAGAGGGTGCCCGGCTCGGGTACCGCGCCGCCCCCGCCCGAAACGGCCACGCCATCACCGATGGCGAGATTGTCCGCTGCGTAGAAGAAGCTGCCTGCGAGGGTGCTGTTGGCGCCGATGCTCAGGTCGTCGAAAGCCGTCAGGTTAGCGCTAACGTCGGCGCCGGCTCCGAACATAATATCCTTCTTGGTGCGAACGGTTATCTCGCCGGCCCCGTTGCGGATGACCATAACATTTCGCCCAGCCCAAAGCTTGTCCTGAACGTTTATGATCACGTCGCCGGCCGACGTGTCCACGATGATCTTTGACGCATCGCTGAGCATCATCTTGCGGAAGTCGTACTCGCCGGCCGTCAGGTGGATCTCGCCTCTGGATGCCGCCACGAGGTCTTTATACGCACCGGGGTCGAGGACGATCACATCGCCCCTGCCAACCGATACGGACTGCGAGCCGTAGCTGAAATCAGGCCTGGTCAGCCGGCCGGCGTCCCACACCATGCGGTCGAATATTGTCAGATCGGGCGCGTCGGCCGTGCCCCGGCCGATCGTCCCATCGATCACCGCCGAGGAGGACTGCCCGTACAGGTCATCGGCATAGACAACGCTGCCGTGCACGACGGAGTTGCTGCCGATCCGGAAATCGTCGCCCGCGTGAACGTCGCCGTTGATCGTGGCGTTGGAGTTAACGATGACATCGTCAACAGCATACACAGACCCAACGGAGCTGCCCGAGGTGATGACCACGCCACGGCTCCTGTCGCCGACGTCGATTCGCCCGGCCGTCAGGTGCCGACCCATCTTGAGGTCGTCAACAGCCGTGATCCGTCCGGCTACCCTAACGTTGTTGCGGACCTCTACGTCATTGCCGGCCTGGATGTAGCCATTGACGGCCACATTGTCGTAGATCTTCACATTGTAGGCCGAATTGATGTTGCCGACGGTGCTGTTGGCGCCGACGGTAACGCGCGTACTGCGGACGGACTCGCTCGTCAGGCCGGCCCAAAGAGCTCCGGTGGACGAATGCGCGCCGATCGACAGTTCTTCGCCTGCCACTGTCCGCCCGGACACTGTTATGCGGGCCTGGCCATAGAAATCGTCGCTGGCGTATATGTCGCCGACGATCGACGAGCCGGTATTGACCCTGATGTCGTCATAGGCTCCGATCCGACCCACAATCGACGCATTTCTGCCGATGGACAGATCATCCCCGGCATAGATCGTGAAATCGGTGGGGCTAAGAGAAATGACGCCGGCGGGTGCAGCCGCGGCAAAGAAGGCCAAAATGGCCACGCTCGTACGAATACAATTTCTAATCATCGTATTTCTCCAGACAGCTTAAACCGGCGGGTTGGGCCGGGCATCGTCCCTGTTACCAGCAAGCTAGAATTCCGAATTGCTCGGGGCAAAAGGAACCCTTATTTTTCACTAAGGCAAAACCCGTGTTCCCTGTCTTCTTTCGCTAACTAACGCAATGAACAGGAGCTTTGCTTCTTGCTAATATGGCGTCCATTCGGTTCCAATTGACCTAAATGACCGGGCCGTTGTGAGTTGATGGCACATGTGGAGAGAATCCATGAAATTGACTGTCTGCACGCTAGGTCTACTGCTGGCCCTTGGTTGCCAGCAACCCGGCAGCATGTGGGAGTTGTCCGCCACCACGCGGAAGGTCGGCGACAGCGTCGGTGTTTATTGGATGGGGGATGAAGCCGTACTTGAAGTCCACAGCGACATAGGCTTGGGACAGGCCACGATCATCGCGGGCGGCGGCACTTGGCCCCCGCGCGTGTCGGTGAGGCTGTACCTAGAGGCCCTGGAGGGGATGACCCTTTGGAACGACCAGATCACCTTCGAGCGCGAGGACCTGGATGTGGCGATCGAGGAAGGCGGGGAGTACATTGAAGTGGCCGTGCCCTCGGAGCTACTTCAGGAAGACGCGCCGGAGTTTCAGATTCACTGGATAGACTTCTATCGTTGATAGCCCACAAAGAAGGAAGCAACACAGTGTCAGACAAGCCCAAACGAACTTTCATCCTCGGTCTGGACGCTCTGGTCCCCCAACTCACCGAGCGATTCATCGCCGAAGGCAAAATGCCCAACATCGCCAAGCTCATCGAGCGCGGCTCGTATGCTCACGCCCTGCCGGTTCTACCAACGCACACGCCGGTTAACTGGACGACCATTGGTACGGGCGCCTGGCCCGGCACGCACGGGATAACGGGCTTTTCCATGAAGGACCGCACCAAGAAGCTGGACAACTGGACCAGCGGGGCGGACACCGCCCAGGTGCAGGCGGAGTTCCTCTGGCAGGCGGCTGAGCGTGTGGGCAAGAAGAGCATACTGCTGAAGTGGGGCGGGCCTACCTATCCGGTGACGGTAAAAGAAGGCGTGCAGGTGGATGGGTGTTTCTGCATCTGCTGCGACCACGAAATCACAGGCCCGCGCCGGTTCAGCACGTCAGAGGCGCCCGTCTCCGTGCCGGTCACGCTCGGCGCAGCCGACGGCTGGGCCAACGCGCCCGCCTCGGCCAGGCCTGCCCAGGCTGTGGCGATTGAACTCGGCGATGAGGCCGAGACGTCCGGCCTGCAATTGCTCGCCATCGCCGAAGGTGATGATTACGACACGCTGCTGATATGCGCGGGCGCCGACGCGGCTGCCCCGCTGGCGACGATCAAAATTAACGAGTACTCGCAATGGCTCACGCTATCTTTCGGCGAGCGAGATGGCACGGTGCGGTTCAAGTTGCTGGCCCTTGGCGATGGCTCGCTGGAGCTCTACGCCACGCAGATCATGCCAACCGCCGGCGGATGGACCTTCCCCGACGACGTCGCTGCCAAGCTTGTCCAAAACGTGGGCCCGTTCCTGCAGCGTGTGGGCTACAACCAGCGCGGGCAGATCTACGGCGCGTGGGCGGACATGGCTACGATGCTGGACGAGATAGACTACCAGCACGACTGGTTCGCCTCGTCGGCCAAGTATTTGTGCGAGAACTACGACCACGAGTTGTTCTTCCTGCATTCTCACGCGCCGGATTACATCCAGGATGCGATCATGCCCGAGGCCGAGCCGCTGACCGCCGCCAGCCCCGCGCAGTCCGAAGAGCACATGGGCTACATCGCCCGCGTTTACGAATCGTGCGATCGTATGGTGGGGCGGATCGTCGACGAGGTGGCCACGGCTGAAGATCTTGTAGTAGTCGTCGCAGACCACGGCTGCATCGGCTACCACGTCGTGCAGAGCGGCCCTGAGATGGTGAAGAAGATTCTGGAGGACAACAAGTTCCTCGTCTACGAAGGCGACGAGCGCGAGGAGCACGTCAGCAGCAAGCCATCCCGCGGGCGCGGGGCCATCGACTGGAGCCGGACCAAGGCGATATGGCACGACACGATGTACATTTACATGAACGTCAAGGGCCGGCAGCCCAACGGGTGCATCGAGCCGGAAGATTACGAAAAGACGCGCGACGATATCATCCAGGCCCTGCTCGATTACAAGGACCCGCGCCTGGGTCGCTGCCCGTTCAAGCTGGCGATGCGTCTTGAGGATGCGGCCATGCTAGGCCTGTGGGGCGACCGCGTGGGCGACATTATGGTGTGCGTCGAGCCGGGCGGCGACTACGGCGAGGGGCACGGCAATGTGCTGCCGACCGAGAAGTTCGGCGTCAGCAGCATTCAGGCGACGCTCATAATGGCGGGCCCCGGCGTGCGGCAGGGGGTCAAGCTCACCCGCCCGGTCTGGCTGACCGACGTCGCGCCGACCATCGCCCACCTGATGGATATACCAGCCCCGTCGACAATGGAAGGCGCCGTCATCAACGAAGCGCTGGAGCGGTAGGCGGCCTATGCTATTGGCCGATGCCTCGCCCGCCGTCAGGCGATCGCCGTAGCCGCTACCAAGGGCGGCAGGAACGGGCTCAGCACTCGGGCAGCCATTTCGCGCACGTCGCCGGGCACTTTCAGGCTGATCGCCTCGCCGCCCAGCCCGTCCAGGTAGACGTTTCCCTGTTGGTCGAAGTATATGCTGATCTGGCTCTTGCCGATCAGTTCGTCGTCGCCAATCACGTGCACGTCCGCTCGCCCGTACCAGGTATCGTGTATGTTCTCCAGCGAGAACAACAGGCGGCCTCGCTTGTTGAGAAACGTCAACTCCGCCCGCCCAACGTCATCGCGGGCCCAGCACGGCGTGGGGTTGAGCAAATCAGCCCCGGCCTCAGCGGAAGCATCCACGAACTCTCTGAAATGCCTGGCCATTTGTCTGTATTTGGCCAGGTAACCTTGGATCTGTATCAATGACGGCATATCAAGCTCCCAATGACACGACCCTCGACCCGAGCCGGACAATAACCTCAGGCCGTGCGCACGTCAAGTACAATTACTGGCGGGTATTTATCTGCTGGCGGGCTGGTAGATCCCCGTGGTCTACTGCCGCCGGGCGACTTGGGCGTCGTGTATCCACTGGCCCACTTGGCGGAAGGTGTCGGCTGAACATGCTGGCGGGGCCACGCCGGCCGTGGTCAGCACGAGTCGGCGGGTGTCCGCACAGTCAGCCAACTCCGCCGCGATCGACCGCTGTATGCCCTCGGCCGATTGGAGCCAGGTGTTCACGTTCGTGCCTCCCACGAGCGTCTTGCTCGGTGCGAGCGTGCGCCCGTCGACCAGCCGCGTATTGCCCACGGTGGGGGTGGTGTAAGCTTCGATGCTGGCGGCGGGGATCGCGTCGATCTGTGGCAGCAGCAGTTTGAGATGCCCGCACATGTGCAGTTCGTGCATTCGGCCGGCCGATTCGATGATCTTGCCGTACTCGCACATGTGGCGATGGCTGTAGGCCATGAACTGGGCGGGGCTGATCAGCGTGGTGGACGTGTTCTGCACGCTGACGACGACGTCCGACGGCGTGCTGGCGGCGATGGCGGCGACGTGCAGCAGGTTGTCGGCGTGCATTAGTTCCATGAGCTCATGCATCTGCTCGGGGTAGTCGTTGTACATCAGGTGAAAGTTCACGGGCCCGATGACATCCTGCACGAGCAGCATCATGGGGCACGTTCCCCAAGCGGTGACGTACAGGCTTCGCTGGCCGGCCTGCTCGCATCGCGCTCGGCCTTCCGCCAGGCCGTCGGCGTCCACGCGGCAGGTCGCGTCGGTGAACAGCCAGCGGTATCGCTTCAGGTCGTCGACGGTCTTGATCGCGAACTCGACCGGGTGCATCGTCTGGCTGATGGGCTCGGTGCCCCAGGCTTCTGTGAGGTCGCCGTCGGGCGTGTGGGTTACGTGGTGCTGCACGTTGCCGTCCCAATGGCTATCGACGGTAACGTGGGGCATGGTTCGGCGGACGCCGTGGTCGCAGAAGCAAACGCCGTCGGCGTGGACGTAGTCCAGCAGGTCCTCGTGGCTCGCCTCAGCCAGGCCTGGCTGACGGCTCTTCCAGTCCCCGCCGGGAAACTTCACCCAGTACGGCACGCGGTCGACGGGCTCACCCCGGTAGGCTGCCAGCATCCGCTCGCGGGAGGTCATCTCATCATCGCTGAAGACCTTGCAGTTGCCATTCTGTGAGACCACGTTTCACTCCTTGCCGGCTATTGCATGAGGCGATGTCTATTCGAACCAGCGTACGGGCTGGGCGCCGCCTTCGGCGCAGCTTACCAGGGCTGAGTGCAGAATCGAAACGTTGCGAGCACCGAACAGCGTTGTCATTTCGTTTTCGCGCTTGCCGTCGATGACATCCAGGAAATCGCGCGTCGTCAGGTTCCAGCCATGGCCTTCCTGAACGTTGTCAGTGGGCTGTTCCAAGTCCACCGGATCGCAGCCGCGCCGCAGCAATTGGCCGTCCATCAGTGTCCCGCCATCGCCGAATATTTCCAGTATTTTGCCGAACCCGCCGCTGTTGACGCCCGTCGAAACGAACACCTTGCCGATCACGCCGTTGGCAAATTTCATGGCCACCACGTAGCAGTCTTCGATGGGCAATTCCGAGCCGGACATGTTGTTGCCGCAGCAGTACACTTCCGTAACGGGCACGTCCTCCAGTGCGCACAGCATCAGGTCCAACCCATGACACCCGCCGCCCAGCAGCACGTTTTGCGGATGGTCCTTGTGGATACGCCACGGCGTGCGATTCTTGCCGTCGGGGGCGAACCAGTCGTACATGTCGTGGATGTAGTAGGCGCCCATGTAGAAGATGTTGCCCACCTCGCCGGCCCGGGCAGCTTCCATCATCGTGGCCCATGGATGGCTGTATCGCAAAGTGTAATCGACCATGACAACCTTGCCGTCGGCCTTGGCCTCGGCGTCGCGGATGCTGGCAGCTTCGTCGGCGGTGGTGCACATGGGCTTTTCGATCAGCACGTGACAGCCATGTTCGAGGGCAGTCACCGTGTGTTCGGCGTGCAGGTAGTCGGGCCCGGCGTCCACGACGATGTTCGGGCTGACCTTTTTCAGCAGGGCCAGGAAATCATCGCCCTCGCCGACCTCGGCGCTGGGGAATTCCGTCGCCAGTTCCTCTCGCCGCTCTGGGCGGACCTCTATGAACGCTACTGCCTCTGCCCGGCCGTCTTCTGCAAAGCCCTTGGCCACAGCCGTCCCCGCCCCGCCGGCGCCGATAATCAATGCCCGATGTTCTGCCATCGTGAATGCCTTTCTGTTTCGCAGTGCTGTCGCGTGCGACTTGTCGTCGGAGTTTCTCAGCCGTCGCCCATTTGCGGGCAGACAGGAACATTGATACCGCAAACCGCCGCCCCTATCAAGCGATCACCCGCAAGCCAATGCCAGCCAGCGCACGTTACGGCGCGCAGGCGCCAAATCGGCCCTCCTGCGCACCCGATGCACCTGCCGACCCGGCTGCGCCCCAAAGAACGCGGGAACTCGGTTGCCAAACGGAGTATGCTCTAACCCATGAGTGTTCGTGCAGTAATACTCGGCCTGCTTGGGGCGATGCTGATCGGCGTCGTCGCATTTCTGAACGATGATGTGTGGGTGTTGAGCTCATTTGTCGGCTCGCATCTGCCGGCTTTTGTGTTCGGCTCGCTTATCGTGACGGCGGTGGTCCTCAATCCGCTGCTGTATTTGGTCAATCGCAGTTGGCGGCTTGCTCCCAAAGAACTCGCCGTCATCGTCATGATGATGCTCGTGGCGTGCAGCATCCCCAGCTACGGATTCTTGGGCACGTACGTCAAGAGCCAGATCATGCCCACCGACCGCTATCGCACTGAGCTAGGCTGGCAGAAGAACGGATTGCGGGAGTACACCCCTTCTCACATGCTTGCCGCCGAGGGCAAGTATGTACCGGAGTTCACCGATAGCGGCATGACCGGAGCGGGCGAGCGAGGCGAGCCGATCTCCATGGACGAGGTGCCGTGGCGTTTTTGGAGCGAGTCGCTGACGACCTGGGTGCCGCTGGTGGTGCTGATGGCCGTGGCGGCGATCTGCCTCGCGCTGATATTCCATCGGCAGTGGTCGACCGCTGAGCGTCTGCGTTACCCGATTGCGGAAGTTGCCCGCGTTTTCATGGAGCAAGACCCCGACCGGGCGTCGCCTTCGTTGTTCCGCAGTGGTGGGTTCTGGTGGGGGCTTGGCATTGTGCTGTTTGTCCGAGTATCGAACGGCATCTACATCTGGTCGGACGGCAACTGGATCAAGATTCCGATGCTGTTGGACTTCTACCCGATTCTTTGGAATTCCCCCTCCCTTTTCAAGGCGGACGGCATGGTGTGGTGGTGGTTTGCTCCCAGGATATTCCCGACGGTCATCGCCATTGCGTTCCTGCTGGCTACCGACGTGAGCCTTTCGGTGGGCATTGCGCCTATCGCATTCACCGCGGTGTCTTGGGTCCTGTTGTACAAGTTCGGCTATAGCCTTGCCGCCGCCAACGCCAGCGACTACATGGTCGGGGGCGTGGCCATCTGGCAGCGGTTCGGCAGCTACCTCGCGCTGGCGATGGTGATCGGCTACACGGGCAGGCGATATTATTCGGGTGTGCTGAAGAGTGCGCTAGCGATGCGCGCACGTGACGGCGTGGAAGCCTATGCCGCCTGGGCGTGTCGCATTCTCATAGTTGCGGTAGTGTTGATGATGCTGATCCTATCTTGGATGGGCGTGCCCTGGCCGATGGCGATTCTCACGGTGCTGCTGGTGCTGCTGGTGTTCGTTGGCATCAGCCGGGTGAACGCCGAGAGCGGGCTGTTTATCAACTGGTCTCGTTGGCAGCCGTTGGGGGTGTTGCTCGGGCTGTTTGGGGCTGCAGCTATGGGGCCACGGGCGATCATGATTATTGGCTTGGTGTGCGTGATGTTCACGGCCCAGCCGCTCGAATCGCTGATGACGTTTTTCATGAACGGCCTGCGGATGTGCGACAGGCAGAAGATCGGCCCCGCTCGCGTAGCCCGCACGGCCATGGGCACGTACCTGCTCGTGCTGGCGATCGCGATTCCGGTGGTATTGTGGGCGGCGCATAACTATGGCGTGCAGCGGGGCAGGTATACACACCGATGGTCCACCGCGACCATGCCTTACTTCTACTACGATGCTGGCGACAAGCAGGTCACGGAGCTTAAGATCGAAGGCTTACTCGCCAAATCGGAAAGCTACAGCCCCACCGAGCGCTTGGCGAATATGGCAGTATTCGAGACGTGGAAGATATGGGAGAACAAGTTTGTCGTGGCTGCCGGGCTTGGCGTGGTGGGCGTCTTGGGGTTTAGCATGATACGGCTGCGGAACCCGCGATGGCCCATTCACCCGATGATATTCCTCGTATGGGGCACGCGTCATACGGCGGAGGTGTCCGCATCGTTCCTGCTGGGCTGGGCCATCAAATCCGCCGTTACGAAACTGGGTGGCCTGCCGGCGTACAAGACTGCGCGCAAATTCATGTTCGGTGCGATTGCGGGCGACCTTAGCGGCGCACTGATTTTCATGCTGGTGGGCATGATCAACTACACAATCACAGGCGAGGTCGAGAAGACCTACTACTTCTTCCCGCAGTTGGCCTAGCAGGCGAGCAAGGCCCGGTACATCGCACGTTACAGCGCGCATGCGCATAGGTCCTGAGAGGGCCCAAGCGTCGCCACTCGTCAACACGGCGGGCTTGACGGCCGGGATGGTCACGGCGTACAATGCCCCGCTGCTGTCAGTACTTGCCAACACTCGGCAGGGCATGACAACAGCATAAGCGCGCGTAGCTCAATGGATAGAGCACCGGTCTACGGAACCGATTCCGAATCCCCCCAAGTATCCAATTCACAAGATGTTACGCCGCCCGCCCCCGCCCGCAACAGCACATGTTACAGCACTCAGCCGCCAAATCAGCCCCAAGACGCCCCCGATACACCTGCCGACCTGGCCGAGATAATCGCCTCCTGGCCCAGCCTGCCCGAAGCCGTCAAAGCCGGTATCGTTGCGATGGTCAAAGCGTCCTGCCCAACCCCTACGCCGGAAGCTGACGGGGAGAGCAAGGAGTGATGCGTTTCTGTGATGCTGGTCCTGGCGTGACGGCCGGGGAATCGAATTCTAAGGGCCTAACTGCCGACAAGGGCACCGGAGGTCGGCCCGGCGGAGATCGTGCCTTACAGAACGCCAAACCCAAGGATAACAGGCAAGAGAAATCCCCTCTGCTGAGACCGCCCCCCTACGGGGGTACATGTCCGCTCAGCTTGGCCGGGGGAGGAACAGGAGGGCGAGACACAGAGGCGCGAGGGGTGCCCGACCCCCAAGGGGACCCCTGTATATATCTAATAGGCTCGTCTCAAACGAAAATCCAAAACG
>SDBV01000017.1_pt1 | contig 149380 bp, 165 predicted proteins | sample 2277081 | NCBI WGS metagenome assembly SDBV01 (sample SAMN10402039, study PRJNA504765) | marine sediment metagenome | isolation source: marine sediment core GS10_PC15, 223 cmbsf | place: Arctic Ocean: Southern Knipovich Ridge | collected 2010 | reverse complement strand
TCCCTAAGTAAGGCTTCTTTTTTATTTCTTCTTTTAATGTTTCTATCAGATTTTTCTTTTTTAATGCGTTGATGCAATCTCCAAATGAGCCTACACCAGGAAAGATTATCTTATCTGCTTTTTTTAGGTCTTCTGCTTTGTCTGTGACTTTATACTTGACTTTAAGGAAGTCTAAAGCATTTGTAACAGACTTTAAATTACCTGCTCCATAATCGATTATTGCTATCATCTTATATTAGACCCTTAGTACTGGGTATTGAATTTTTTAGTTTCTCGTCTTTGCTTACTGCCATCTTCAGGGCTCTTGCAAATGCCTTGAAGATAGCCTCTGCTTTGTGATGGTCTGTTCTTGCGTCAAAGCTTCTTACCTGTATGTTGCATTTCAAATTATTAGAAAAAGCTTCAAAAAAATCATAAATTAAATCTGAATCTAAATCTCCTATTTTGTCCTTCTTAAATTTGATATCAAATTTCAATGATGGTCTCCCACCTATATCGATTGCGAATATAGCTAATGTTTCGTCCATGGGCATTGCAAAAAACCCTGCACGGTTGATTCCTTTCCTGTCCCCTAAGATCTGGTCGAATGCTTCACCTAATGCAATTCCTACATCCTCTACTAAATGGTGCTGGTCAACTTCTAAATCGCCAGTTGCTTTTATTTCTAGGTTGAAGGTTCCATGTTTTGCAAATAATTCAAGCATATGGTTGAGAAAATTTATCTTTGTATCTATTTTGCTCTTGCCGGTTCCTTCTATATCTAACTTAACTGTTATTTCAGTTTCCTTTGTTTTTCTTTTAGTTATCATTTTATTGCCTTAAGTATCTCATTAACATTATTCAAGATTATCTCTGCTCCTTCTGATTCTAACAGGCTTTTGGCATATTTTTTATCAACATTTGGGGGAATAACACCAATAAAATTAACACCTGCGTTTTTGGCTGTCCTTAAATCTGCCAGATTATCGCCTACATAGATTGTTTCTTCGTTTTTTAAGTTTAATTTCTTGATGATTTTTAACAAACCCTCTGGATTCGGTTTACTTTCTTTAACACCTTCTTTTGGAACAACGATTTTAAAATATTTGTTTATTTTAAATCTTTTAAGGCCGAAATTGGCTTCTTCTTTTGGCCTTCCGGTTAATACTGCAAGCTTGTATCTCTTTAATTTCTTTAATGTAGGCTCTTTTATAAGGCATCTTTCATTTTTTACAAAGCCGTCAAATTTTCTTCCTAAATAATATTCCTGGAATTTTTTTATTATAACCTTTTTTCTAAAATCTCCTCCACTTTCCTGGATTAGTATTTCAGCTGCATCACAATCATCATTTATGCCCTTGTTTTTGATTTCTTCGACATCATCCATGCTTAAGATTTTTCCAAGGAAGAATTCAGCTGTTTTTTTAATAGCTAACCTATAAGAGTTACTTACATCTATTAAAACTCCGTCAATATCAAAGATTATTGCTTTAATTTTATTCTTTTTTGTCATTTTTTTGTTCTTTTAGCATCTTGTTCCATTTCCACTGGCCGATTAAAACCCAGTAGAGGGCCAGTAAACCAACAAGGGATAATATAAAAAGCAAAACCTGGTTCATTTCAGTATCTCCTTTAAAGCATTGAGCAATTCTTTAGTCTGTTTTACTGTTCCTATGCCGATCCTTAGACAGTCTTTAAGCAAAGGGTAATTGGTTCTGTTCCTGACTAAGATTTCCCTTTCTCTTAATTTCGCTTCTATTTCGTCTGCTCTTTTAGGGAACTTTGCTATCAGGAAATTAGCGGCTGTAGGGTATGTCTTTATTTTTAGTTTTTTTAATTCATCATAGATGAGTTTTTTAGCCTTTTTTACCTCGTTGGTATACCATTTAAGATAATCCATATCGTCGATTGCAACAGATGCTGCAACCATTGCTACTGTGTTAACAGAATAGGGTGAGGCTACTTTTAACAGATTTTTGATTATGCCTTCATTTGAAGCAGCATAGCCTAATCTTAGGCCGCCTAAACCATATACTTTTGAAAATGTTCTTATTATAATTAGATTATCGTAGCTGTTGATTAGGTTGAGGTATTCAATTTCTGAGTATTGGTAATATGCTTCGTCCAATAATACTAAGGAGTCTGTTTTTTGTGCTTTTTCTATAATCTTTATTATGTCCTTTCCATCTATTAATGTTCCTGTAGGATTATTAGGGTTGCACAGGATAACCAGTTTGGTTTTTTTGTTTATACTGGTTAAGAGCTTTTTAGTTGGGAATGCCAGATTGGTTGCGTAGGGTATTTCTTTTATTTTAGCTTCTGCAAGCTGGGCATAAAACTTAAACATAGCAAATGTTGGTATTGGTAAGATTATTTCATCTCCTTTCTCAACATATGCCTGCATTATTACTGCTATGGCTTCATCAGTAGCATTTGTTATCATTAATTGCCCTGGTTTGACCTTGATAGAATTAGCTAGTTTGGCCTTGAATTTCTTATACTCTGGATAAGCAGCTATTTCCTCTTCTTTTATGTTATTTATGGCATCTAATACCCTTGGAGAACATCCTACTGTATTTTCGTTAAAGTCCAGCCTAAGCAAGCCTCTACGGCCTTCCAGAGGGGGGCTGTAGGATTCCATGTCTTGTATTGCTTTTCTTGGCTCAATCATCTTAATAACTCAAATTTGTTAATTAATTGCAAATTTGAGGGATATGAAAAATGACTCATTTTTCATATAGGTAATACACCTTTGTTTATATATCTAACTTAGTATTGTAGAGGAAAGACAGAGAATATAAGGTATTTTACCCGCAATAGTGTGGTTATGATATAATACAAAAATTTAAATATCTGGTTAGATTAATAGGTAAATTATGAAGAAAACCGCACCAATAAAGATATTATATTTATTGATTGCAGTATTCATCTTAATATTAGCTTATTTCTTGATTCCATTTTCACAATCATTAAAACGTTTTCTTTTTCCTGTTGTTGCTGTTTTGGGATTGTTGTTTTTGATATTGGGGGTTGTGTTAATTGTAATTACTATAAAAGCAAAGATAAAGGGAAAGCTGAAGGTGTTTTTGATATTAACAGGGATTTCTGCCATAGTTCCTCTTCCTGCTGCAATTCTACATAACGTTGTTTATGGTTTAATGATTGTGTTATTTGGCGAGGGTGTTTGGGCAGGTGGAGGAGATGAAGCATTCTTTTTTATACTTGCACTTTTGGTAGCCCCTATACTGTTTCTGATAAGTGCTATAGGCAGTTTGATTCTTAGAAAAAAGAAAAAATAATTATTTCTTTTTAAGGAACATCAACATACAGCTTATGAAGGGTGTCGTATGAGACCCAATCTGTGCTGTTATAATATTCTACGCTTAGGTCGAATATGTAGGTTCCTGCAGGGGCGTTTTTAACATCTACACCCAGCAGGAATTTTTCCTGCTCGTTGTTTTTTATTGTTTTTCGGATAGATACTCCCTGGCCTGTTGGGGTTCCTGCTGTTGTCTGCAGCCATGTCTCTGGGCTGCCGCAATTTACAGTATACATATCAATGCCCCCATGCATGATGTCACATATTGGCTCATTTCTTTTATCAAAAGCCTTCTTAAAACTGACATTTATCATGAAATTGTTGCTTTCTCCTGTGTTGAGTATATTCAATACACCAATCCCGAATGTCTTAAAATCTCCGTTGTTTATTGTTTTTTTGTCAAATGGTATGGCTATTCTGCTGCCATCATCCAATAATCTTTCAATTTCTTGTTCTGTTCTTTCGTCATAGGTCATTTTTATTGTTTCTGCCTGTGTGAAGAATTTTTTGAGTATAAATACGCTAAAAGAGAATATTGCAATGCAAATAATCAGGATTACGAGAAAATTTACAGATAGCTGAAATGATGCTTTCCTGGTCATGGTCTTATTTATTTTTTACTATTATATATAATTTATGCTTATAGTTTGTTGATTCTGCGCTCTTGCGCATATCGGGCATAATAATCTGCTTTATAGTTTCTTATCAATTCCTGTATCTTTCCTACAACTTCTTCTGCATTATCTATAAAGTCAAGCTCTATTTTTGGTTCTTTGGTTCCTGTCAGCTCTATAGTAATCTTTGATGTGTTTAGGAGGGCTTTATCTTCATAGGTTATTTTTGCAATATTTGCGTATGGGATTGTTTTATTACTAATCTGCATGATAAAAAAACTTTTACTGTATAAGATTTTATCCGGATATAGTGTATATGTAAGTTTTCCCAGATTTACATAGTTCAGGATCAATAATAATGCTGTGAATAATAAGACGAGAAAGATAGACCAGGATATGAAAGATGTTGTAGAGATAGTAATTCCTATTTGCTCAAAGGTATCTATGAATATGTCTAATCCAACGATGATATTCAGATAAATCAAGGTGCCTATTATTAAAACAACTACTACTGCAACAAGAAGTATGTTGTAAATGAACGCTTTTTTTATATCTGGCTTTATCTTAGCTATTGGTGCTTCCATTTTAGAAATGGTTATTTAACTATCTCGTATTCCTTGACTATCAATATCAGGAAGATGAGCAGTATGATTGCCCCTATTACTATCAGGGAAAATCCGCTTAGGTTTGTGACCTTAAATAGCTTGTACAGGCCAAAAGCCATGATTATTATACCTAACCATAATAATTTATCAAGAACAAGTTTCATGATCTCAAATTCTTCACTAGGTGTAAGCCTTTTTTTCATAATCTAACTGCCTCTTTTTTTTGAAATTTCTAACTTGAAGTTTATCTTCTTACTCTGATTGTGAAATCTTTTGTATACCCTACAGTGGCATTTGAAGATACAATTGAAGCAGAACACAGGTAAGTTCCTGGATCGGCTGATTTAGGTATTTCTGCTAAAACGTTATAGGATTGAGTTTCTCCCTGCATTATTGGCTTACTAATCACCTGCAACGAACTAAAGTTCCCTAAGGATGAAGAACAACCAATAAGGGGATATGCTAAGTCCCAATCCTCATTTGTTGGGTTATATAAAGAAACTTTCAAGACTTCTGCATCTTTAGCGTGTGTTACGATGCTCTCTCTTGACAGGGTTATTGGCTCTGAGCCAGAAGGTAAAGCTGGTTCTGGTTCTGTAGCAATCTGCTCTTCGAATTGTGTTGATACTTTAGAAAACATTCCCCGGATAAATCCTAAGCCTAAACCTAGCATAACAATAGCCAATATTAATATGACTATAGCGGTAACGGATAACTCCATGGCTGCTTTTTTCCTTTTTCCTAGAGGGAAATTTGAAAAAATCCCAGCGGGATTCTTGGAATTTTTAATTCCAATAACTTGTTTTTTCATATTCATTCTATTATTTTAATTGTCATGTCTTTATTATAGCCTTGGATACTCATTTGACAAAGATGCGTGTTGGGAGCTGATGATGGAATTGTTAAAAGAAGATTAAATGTTACATATTCCCCCTGGTTTACATCTCTTGTATTTGCTGTTTGGTCACTTATTGTTAAACCATTACAGCTAATAGATGGCTTAGTAGAAGACCATGTTTCATTTGATGGATTAAATGTGCTTACTTTCATTACTTCCTTGTCACTAGCATGGGTTATAACTGTTTCTCTTGATAAGGTCAGGGGTATAGTGGCTGATGGAACAGATGGCTCAGGTTCAGTAGTGATTTGCTGTTCAACCTGAGTTGATACCTTGCTAAACATCCCCCTGATGAAGCCTAAGCCTAAGCCTAACATAACAATCGCCAGAATCAATATAATAATGGCATTAACAGATAAACTTAATGAACCTTTCTTTCCCATTATTAAACACCTCTTTTCTTTAGTAAAATAACTACTTATACTGATTACTGAATAGCCAATTTATAAATCTTTCGATTAGTTTTAAATTGTAATCAAAAAACAAAACATTTAAAAATGGCTTATCAATTCTTTAGAGTAAATAAGTAGTTTAGCTTCGCTAAACAATTTTGTCCTCCCCACTAGTGCATAACTAGGGTGAGTGTCCTAAAGAAGCCATAAATCGCTTCGCAATTTAATTCACCCCGACAATTAAGATTAGGGGTGTACAACTGATTAAGGTAGAAAATGGTGAGATTAAGAAAATTTGTAGCATATAGGAAACTTGAAAGGCCTTATACAAGGATTTCAAAGTATAAAAAGAAGTCTTTTATCAAGACTACGCCTAATATAAAGATAGTCAGATTTAATACTGGCAATCTTAAGAAGAAATTCCCATATTCACTGCATCTTGTTTCTAAGCAAGGCCTTCAGGTAAGGGATAATGCAATAGAGAGCGGAAGAGTAAGCTGCAATAGATTAATGGAGGGTACATTAGGCCCTACAGGATATCATATGCAGGTAAGAACATATCCTTTTCATATTCTAAGAGAAAATCCTTTGGCACAGGGTGCAGGAGCAGACAGGTTCTCTACAGGTATGCAGAAGTCATTCGGAAAGCCATATGGCTCTGCTGCAAGAATAATGAAAGGCCAGAAGATGGTTACTATTTCTGTAAATGAAAAAGATATTGACTTAGCTAAAAAGGCACTTGATAGGTTTAGGAAGAAGATTCCTGGTGGCTGGTTAGTTACTAGAGATGAAAAGAAGTAATCACTCTTAGTTAGTTCGAAAGATATTTAAATGCTGAATAGTAGCTTATTCTTATGATAAGTTTTGATGAGTTGATTGCAAATAAATATGTTATTTCTCTATTGACTTTGGTATTCTTTTTTATTGGTGCAAAGCTTGTTACATTTATAGTAGAGAGGTATATCTTAAAACTGACTGCTAAGACAAAGACAGAGGTTGATGACCTGCTGGTTAAAAAGGTACACAAGCCAGTTTCTTTCTTATTGTTAATTTTAGGTTTTAAATTAGCTCTTATGCCTTTAGGGCTTTCGGAAAAGGTTAATGAGGTAGCTCAACGCAGTATCTCTACACTTTCTGTTCTTGTGTTGATGTATGTTTTAGTGGGAGTACTTAATATAATAGTAAGGGCTTCTGTGATGAGGAAAGCTGTTAAGCAGGAGAAGGAGATTGATAAGAATTTAATCAGGATAACTTCCAGAACAAGCAGGTTTGTGTTTTTTGTTCTTGCTTTGCTTTTTACACTAAAGATATGGAATGTTGAGATTGGTCCTTTGTTAGCTTCTTTAGGTATACTTGGCATAGCTGTTGCTTTTGGATTGCAGAATACTTTAGGTAATATCTTTGGTGGTGTTTCTCTGCTGATGGACAGAAGCATCAGGGTAGGTGATATCATAAGGGTTGAGGGAGAGACCTACGGGGAGGTTATGGATGTTGGGTTAAGGGCTACAAAGGTTAGAACCTGGGATAATGAGGTTATAATAATCCCTAATGGCAAGTTAGCTGGGGTTAATATCAAGAATTATGTTTTACCGACGCCAACTGCAAGGGTTGTTATTCCTTTTTCAGTTGCATATGGGACGAATGTTGATAAAGTTAAGAAGATAGTAATGAAAGAGATAAAGAAACTTACAAATTTGGATTCTAAACATGAGCCAATGGTTATGTTTTTGGAGATGGGTGCATCTTCTTTGAACTTTAAGGCTTTTGTTTGGCTGAAATCTTATAAGGAGAGGTTTAGCACAAAAGAGAGATTGAATTGTTGGATTTATAATACTTTGAATAAAAATAAGGTTAGTATTCCATTTCCTCAGGTTGATGTTCATATGAATAAGTGAGTTCTTGGGAGTTTTATTGCTTTCTTGATTTCCAAAAGATTTATATATAAGAACTATATAACAAGCTATATACTAGTTATATAGGTGATAAAAAATGCCAACAACAATACAAATAGAAAAGGATACTCTGAATAAATTAAAAACCTTTAAGGAATATAACAGGGAAAGCTATAATGAAGTTATAAATAAATTGATGAAATTGAAAGAAATGAGCGGACTTAAATTAACAGAACAAACAAAGAAAGATATAGATGAAGCAAGAAAAGAGAAAAGTATTCCTTTAAGTGAAGCCATTAAGGAGCTGGGTGTTAAGATTGACTTATGATGTCAAGATCAAACCTAAAGCGCTTAAACAACTCAAAAAATTACCAAAAGAGATTACCCTGAGAATTCTAAAGAAAGTAGTGTTTATTACGGATACCCCTCAGAGTTTTATGAAAAAATTAGAATCCAAAAACATATGGGCTTTAAGGGTTGGGGATTATAGGGTATTGATAGATATTTATGAAGATAAAAGACTAATAGAGATTATTAAGGTGGGGCATAGAAAAGAGATTTATGAGGGTATTTAGGATCTGTTCCTTCAAGTTCTTTTAGAGCAATAAAGAACCAAGGGGGAGGGACATGTTATGGGAAGAAATTAATCAAACAACTTTCTTGCCCATCCAATTTCTTCAATAAAAACATTAAGCAGTCCTGCACTGCAACCATTTTCAATATTATCAATTCCGGGTTTTAACTCCATTATCTGAGTACAACTACATCCAAATGTATCTTCAAGTGTATAATCTGAAATAATATAATCTCCACTTCCATCATTTAGATAATCATTACTTCCATCATTTAGATAACCTTTTTCAAAAATAGAATCCCCATCAATATCTGCATAATGGTTTGGAAGCAAATCATCAATCACCTCAGGCAAAATAGTGTCTGGACATTCATCATCTTTATTTAGTACACCATCACTGTCAACATCTATCAAACATTCATCTCCTACCCAGATACAATCTACCATACTACAATCATATTCTATAAAATTAATTCTACTTCCACCAGTATTAAATATTGTTCCGTAAGCTTTAATATTGATACCTGTACTTATATCTATTTTAGAATTATTAACATATTTTCCACATTTAAGTCTGCTACCATCACTGTTTCTGTCAATAGTAACTCCTGTATCTCCCCCATAGACATAGTTATTTTCAATAAGTGAAAATTTATCATAATCTGCATCAAGCCCAATTCGACAATTTTTCATTAAATTATTTTTTATAATATTATATCCATACCTAGTCCAGATTCCCCTAGAAACACAGTTAATTATCTTATTTTTATTAATTATATTATAACGTCCTCTTGTTCGTATTCCACTTTGAACACTGTTTAAGTAATTATTCTCAATTACCCCATAACTCCCAATTAATGTTATGGCCCCATTCCCATAAGTATTATCATAGCCTTGTCCAGTATGGTTTGAGGTAACTTTGCAGTTTCTAATTTCATTATAATTCCCTACAGAGTATATTAATGGTGTATGCTTGCCAACTAAGTTAACATCAGTTTCCAGTAAATGATTCTGACAGTCAAGTTCAACAAGATTTCCATTAAAGATTAAACACATTGGGTTTATGTTTAAAATATCATTTGTTAAAAAATAATTTACTTTATCGCCATTATATGTCCCGCAAGAGTCAATTTCCACACAATTTTTAATCTTCTTATCACAATTCTCATCCACATCATTCCAGCATAATTCCTCTGCACCAGGATTTATTTGCGCATCTGCATCATTACAGTCCCTGCCATCATAACAATCCAGACTAAATTCAGGGTATCCATCCCCATCTGCATCAACACAATTTTCATTTGAAACATCTTTGTAACAAACATCATCTACCCAGATACAATCAAGTCCAAGGCAATCATCCTCAATGTATGTAAAATCCGCATCCATTGGAAGATATTCAAACTCTGTTCCAATTGCAGTTACACGATCCACATAATGGTCCATTTTTAATTTTTTATAATATCCGCAATTCATTGTAAGGTCTTTTGTGTATAGGGCCTGAGACCCAACCATATCTTTATTATTGATAAGAAAGATATTTTTACCACTATGGATATCAAATCCATATGCAGGATTACTATTATCTCCAATACCCTCTGAAATATAATTTTGTTTTAATATACTATTTTCACTAGTGTATGTGCTTAGACCAATACGATTATGAATCAGGTAGTTGTCAATTATCACGCTATTATCTCCCCTTATAAATACTCCTCTAAAAAAGTTAATTACAGTATTATTTTCAAAAACCCCATTATGAGCAGAATCTTCATATTCAACACCCCAATAAAATATTGTTAATTTTTCAGGTTGAGGGGTAAGTGACTCGATATGGCAGTTCTTAACAGTAACATTTTCTGCAGTCACATATATGTACCTTGTCCTACCCTGTGAAATTATTTTATGCCCCCTACAATCAAGGGTAATGTTATCTCCAGTTATTTCAATACATTTTGAAGTAATTATCCCTGTTATGTCTCTCTCTAAAAAATATTTAGTATTGGGTAGATTAAGAGTTTGACATGAATCAATATATTCAACTGCAGAAACAAAAGAAACCAGCAAGGTTAATATTAATATGTGTAAGATAATTTTTTTCATTTATGCTCTTATATTAGAAGAATGAATATGAACTTTTAAACTTTTCCTAAAATATACAGTGTAAGTAACAAAAAACTATTAAAACCGGAGGTTTTAATCGGTTTAGGCAGCTTCGCTTCCAAAAACTATTTAAATAACAAACACCAGAAACAATAGTATGGTCCTGGAATACCTCTATCCGTTACGATTAATAGAAAAGAATCCTTTCTATGCTTTTTTACTAGGCCTGGGTTATTCTGTCATTGGTATTGGGGCTGCTTTAATCCTGTTTCCGGATGATCCTGCTATTGTTTCTATTGCTTTTATTGCTATTATGTTCTATCCGACGATAAACTCATTGATGAAGCAGGAGGAGATGATTGAGGCTGAAAAGAAAGAAACGAGTTTTTTATCTTTTTTCAGGGACCATCAGGATATACTTAAGGTTTATGCGTTTGCTTTTCTTGGTGTTCTTTTGGCTTATTCTATCTTCTCAATGATACTGCCTTCATTGGCTACTAACTATATCTTTAAGAGCCAGTTGAATGTGCTGTATGGGCTTACAGGAAGGGCAACTACAGGTGGGGCTATTTTTAATACTCAATTACTGCAAAGCTTATTGTCTAATAATCTTTCTGTTTTGATTTTAGTTTTTGTTACTGCCTTTCTTCTGGGCGATGGAGCTATTTTTTTGATTGTATGGAATGCTTCTGTATGGGGGACTATATTTGGAACGATAGCTAAGAACGCAGCTGTAAAAGGTGCAGCAGTTAGCTGGGCTGTTTGTAGTAATCCTCTTAATTGTTTTGGATGGATAATGCTTATTGTTTTCGCTCATATGATAATAGAAGCGTTTGCTTATATGTGCGCTGCGACAGCTGGCGGCAGTGTTTCAAAGGCTATTCTAAAAGAGGAAGTATTCTCAATACGGTTTAGAAACCTTACCCTTAATGTTGTAATACTGATTGTCTTTTCTCTTGTTGTTTTATTAATAGGTGGTCTGGTAGAAACTTTTGTATTGGTGAATTCAGATACTTACAGGATTATAATACAGCAAAGTTTCTTGTAAAAAGAAATATTTAAAAGAAAAATAAAAAAATTTATGCAATTTCTATTATGCATTTGCCGTCTTGACAGCCTGCTGGGCAATTATAAGGTCTGCCTATTGGTACCCCATTATCGCAGAATCCTTCAATCAAGTTTGCTCCTGACATTTCATTACATATGTCAGATTGTGTTGTTGCGCCATTAGTTGCATAACCTTTAACATAATAGTTTAATCCGCCGTCAGTGTCTGTACATGCTGGTGTCGGTATAAACAAATCCAAAAGATCTGAAGATGTAATCATCTCACTTTCGGTTATGTTGTAGCCAATATCATTGTTGTTTAGGTAATTAACAATATGCTGGTAAAGTGATTCTTCTTTAGCTACAGAAGAGCCTTCTACTACAATAACCTCTCCTTCGTATACTAAAACTGTAAACTCTGTATAATCCATTTCGTATATGTCAATTTCGCTGAATAACAATATAGGTGCAGTACCATATCCTTCTGCTGCAAGAGTTTGAACAAAATCAATAGCAAGAATTATGTCTGAAGCAGGTGCACTATCATAAACTCCGAAAAGTAGCTGTTGAGATGTCGGTGTTGAGAAAACATCCATCTCATCGTAAATACCCTTGCAGTTTACATCTGTTACTCTGATTGATTGGCCTAAGTCAAATGCAGGATAGTTACATTCTGTATTGACTGTGCAATATTCTACATCGCTTCCGTAAGCTACCTTACACTCCCTTATACCTGTTATTGGGCAGTTGGTTACTTTTACAATGCCAGTTATATTTGAAGAATAATCAGGTGTTATCAGTTCAACATTTACATTACTCCCTGCGCCAACTGTTTTATAGTCTACTGAGATTTTGCCATCATTATTGATTACTTCACCCATTGAAAGTTCGTGAGTGCTGCATTCATCCTGTATAGTGTCTATAAAAAGTGCTTTTTTGTCATATGTAACTATGCTTGTCTCATCTCCAGATATATCTCCATCTGCGTTTAAGTCAATCTTTACATCAAAATCATCCACACCATCATATGAAACGCTGATAACCTTGAATGAGTAACCGCCTAGATGCAATGTTGCTCCTGTTAACCTATCATATGAAACTTCTATTCTGTTGCCTGTTCCTAGTTCATCAAATTTAACAAGTGGTATTGAGCCAGGAGCTACACTATTTGCTCCTTTATATCTTAAAGCATATGAGCTTTGGCCTATTCCAGTAACTATTAGATAATCATTCTTGTTTATTGTTACTCCTTCTTTTGTTATCAAATCGTTATCATTATCTCCCAGCTTAAGGCTTTCATTATCGCTGTATAATAAAGGAATTGTTGCTAAGTTGTTAGCATTGTCCTGGAATTTTAATGTAGACTGAGAAATTCCTGAATATACAATCTGGAAATCAGCTAATCCTGAAACAAGAGATATGCTTGCTTTTCCTGAATCAACAATATCCACGCTTTCTGAATCGATAAAGGTATCTGCATTTAAATCAACAACTACATCAAAATCATCAAGTGAATCATCTGAAGTAGCTTTAACCTTAAATGCCATTCCACCCAGCATTATTTTTGCCCCATATTTGCTGTCATAACTTGCAACAATTCTTTGTCCTGTTCCAAGCTCATCAAATTTAACAGTTCCTTGTCCATCAATTGATTGATTTATATGTGGGACTCTGTCTGCTCCTTTGTATCTTAAAACATATGAGCTGTCTGAACCAGCAGTAACTACAATATAATCATTTTTGTTTATTGCAATTCCTTCCTGGGTTATTAAATCATCATTATAGTCTCCTAACTTAAGGTTGCCATAATCGCTATATAATAAAGGTGCATTTACTATACCTCCAGCATTATCCATAAATCCTAATTTAGATTGGTCATTTCCGCTGAATGTTATATGGAAATTTATTACTGGCTCAGGTATATCTTCAATACAAGCGCCATCTGAGCAGCCGTTTGGGCACATATAAGGCATTCCTTTTGGAACACCATCTTCACAAAAACCTTCAATTAAGTTTGCTCCTGGCATTTCCTTACATATGTCAGATTGAATTATTGCGCCATTAGTTGCATAACCTTTTTCATAATAGTTTAATCCACCGTCAGTGTCTGTGCATGTTGGTGTTGGTGGTTCTTCAATACAAGCGCCATTCTCACAGCCATACATGCAAATGAAAGCTGCAGTCTTAGCAGTGCCATCTTCAGCACAATAGCCTTCATTTAAGCCTGCACCGTTTACATTACATAAATCTGCAGAGAAAGAACCATCTGTTGATTGTGCAATTCCTGCCAAAAATTGATTCTTTCCATCAGGATATTCCAGAGTTACATCAGAATCAGTACATGTTGTTGGGCAGTACTCTGCAACAAGAACTTCGTATTTTGCTACAAGTGATTGGTATCTTGTACATTGCCTTTCATTATAATTTGTTTTTGAGCAATATCTGTCAACTTTTTCTTCAGCTGCAGTTAATTTTTTTTGCTCTCTTGTACATTTATCATTTTCAGCAACTATCTGTGCTGCAAATATTGTTGTAATCAGAACCAGTATTAATAAACAGACTAAAATATTTTTTTTCATTTTATCCCCTCCAGGATTTGTTATGAATATAGCTTCAACCCCTGTTGAAGTAATGTTATCACTTCATAGTTATGGTTTAGTTTAAAAACCTTTCTGTTTTAGAAAAGTTTATATATCTCTTGATTTTAACTTTTTTAATCGGGGTGATTCATATGGCATTATTTGGTTTAGGTTTTGGGAGTTTTGGTTTGTTCTGGATAATTGTTTTAGTATTAGCTTCTTTAAAGGTTGTGAAGCAGTATGAAAAGGGTGTAAAGTTTACTCTTGGAAAATATGCTGGGTTGATGGAGCCTGGCTTAAGGATTGTTGTTCCTTTGATACAGACTTGGGAGAGGGTTGATATGAGGATTAAGACAGTAGATGTTCCATCTCAGGAATGTGTTAGTAAAGATAATGTTTCTTTAAAGGTTAATGCTGTTCTTTATTATAAGGTATCAGCAGCAGATAAAGCAATACTTGAGGTTGAGCAGTTTAGTTATGCTGTTTCTCAGTTAGCACAAACAACTATGAGGAATATTGTTGGTGAGTTTGAATTGGATGAAATATTGCAGAAGAGAGAGGAGCTATCACTGAAGATACAGACAATAGTTGATAAGGATACTGACCCATGGGGGATTAAGGTAAGTAAGATAGAGATAAAAGATATTGAGCTGCCGGATACTATGAAGAGGGCAATGGCTCACCAGGCAGAGGCTGAAAGAGACAGAAGAGCAAGAATCACACTAGCTTTGGGAGAAGCACAGGCTGCTGAGAAATTAGCAGAGGCAGCTAGGGTAATTGGAAAAGAGCCTGCTGGATTGCAGCTAAGGTTGTTCCAGACAATGTCAGAGATTGCTTCTGAGAAGAACAGTACCATTATACTGCCTGTTCCTACAGAACTGATTGAGTATGTTAAGAATTTGAGTATGAAGAAGTGATTATGCTCACTCCATCAAACTTCAGATGTGAAAGATGTGCAGATTGCTGCAAATACTTAACAGTAAAGCTTTCTAAGAAAGATATTTCTAAAATTAAGAGGGAAGGATATGATGAGTTTATGGAGTTTGATGAGCATATTGGGAGTTATGTTCTTAGGCTTAGGGATGAGAAATGTGTTTTTTTGGATAAAGGGGATAATTGCAGGATTTATTCGATAAGGCCTGAGGTTTGCAGGGAGTACCCTTTTGTTGAGTCTGATGAAGTAGAGAATTGTAAGCCTGAGTTGTTGAAGGATAAGTTTAGGAAATAATCTTAAGAGTGCATAAATCTTTATAAATAAGAGAGAATTCTTGAAGATAAATTAACTATTTTAAGGGGGTACAATGAGTAAACTATTAGAGATGTTAGGTAGGGCAATTACAGTAGATACTGCAGATTTAATATGGCATTGGTTCGGTGCTATGAAATCTGGAGGGGATATGTCTACTGACATAGAGGAGATTGTAGAGGATTTGGGCAATATTGAGCTTGATAAGGCAGGGCAAAAGCTTAAGTTTCATCTTCTCGAAAACCCAGGAAGTATCTATGGGAAAATAGCCGCTTCAGTAGTTCATTTACACAGGAATGAGCTTGAAAAAGCTATTGAGCAGCTGCAAAGTGTTTATTTAAGGAAGCCTAACAATACAATTGTGCTTTATGCACTGGGCCATTGTCATGAAAGATTAGGTAATGAAGCAGAGGCTATAGAATTCTACCAGGATTGTATTAAATTCAAGAGGTATCTACAACTACCTGTACAACGTATGGCTGCAATATATTTTAAGAATGGAGAGCTTGATAAGGCAGCTCAACAATATGAAATATTAACAACAGAACATCCTAAGGATATCTCGTCATTTCAATTATTAGGGTATTTGTATATGGCATGTAGGGAATATGGAAAAGCAATCGATACTTTTAATACGGCAATAAATAATCATCCTGATAATCTTTGTGATGATAATGACCCATGTAATGTTGATGAACTGGTTTTGGCAAGACGTTATGATGAGGCAATAGGGCAAATTCAGTGGTTAATTGATGATATGGGCGAAGAATCTCACCTTTTTCTCAAGATGGGCGACATCTTAAAGAAAGCAAATAGGGTGCATGGAGCAATAGACTATTTTGAAAAAGCTATTAAGATACAGCCAATGTTTCTCGAACCAACAATAAAGCTTGGAACAGCGTACCTAAGAATAAAGAGGCCAAAGTTAGCAGCAGAGCAATTCAACAGGGCAGTTGAGATTAATGATGAAATTATTGACAGCTATCTTGGCTTAATGATGGCTCAGGCTTTTTCCGGGAAACAGGATGAAGCTATCAAGACATTAAGAACTGCATCAGCTATTAATCAAAACAGCACATTACTTTTTGGGGAGGCAGCTACTCTTAACTTTAATTTTATTCGAGCTGAAAGTCCAGGATCTTATTCTCGTAGCAAAATTGAGGATGTGATTAAAGCTCACATAGAGTACCTAGGGCATAAAAATAACCAACATAATGCTGATGTGAAGTACAGGATGGGGATGTTAGAGATGTGCGGTGAAGGTTTAAGTGAAGCTAAAGCTTATTTTCAGGAAGTTCTGGAAGCAGAGCCATGGAATTATAGGGCTAGGAGTAAGCTTGCAATGTGTTTATATGAAGAGGGTAAGGCAGAAGAAGCAGTAGATGCCTTATTAAGCGAGAATGGCCCAGTGATAATCGATAGAGAAAAAACAATACTGGATTCAAGATATCTTGAATTGCTCTATAAAAATTCACTATTGTTTATTAATAAGGCGGAGTACGGAATTAGGCTTGAAAGAGAGAACAAGAAATTCCCTGTTGTAGGAAGAGCAGAGGCTGCGCTTATTAGTATGGGGATTATAGACAGGGCTATTGTAAATTGGGATGGGCTGACAGAAACTGCCCAATATGCTCTTAATAAAACTTAACGAAAACATAAAGAGCTTTGGAAATTTCATTTCCTAACCCATTTAGTTTTCTCTTGAAAACATAAACATTTTTAAAGGGACATTAATTTCTTCTACTAAACACATTAGGAGGTTATTATAATGGCACAGTTTAAACTATGTATTGGAGCTAAGACAGGTAAATGTTATCAGAAAGAGGTTAAGGATGCTGAGGCAGCAGGCTTTCTCGGAAAGAATGTAGGAGAGAATATAGCTGGAGATGCTTTTGGCATGACTGGCTATGAGTTTCAGATTACAGGCGGAAGTGATTATTGCGGTTTTCCTATGAGGCACGGCATACAAGGCGCAAGGAAGAAGATTTATTCTTATGGCGGTGTTGGCTTTCCTCATTTAAAGAAAGGAGAGAAGACAAGAAAGACTGTATGCGGGCATAAGATTCATGATAAAATCACACAGATTAATCTTAAGGTTTTAAAAGAAGGCGCTAAGAAGATAGAATCAATCATGCCTGCTGGTGAGAAGAAAGAAGGTGAAGGGGAAGCAAAGGCTGAGAAGCCTAAGGAAGCAGTAAAAGAGGAGAAGAAAGAAGCAAAGGAAGCTCCTAAAAAAGAAGAAGCAGAAAAGCCAGCAGAAAAAAAAGAAGAAGCTCCTAAGAAATAATTTTAATAAAACATGCCTAAGAAAAAAGTTTTGAAAAAAGAAGAAGGCACGCAGCCTGAAGTAAACATAGGTATTGTAGGGCATGTTGACCATGGAAAGACCACTTTACTTGAGAAGTTAAGCGGTAAGTGGGCAGATACTCATTCTGAAGAGATGAAGAGAGGCATTACAATCAGATTAGGTTATGCAGATGTAACTTTTAGGAAATGTGAAAAATGCAAATTGTTTACAGTAAAGAAAAAATGCCCTGAATGCGAAGGAGAGACAAAGATAGTAAGAAAGGTCAGCTTTGTAGATGCTCCTGGCCATGAAAGCCTGATGGCAACTATGTTAGCAGGGGCAACAATAATGGATGGTGCTTTAGTGCTTATATCTGCTAATGAGGAATGCCCTCAGCCGCAGACAAGAGAGCATATAATGGCTTTAGATATTATTGGCATAGAGAATGTTATTATAGTGCAGAATAAGATTGACTTAGTAAGTGAGGAGCAGGCAATTAAGAATCATAATCAGATAAAGAAGTTCATTAAAACTACTAAGTACAAGGATGCGCCAATAATTCCTATTTCAGCCCAGCATGGTGTTGGTATTTCTGTTATGATAGAAACAATAGAAAAAACAATTAAAACCCCAAAAAGGGATATTAAAAAAGACCCTTTAATGCTTGTAGCAAGATCTTTTGATGTTAACAAACCAGGAATGGAGATAGAAAAAATCCATGGAGGAGTTTTAGGTGGTGCTCTAAAACAAGGTGTACTGAAAGATGGAGAAGAAATAGAGATAAAGCCTGGATATGAAGTTGAGGAAAAGAATAAGAAGGTATGGAAAACATTAAAAACAAAGATTGTTGGCTTAAGGTCCGGTGGTAAGGTCTTAAAAGAGGTTGGGCCTGGTGGTTCTATTGGTGTATTGACATCTTTGGATCCGGCAATTGTCTTTTCTGATAAACTGACTGGCTCAATAATTGGGTTAACGGGTAAATTGCCCTCTGTTTTGGAGGAATTAACTTTAGAGCTTCACTTACTTGAAAGGGTTGTAGGCTCAAAAGAAGAGCTTAATGTTGAGCCTATCAAGCTTGGTGAAGCTTTGATGCTTAATGTAAATTCTGCTGCAACTGTTGGTGTGGTGTTTGAATTAAAGAAAAATAGTATAAAATGTAAATTAAAATTGCCTGTGTGTGCTGAGGTTGGCTCAAGAGTTACTATATCCAGAATGATTGGCAATCGATTCAGATTAATTGGCTATGGAATTATAAAGGATTAATGCGTCATTATTTCTTCATAGTGGTTTCTGCATATGGGGCATTCAAAGGTATTCTTATGTTTTAGCATTTCCCTCATACAGGATGAACAGTATCTCTTTGTTTCAACCTTTTCCATTATTATTGGTTCACATCCTGGGTCTGACATCCACATTTTAATCACATAGTTCCAGCTAAGACATAGATTTTAAGAATAATTTAATAGTAAGAGGTTGAAAGCCTATTTATCTATGAAATCATTCATCTTGTCTTCTGTATTGATGAAGACCATGCCGTAACCTAGATCAAACCGTTTTTCTGATTTTGGCCTGAAAGAAGGAAAACTGGCCTTTTTGTTCTTTTTGATTTTTTTAAAAAAAGTGTAGTTATCCATTTTAAGACTCCATATAACCTCTCATGAATCCATCTTCTTCTGGGCTTAGTTCATCTCCATCCACCAGTTCTTCCCTTGAGGTTTCACTGTAAATGCCACCCTCATCTTTATACCTATCTTCGTTCCAAAATAATTCCATATTGAAACCCCCTGTCCCTTTTTCTTCGTAATATATACTAGGAATACTTTCTTTTTTATATAATTATGCCTTAAAATTTATAATCTTTATATAAATGGGAAACTTTATATAGAAATGATGATTTCTTTATTGAAGGTTAAAGATTATAAAATATATTAATAAAGGTTAATTGATTTTAAATATACTGATAAAATATATAAGCGGGGTGTAAATCATGAAGAGAAAGGTAATACAGATAGCAGACAGTACTCAGCTAGTTTCTCTGCCCAGGAAATGGGCTTTACAGCATGGTATTAAGAAAGGTGATGAGATTGATGTTATTGAAAATAAGAATACCTTAACAATAGGGATTTCTTCAGTTATGGATACTGAAAAAGGATTAGAATTGACTATTGAGGATCCAAGCAAATTTCTTAGGAGGTTGCTTTTTTCACCTTATATACAAGGTTATACAGAAATTAAGGTTAATTACAAAAACAGTAAAATCTTTGAACTAATTTCAAAGGAGTTGGAGTTGCTTATGGGTTATGAAATAATCAATCAGGGGCCTGGTTATTGTATTATAAAGAGTATAGCAACAGCTATGGATAATGATTTTGACAATATACTTAACAGGATATTTATTTCGACCATACAAATGATGAAGGAGCTGATTGAAGCTCTAAAAGAGAATGATGTGACTAAATTAAACCAACTTGTAGCATTTGAGCTCACAAATAACAAACTTTCCTATTTTTGCCTTAGGGTATTAAATACGAAAGGATATAAAGATCCAAAGAAGACTAATTCTATTTACTTTATTATCTCAACTATAGAACAGATAGTAGATGATCTTAGGGATATATGTCTGTATGTATCTAATAATAAAATGAAAGTAGAAAAAAGCACGATTGAATTAATGGGAAGAAATCTTTATTTTTTTGAATTTGTTTATAAGTTATTTAAAACATTTGACAACAAGCTATTAATAGACTTCAATAAAGGGATAAAGGAAATTTTTACAGGTATTAAAAAGAGAATGGAGAAAACATCGAAGGATGTAGTGGTGTTGAGCTATGCTCATGAAATAGCAGATCATACTAACCATATATCAAAAGAGATTCATTATTAGACTTTTTTGAGCATTCTGTCTAAAGCTGGAGCCAGGTGTTCTTTTAATAGCGTATAATCTGTGATAAGATTATAATCTTTCTGCTCAAGTAAATTTCTTTTATCTTGAGGTAAAACATTATTAATGAAGTTGTGAGATATTAAACATATTGGCTTCAATGCATCTAAATTAGCATGGGCTTTTTCGGCTTTATCATCATCTGCTGTTTTTTTATACTCTAAAGCTGCCCTGAACATATCTAGTATATTCCTGTGTAAAAAGGAGGCATACATGCAAGTACATCCGCTAAGAACATCAAAATTATCGTATAACTCAGAAATAGAAATGATATTTGAAGCGTTTTTTTCGTCTCTAAGTTCTGCTATCTTTTGGTCTACTTTTTCCTTAATGACTGTTTTCCCCCATTTTCCTTCTATCTCTCTTTTGAATTGTTCTAATACGACAAGGGCTGATAGATTAATAGTTGCAGACAGGGAATCCTCAGAAAAGGTACTGATTGCACCTAATTGCATAGCAAGATCTAAACCCATAAATTCTTTTGCAATATGATTGAAATCATAGCGAACATTATGAAGTGGACGACCATAATCAACTACTATCCTATTTTGGGGGCGATCAAAACTTATCCATATCTTTTGGGCGTTTGTCAGTGTCTGATTAATAGGGGAATATACTCTTTTAAAATCAGAAATATTAGAGCTAGGTATCTGTCCTGCCTGTAGAACTCTATAAGAATAGAATCTATCTCTTAAATCAGGTATATTTTCTTCAAAAGATTTGGCCAGTAATCTAAATTTTCTTTCAGTAAGATAGCTTTTCATATCCTTATCTTGTTCAATAAAGTCAGTCAAAGCGAAATCAATTTTCAAGATAGAATCGATTAATGAGAGCAGTTCTCTATAGGGTGGTCTCTCTGGTTGTTGAACGAGATGTTGTTCAAGGGTTATCCCTGCTAAAGATTCCATTAATAATAGGTCATCTTCGTGACTGAAATATGATACCACATCATCCAAACCATCCTTACCAAATTCTTCCAATATTCGTGCTTCACAATTGGTTATACCTTTGGCATCTTCTTTATCAATGCCCCTGTTTTTTTTCACTACAAATTTATAATCAATAGTTGTTTTTTTATCGTGTACTTCAAAAAAAGACACCCTGCCGTATTTGCCATTTCCTTCTCGTTGTACAGGGGCCAATATATATCTAGAGGGCTCACCTCTTAAGGCTGTGTCTTCTTTTTGGGTAATGTCTCCTTCCCCATAGGTTTGAACCATATAATCTAGAATTAAACGTACTACTTTAGTTGGTACTCTTACTAGTTTTTTGGAATTCTTACTATTCATTTTAATATAAAACTACCTATATAAGGTGGAGTATACTCCTTGATTTTTAAACCTTTCTGTTTTTTTACTATCGATGCGTTGTTACAAATTAGAAAAGTTTAAAAATCAGGTTTCATTACTTCCTTATAAAATGGACAAACCAGCTTATTCGGGCCTTATTATAGATTTGAAAGGGCCGGTATATAATGAGATGCAAGAAGGGGATTTAACTCATAAAATTATTACTACAGGTTCTAAGGAGTTTATAGATTTTTTGGTAGGGGAAAAAATACCCCATATTTTTGCAACTAATGTTACCAGTGAAACAAGAGATGATATAGTTGAAAATTTAAAAAATATAGGACTTGATATCCCTTCTGAAAAAATTATGACCTGTATTGATACTTGTATGGGGTATCTTAAAAGGGAAAATTTAGAAAATATATATCTAATCTCAGGTAATGAAAAATTAAGAAAAATCTTTGATGATGAGTTTAATTTGATTGGGGGTTATGAACCTGATGGTGAAGTTCCTCACGCTGTTGTTGTAGGGTATGACAAAGGATTTAATGCTCGTGTGATGAATGATGCTGTGGCTTTTGTATTATATGGGGCAAGATTAGTTGCTCTCCATATGAATAGCAGGAGAATGACATTAGATGGTAGAGTTGAGTGTAATGTTGGGGCATATATTGCTTGTATTGCAAGAGGTGCGGAAATAGACGAAACCGAAATAGTTGTTGTTGGTAAGCCAAATAGAGAATTCTACAGGCAGGCGTTTAGTAGACTAAATATGAAGGTTAATACATCAAAAATTCTTGTTATAGGTGATGACCCTGAAGCTGATTTGAGAGGTGGAAGGAATTTTGGAATGTCAACTGCTTTCTTTCCCACTAATAAATATCCTGAGTGGCCAGGTCATATGGAGTTTCAACCAGATATAACAATCACTGAAACATTGGAAGAATTAATCCCTTACTTCAGTAAAATGGAACAATAAATTTTAGAAATCAAAGATTTCTAAACCGTTTGGAAAATCGAAGATTTTCCAAAAGTTTTTATAATCTTATGTAATAGCTTTCTTTATGACTACAGCAAAAGAACTTAAGACAGGAACTTACATCAAGCTTAATAATGAGATTGTTAAGGTTATCAGGAAAGAAGTGGTAGCTTATGGCACTCATTCTCACTCTAAGACTAAGCTGTTTGTTCAGGGGTTGCTTTCTAAAGGTGAGAAATCTGTTAACATGAATCATCATGATAATGTGGAGACGGTGGATATAATAAGGAAAGAGGGGCAGATTATCTCTAAGCTTAATGATAAGGTGCAGATTATGGATAAGATCAGTTATGAAACTGTTGATGCAGAGGTTGATAAAGAGTTATCAGATGAGCTGAATGAAGGGGATAATGTGACGTTTATTAACTTTGAAGGAAAAGTTAGCGTGCTGGAGAAAAGATAGTAAAATTTATATAGTTAAATGCTCATAAACATGTTATGAAGGTTGCTAAGAAAGCAAGGATGATAAAAGGATTTATTTCTTTTATACTAGCTGCTTTGGCTGTTATACTTCTTATTTTCCTGATAAAGAATGGATGGGATATGGAGGCTGCTGCCCAGGATATACTTGGCTTGTTTGGAGCAGGGAATAAATAAATTCATTCCTTTTTCTTTTGAAATAAGCCCTTTATCTTACTGAACACTTCCTGAAGGTCTTTTCCCAGCTGAGAGCCTTCTTCTTTCTCAACAGTTTCAGTTACATCCTGTTCGCAGAAGTCACAATATCTTTCATGTTCTCTTAATGTTCTTCCGCATTGCGGGCATTTTGTCATTTTTTAACATCCTCTTTTCCTTTAATCCTTGAAGCTACCATTATTCCAACAATACATACTGCTGTTACTATAAGGGCCATTGTTATCTGGTATATATAGCCTGTACCTTCCATTCCAACTTTTTCAATAATTTTATCAACACCTGATCTTATTGCGTCTCTCCAGACTAAAGCGATAACAAACGCAAAAGCAGCCAAAGTTGCCTTTAGGACGTTCTTTTTAACTTCGCTCTTTAGTTTCAAAGTTGTTGATTTAACACCACTAATCTGTTTTTTTGCAATTTCTTTTCCTTTTGAAGAAATTTTTTCAATATGTGCTTTTGCAGCTTGTTTTATTTTTTCCATTTTACACCTCTAGTTATCTTTTGATTTACTTAATTATGAGAAAAGTATATAAATGTTTCATTTTTCTATTATTTATGGGGTGTTATTTGTGGAAGAAAAGGATAATAAAGGAATACTGGAGAAAGCAAAAGCAGATGGGGTAAAGTTTGTACAATTACAGTTTACAGACATTCATGGAGCAATAAAGTCTGTGACAATCCCCATCCATAGATTAGCTGAAAGCTTAGAGAAAGGGACGTGGTTTGACGGCAGCTCTATAGAGGGATTTACAAGAATAGCTGAGAGTGATATGTATCTTAAGCCAGATGCTTCTACATATGCTTTGTTACCATGGGAAACAGGCGAAGAGAGCACTGTAAGGATAATCTGTGATGTTTATACTCCTGATGACAAACCATTTGAAGGAGATCCAAGGTATATTCTAAAAAAGGTTCTTAAGGAAGCTTTAGAATTAGGTTATGAGTTTAAAGTAGGACCGGAGCTGGAATTCTTTTTGTTCAAACCCAGAGAAGATGGAGAGCTGGTTCCAACGGCGCATGACAAGGCAGGTTATTTTGATTTTTCTCCTAAAGACCTTGCAATAAAGGTAAGAAGAGACATAATAAAAGCATTGGAGTCTATGGGCATGGAGATAGAAACAGCGCACCATGAGGTTGCTCCTGGACAGCACGAAATTAGCTTTAAATATGGCGGTGCTTTGGAAACTGCTGATAGGGCTATAACATTCAAGCATGTTGTAAAGTCAATTGCGCAAAAGCATGACTTGTATGCAACGTTTATGCCAAAGCCAATCTTTGGTGAGAATGGCTCTGGTATGCATGTCCATCAGAGTTTGTTTAAAGACGGGAAGAATGTATTTTTTGATGCTGATGATGAATACAAATTAAGTGATATTGCTAAAAGTTTTATAGCCGGGCAACTAGAACATGTAAAAGCAATGGCTGCTATTGTTGCACCTAAGGTTAATAGTTATAAAAGGTTGGTGCCTGGTTATGAGGCTCCTGTCTATATCTGCTGGGCGCAAAAAAACAGGTCTGCTCTGATAAGAGTGCCCAGGTATAGTCCTGGAAGAGAGCAATCAACAAGGATAGAGTTAAGGTGTCCTGATCCTTCGTGTAATCCTTATTTAGCATTTGCTGTTATGCTTAAAGCAGGGTTAGATGGAGTTAAGAATAAGATGAAAGCACCAGAGCCTGTTGAAGAGGATGTTTATGAGTTTGATGAGGCTAAATTAGAGACACGTAAAATAGATATGTTGCCTGCTTCTTTAGGGCAGGCAATCCTTAAGTTAAAAAAGGATACAGTAATACAGGAAGCTTTAGGAGAGCATGCTTGTCCTATCTATATTGCAGCTAAGAAAGCAGAGTTTGATGAGTATAGGCTGCAGGTTACTAAATGGGAGATGGAGAAGTATTTTGAGAGTACTTGAATTATTTATTTTTCTTTTAATAATTTATAAAACTTCTGTCTAATTTTTAACTTATCTCTTTTTCACGATTTATTCTTAATATCAGCCTTGTTCTTGTATCCAGAACAAGTGGACTGTCCCTTAGTTTTTTTAAGAAACTATCGAGCTGCCTTCTTGTGTAAAATCTTGCCAATACTTCTGCATCATAATCTCCAGTCATATCAAACAACATAAATACATTGGAATCATTAGTAAGTTTATTTGATATCTCCTGGTAGCTTCCTTTTTTAATCTTTAAATCAATCATAACATCAATAGCATAACCTAACTTTTCGTAATCAACAACTATTGTTTTTCTTTTTATAATGCCTAGTTTCTTTAATTTTTTTATTCTGTTGTTTACAGTACCAAGAGCAATTTTGCATTTAGATGCAAGTTCTCTGTTAGTTGTATCTGCATTATATAGGAGAATGTTGATAATCTTCTTGTCTGTATCGTCTATTTTTTTGTTCATTTTGTTCTTAATATTCTAGTTAAATATGAACTAATATATAAGTTTTTCTGTTTTTTTGATGTTTTGTTCAGTAAACTAGGGGAAACCTATATAAAAGATTCAAGATTATATAATAATGGGGTTAAAAATGGTTTTAGGAAACATAGTACAATGTAATGAGAGAACGTATGCTACAGGTAGTAACTATAGCTTATTTGAAAGAGTAAAAAATGAATTGGGAGTTAAAACAGAGATTTTAGGTGGGTCTAGTGTACAGATAGGAAATATCCCTGGATTAGAAAAAGATATTACTGCTTTTCTTGGGATTTTTGATGATGAACCTGATAAGGCTGGACTTGCAATTTTAGTTGGAATAAGCCCAGAAGATGGGGGATATGCAAGATCTGTAAAAACCATAGGGAATATCTATTCTATGCTTATGCAAATTCCTGAAATGAAGGATTGTTCAACAGAATTGATGGAATGGGGCTATAATAGTGATGATGTTACTCAAAACAGGAATGTTAATGGACTTTGGGAAGAAAAAAATAAAAGCAGACTAAATCTAAGTTATATACAGCCAGAATCTAAGGATGAAGGGCATCAAGGAATTGTAATCGGTATGAATATTGAATATGGTTCTATTCTAAATACAATCAAATATATATTTGGGCAGATTGGTGCTGATTTTGGAGAAGAGAAGGCAGTAGAGTTACAAGTAAAAGAAGCAGTTTAAATTACTCAACAGTTTACAAATCAAAGACCCCTAACCAATTAGGAGAACTTCGTTCTTCAAAAGCTTTATAAAACCCTATTTATTCTTATAAAATATGTCAATAGCAAAAACCATAATAAAAGCGCATTTAGTTGAAGGTAATTTAGAAGCTGGGACTGAGATTGCTATCAGTATAGATAATACCCTAACTCAGGATGCTACTGGCACTATGGCGTACTTGCAGTTTGAGGCTTTAGGGATTCCTAAGACTAAGGCTAAACTTTCTGTTAGTTATGTTGACCACAATATTAGTGATAGTGGTAAGCAGAATATTGAGTTTCTTGAGAGTTTTGCTGATAAGTATGGGATTATATTTTCTAAGCCAGGCAATGGAATATGCCATCAGGTTCAGCTTGAGAGATTTGCAAAGCCTGGTGTGACTTTACTTGGTTCTGATAGCCATACACCTACTGCTGGAGGTATTGGTTGTCTGGCAATTGGTGTTGGTGGCCTGGATATTGCAGCTGCAATGGCTGGTGATGCATATTACTTAACTATGCCTAAGATTGTTGGTGTTAAATTAAGTGGGAAGTTACAAGATTGGGTTTCTGCAAAGGATGTTATACTTTATTTACTCTTTAAATTAAGTGTTAAAGGTGGTGTTGGAAAAATATTTGAATATTTTGGAGATGGTGTTAAAAGTTTGACAGTACCTGAAAGAGCAACTATAACTAATATGGGTGCTGAACTTGGTGCTACTACATCTATTTTTCCTTCTGATGATGTTACTAAGGAGTTTTTGATTGCTCAGAGTAGGGGTGATGATTTTATTGAGCTTATGGGTGATGGGGATTATGATGAAATTATTGAGGTTGACTTATCTTCATTAGAGCCTATGATTGCTTTGCCTTCTATGCCTGATAATGTTAAGAAAGTTAGTTCGGTTTCTGGTGAAGTGAAGCAGGTTATTATTGGTTCATGTACTAATTCCAGCTACAAAGACTTAGCTATGGTTGCTAATGTTTTAAAGAATAATAAGATTAATTCAAATGTTGAATTGAGTATTAATCCTGGCTCTAAGCAGGTTATTGATACTTTAGAAAGAGAAGGTTTATTGCAACATATTAAGAATTCAGGAGCTAAAATCTGTGAGGCTGCATGTTTAGGGTGTATTGGGATGTGCCAGAGTCCTTCGCCGAATACACTTACTCTTCGTACTTTTAACAGAAACTTTAAGGGTAGAAGCGGTACTAAAGAAGATTTGAATCATCTTTGTAGTCCTGAGGTTGCGATTGCTGCAGCTGTATTCGGTGAGATTACTGATCCTGGTAAGTTAGGGGAATATCCTAAGATTGAAATGCCTAAAGAATTTGTTGTTAATGATTCTGCTATTGTAAAGCCTACTGGAACAAAAGAGATTAAAAGAGGAGAGATGATTGCGCCTTTGCCTTTGAATGATTCTCTTAAAGATAATATTTCTGGTGAAGTTCTTATTAAAACAGGAGATAATATTACAACAGATGATATAATGCCTGCTGGCGCTAAGATTATTCCTTTACGTTCGCATATTCCTAAAATCAGTGAGTATGTATTTTGTTATCTTGATAGTGAGTTTTCAGCTAGAGCTAAAGAAAAAAAAGGTGGCTTTATTGTTGGTGGAGAGAATTATGGTCAGGGTTCGTCTAGAGAGCATGCTGCTTTGGCTCCTATGTATCTTGGTGTTAAGGCTGTGATTGCAAAATCATTTGCCAGAATCCATAAGGCTAATCTGGTTAATTTTGGTATATTGCCTTTGGAGTTTATTAATAGTTCTGATTATGATAAGATTAAGCAAGGAGATTTAATTGAGATAGAGAATATCATAAGTTTATTAAAAGAGGGAAAAAACCCAATAGTAAAAGAGAAGGGTATTGAGCTAATATATTCTTTAAGTGATAGAGATAAGGAAATTATAATTGCTGGAGGTAAACTTAATTTAATTAAAAATAAATTATAATAAAAAAAATAATTAAAAAATATCATTAAAAAAGAAATCAATAATTTAAAAAAATAAATTAATAAAAATAATAATTAAAAAATGACTCATAATATAACATTAATAACAGGGGATGGAACAGGACCTGAGATAGCAGAGGCTATGAAACGATGTGTTGAAGCTGTGATTGATGTTGAATGGGATGTGCAGGAAGCTGGGATGGATGTTTTTGAGAAAGAAGGAAATCCATTGCCAGAGAGAGTGATTGATTCTATAAAGAAGAATAAGGTTGCGATTAAAGCTCCAATTACAACACCAATTGGTTCTGGTTTCAGAAGTGTTAATGTAAAGCTTCGTCAGGAGCTTGAATTGTTTGCTTGTGTTAGGCCTGCTAAGTATTATCCTGGTGTTAAGTCTTTGTTAAAAGAGCCTGAAAAGGTTGATCTTGTTGTTGTAAGGGAAAATACAGAAGACTTGTATGCTGGCATTGAGTTTGAGGAAGGGGAAGAGAAGACTAAGAAAATCATTGATGAGATTTCAAATTTATCCGGCAAGAAAATCAGGGAAGATTCTGGTGTTTCTATAAAGCCTATCTCAAAGTTTGGAACAGAAAGAATTGTTAAGTTTGCATTTGAATATGCAAAGAAAAATAATCGTAAAAAGGTAACTTACATTACAAAATCAAATATTATGAAATTTACAGATGGACTATTTCAGCATGTTTCAGAAGAGGTTGCTAAGCATTATCCAGATGTTGAGTCTGAGCATAAGCTTATAGATAATATGTGCATGCAGCTTGTGCAGAAGCCAGAGCTTTATGATGTTTTAGTCCTGCCTAATCTGTATGGGGATATTATATCTGATCTGTGCGCAGGATTAGTTGGTGGGTTAGGTGTTGCACCTGGCGCTAATATTGGGGAAGAGTATGCTGTTTTTGAAGCTACGCATGGTTCTGCTCCTAAATATAAAGGAATGAATAAGGTTAATCCTACTGCTTTGATACTGAGTGCTGTACTGATGCTAAGATTTATAAATGAAGCTTCAGCTGCAGATAGATTAGAGCAGGCAGTTGCTGATGTTATCAAAGAAGGGAAAGATGTTACTTATGATATGAAGGAAAACAGGGATGATCCTACAGCTGTTGGCACAAAAGAGATGGCTGATGCAATAATTGCGAGATTAAAATGACTAAGAAACAAAAGAAAAATGGATTTTTGAAGAAATTATCTGAATTAGCTGAGCGTTCAAGTATGATAGATGAAGAGCTCTATACTAAGTATGATGTTAAAAGAGGATTAAGGAAGAAAGATTTTACTGGTGTACTTGTTGGGCTGACTAAAATAGGGGATGTATTAGGTTATAATAAAGAAGGAGATAAGGTTACACCTGCAGAAGGAAGGCTGTTGTACAGGGGAATAGAGGTAAAAGAGCTTGTAGAAGGATTTCAGAAGGGTAAAAGGCCTGGGTTTGACGAGACTGTTTTTTTATTATTGTTTGGAAGGCTTCCTACAGAGTATGGCCTGAAGATTTTTTCAGAGAAGTTAGCTGGGTTAAGGGAGCTTCCTGAGAACTTTACTGAAGATATGATATTGAAATTAAAGGGAAAAGATGTTATGAACATGATGGCAAGATGTGTTCTTGCCCTATACACTCTTGATGAGAAGGCAGATGATACCTCTACAGCCAATATAATAAACCAGAGCATGGACCTTATTGCAAAGTTTCCAACAATAATCGCATATTCTTACCAGGCTATGAGGCACATATACCATCATAAGCATTTGGTGATAAGGCATCCTAAGGAGAAGTTTCATACAGCTGAGAATTTTTTGTATATGGTTAAAGGTTATAAGAAATACACTCCTTTGGAAGCAGAGCTGCTTGACCTTGTTTTAGTTTTGCATGCAGAGCATGGCGGCGGGAATAATTCTTCATTTACAATGCATGTTGTCAGTTCGACAGGCACTGATACATATTCTGCGATTGCAGCAGCATTGGGTTCTTTAAAGGGACCTCTACATGGCGGAGCAAATATAAAGGTTGCAGAGATGATGAGTGAAATAAGGAATAATGTAAAGAACTGGAAAGATAAAAAAGAGCTTTCAGCGTATATATTAAAGATACTTCAGAAAAAGGCATACGACAAATCAGGTAAGATTTATGGATTTGGGCATGCTGTCTATACTTTATCAGACCCAAGGGCTGTTCTTCTTAAGGAAAAGGCAAGAGAGCTGGCTAAAGAAGGAGGGAGGATGGATGAGTTTGAGCTCCATACTTCTATGGAAAAGCTTGTTCCTGAAATAATCAAGAAATTTAAAGGAACATCAAAGAAGATAGCACCTAATGTTGATTTTTATTCTGGCTTTGTGTATAACTGCCTAAGGATACCTAAAGAGGTTTATACTCCTTTGTTTGCTATGGCGAGGATTTCAGGATGGTGCGCACACAGGATAGAAGAGATTATCAGTTCCAGGAGAATCATAAGGCCTGCTTACAAGAGTGTTGCTAAAAGGATAAAGTATGTTGGATTAGATAAGAGGAATGGTAAGAGGAAGGTAAAGGATTAGTCAAAGGTTTTTATTATTTCCTTGTTGCTTGTTATAATCAACCCTTCTGTGTTTTTTGTGTTTTCTATTAACTCTAGGCCTTTCTCTTTTCCTAGAACGAATACTGATGTAGCTAGAGCGTCTGCGTCTATTGCTTTGTCTGTTATTATTGTGACTGAGATTAGTTCTTGTGCGGAGTAGCCTGTTCTTGGGTCTACAATATGGTGGAATTCTTTATCTTCATCATAATATCTTTCATAATCACCAGAAGTTGCAACTGCTTTGTTGTTTAATTGAATGGTTGTGATTGATTCCTTTTTGTTTCTTGGGTTTTGCAATGCAATCTGCCAGTTTTCCTCTCCTTTATTTCCTATTGCTCTCATGTCGCCGCCTGCATTTATTAAGGCATGTTGTATGTTATTGTTTTCTAGTGTTTCTATTGCTTTATCGATGATGTAGCCTTTTGCTATTCCGCCTAAGGTTATCTTTAGATTGGGGTTTGTGAATTCGATATGTTTGTTTTTTATGTAGATGTTTTCGTAGCCTACTGAGCTTAGTGTTTCTTTGATTTCTCCTTCTGTTGGCGGCCTTTCTAATTGTTGGAATGAATGAGTGTATAGGTCTAGGATTGGCTGGACAGTAATGTCAAATGCTCCGTGTGACAGGTCCCCATATCTTAGGGATTTTCCTATCACGTATATTAGCTCGTTGCCTGCTTCTATCTCTTTGTTTTTGTTTAAGATAGATACTTCAGAATCTTCCTTATAGCTGCTTAGCAGGTTTTCGATTCTCTCTATTTCTTTGAATGCTGCTTCTGTTGCTTCCTTTGCCTGAGCTTTGTCTTCATTGTAGATAGTTATTGTTACAAAAGTTCCCATCATCTCTTTGGTTGTTTCTGTTTTGTTTGTAGAGGTGCAGCTTGTTAGGAATAATAGGAGTAATAATAGGGTTAGTTTTTTCATAGGATTAATTATTTATTAATTTGTTAATAAAGGTTTCTAAGATACGTACCTGTAATAGAAATAAATAAGAAGAAAAATTAATTATCGCTCCCCATCCTTTTTCGGTCCTTTATCTTTAGGACCCTGTTCAAACATGAATCTCAATATCTCAGTAACTTTTCCAGCCTGTGATAATGGGCTTATCTTTATCTTTCCTGTTGCAATTGCCCCAGTTATCTTTGTAATAATTTTTGCTTTGTCTATAGTTTCTTTTATTTTTCCCCCTACCCTGAATTTTTTGTCCCATGGAGGCTTTTCCAGCTCTATCGGTTTTTCTATTATTTCAAGTAGCTCATAAAAGAAGTCAAAGTCAACGCTGATTGTTACATCAGGCTCACTATTGATATTTTTTACCTCAAAATTAAATATTATTTCAGGATTGATTGTCAGCATTGCTTTGTATAAAAGTTCATCGTCATCATTAACTATTATCAGGAAATCAGCACTTCCTCCAAAATCATCGCTTATATCTGTTATTGCTTCCATAAACTTTTTATCCTCTTTTGCCTCTTTAATCTCTGCTGGAGTTGGCCCAAGTTCTTCATTTTCAGGAGGCCCCGGCATCACACCCCTTTCCATTGCTGACCTAAAATTTTCTTTAAGAAACTCTTTTGGAGGGAATACCCATATCTGCATATAAGGGGAGAATATCTCTACCCCATCCAATACAGCCTTTTCTTCCCAGAACTTTACATATCCATATTCAGATTCATACTCTATCTCATCAATCAATTCATATTCTGAAGGAAATTTCTTTAGATTTAAACATCTTAGCTGCTTGTTTGTTTCTCTTGAATTATCAACAATCCTCCAGTAAATATCATATATCCCGCTACTGTAATCGTCCCATCTATCTGGCTCACTATTTACATATTCCTCAAAGAACCAAGCCAAAAATTCCTGATTATAACTCTCTTGCAGCTCTTCCCTTCGCTTTATTAGGTTTCCAAGCTCAAAGTCGCACCAGTGTCTCTCCCATTGTTCCATAGTGTCCTGATACCATTCAACCTGCTCAAATCTTTCTCCCCAGGCGTTAAAGCCAAGATCAGACCATGTTGGGCCTGTGGGGTGGAAGTTACAGTTACCGGTGAAAGCTACTGTACCTGTTTCCTCTTCCCATGTTGAGCCTTGAACACATCCAATGTCAATAACATATTTCGTATCCCATGGAGCGCAGACATCCTGCATACAATCTGAATCATTTTTACAACTTTCACATTCCTCTTCAGACTCGCATCCATTCTCCCAGTAGCCATCACACTCCCAAAATCCTTCATCACATTCGCAGCTATCTCTTTCTTCATCACAATATTGGTTTTCATTGCATCCTCTTTCGCAGATTTTTCTTTTTCCATCGCATGTAGGATCTTCTGATTCACAGCCATCTTCATCATTACCCTGTCTATTCCAGCTGTTGCAGTCAAAGAAATATTGTTTGCAATGGCATTCTCCCGTAAAAGAATCACAGTTTTGGTTAATTCCACAATCAGAATCCTCTTTACATCCATCTTCTACAGCAAGACCTAAGATTCCTATTGTATATCCTGTTATAGCATCAAAAACAGAAGCTCCTGTTATTTCAGGGACAGGCTCTGGTTCCGGTTCTGGCTCAGGTTCAGGTTCAGGTTCTGGTTCACGCTCAGGTTCTTCCTGAACAGGCTCTGGCTCCGGTTCTGGTTCAGGTTCTTTTTCTTTCTCCTTTTTTCCTTTCTCTTCTTCTGGCTCTTCCTCGGGAATTTCCTCTTCCTTATCCTTTTCTTTCTCTTTCTTTTCTTCTTTCTCTTCTTCAGGTTCTTCCTCAGGAATTTCCTCTTCTTCTTCAATAAATTCTTCAGGTATCTCTTTACAATCCCCATTCGAGCATATATCATTCTCTCCAGAACAATCAGACATTAAAATACATTCTTCTCCTGTTGGTTCTGGTTTAGCAAGCCCAGGAGTTTTAATGTTTCTCACACAAATGCCATCACTGCATATTTTATTTGGAGGGCATTCTTCATCAGTCTGGCATCTTGGCATTGGAGGCGCAACACAAACACCGGCTTTGCATTCCTCTTTACCAATACAATCATCATCCTGCCTGCAACCATCTTCAATAGGCACGCATCCCTGGTCAGTTAACTTCTGGTTTTTCTTGCAGTCAATTATTAATTCACATATCCCTTTGTCATTAAGAACATAATCATCCGGGCATGTGATCTTCTCAGGAACACACCTCTTATTCTTGCAAATAAAATCATCACTGCAGCTAACATCTGTTGGACAGCTACTACAATCCTCTTTTGCATCAATCCTTCCATTCCCGCAGATATCCACACATTTGTTATCATCATCAGGCTCCATCCCATCAGGACATACCTCTAATTCAGGAACACACTTCTTATTCTTGCAAATAAAATCATCTTTACAGCTAGCATCCTGTGGACAGCTCTCACAATCCTCTTTTGCATCAATCCTTCCATTGCCGCAGATATCAACACATTTACCCTCATCATCAGGCTCCATTCCATCCGGGCATGTTATCTTCTCAGGAACACACCTCTTATTCTTGCAAATAAAATCATCTTTACAGATAACATCCTGTGGACAACTATCACAATTCTCTTTTTCATCAATCCTTCCATTCCCGCAGATATACACGCATTCATTATCTTCATTAAGCTCCATTCCCTTAGGGCATACTACTAATTCAGGAACACACGTCTCGTTCTCGCAAGAAAAGCCTTTCTCGCAGCTAGCATCCTTTGGACAGTTTGCACAGTTCTCTCCAGGATCTATAAATTTATTACCACAAAGCTCTTTTTCTTTACAGTCTTCCGGACACCAATTTCTTTTTTCTGGAGCTTTACAAATACCATCTCCACAGGTATCCAGGCACTTTGTAGATTCAGGATAAGGTAATTCCGGGGAGTAATACCTGGCACAAGAATAATCTTTATATTTTGTTGAAACTTCAGAACAATCCCCGTTTTCACAAACCAACCTATGTTCACTGCAAACATTTATCCCCTGATGGCATGTATCATCTCCACAATCAGAATTTGTTGTACAAGAAACATTTACTTCTTTTATTGGACAATCTTTCTTACAATTACAGGGATTTTCAGGATCTTTACACTTTCCATCACCACAGAAGGCTGTACAAAAATAACCTGCTGTTTCGCTGCAGAGCCTGCCATCCCCAACCTGGGCACTTATAGCTTTTAGGCCAGGACAACAATCTTTAACCTCCAGGGCATATCCCCCTTCCTCACGGCATTCTATAGGTGGAGGGATACACTTACCATCCACATAAATATAACCTATTGGGCATATTATTGGGTCTACACAAATCCCTTTTTTATTAAGCACTTGTCCTGGAGGACATATCAAGCAGTCATTAGGACAGCTTTCTTCAGTCTCATTACCAGAACAGATATCATCCCCGCACTTGCTTCGTTTACAGTCACTAGGACAACTGTATAGAGTTTCACCAGCATCACAGACTTTATTACCGCAAGTGGTGAAGACACAATCCCCCTCATAACAATACCTTGGCTTCTTAGCTGGACCTGGGCTGCATGTTGCGCCATTCTTGCAGTCAAATAAGTCTTCACAGTCAGTTAAGCCATCATCATCATTATCAATCTTATCTTCACAATTCTCAATAGGTTTCTCCCCGCATTCCCTGGTGGCCTCACAATCTGCATTATTATCATCGCAATCATAATAACCTTCATTACATGCACATTTGTCAACATCAGCATACTGGTTTACACCGCACATTATCTCCTCGCCGCAGGGGGCTGTTTGTTTGATGCCATCTTCACATTCATAGATATCGCATGGCACACTCCTGACCAAAGTGCCATTACATTCATAATCAACATCACCGCAAGGAATGTACTGCTTTCCAGTTGGACATATAAAGACAACATCCTGTTCGCACCATCCTTTACATCTTATTACATGCTCATCTCCTACATCACCTAATGTGCCACAAAAACCTAAACACTCTCTTTGGGTATCAGTAGCCTTACATTCACTGCATTGTCCGCATTGTTCTTCACATCCTTCAAGGCCGTCTTCTTCGCATTGGTTGCAAGAATTACAAACATCAAAACATTGATAGGTTTCCTGCTGGCAGGTAGTGCATTCATCACAAACTGGCTGAGATTGGCATTGGTCATATATACACCCGTCACATTCCTGGCATGTGCTTTCACAAGGATTACCCTCACTATACCTATTTTCATTATAACAAGGCCAGCATTCCTGTTCACAGACATTCCAACATTGCTCTTGATGGCAGTCCCCGCATTCTTGGTTACAGACATAATCACATGCCCTGCCGCACTCTAAGGAACAATCAGGATCGTCACAATCTATTGCATGGTCACCATCATCATCTATCTTATTATCACAGGTTTCATCACCACCAGTAGCATTAATGCACTCTCCTTCCCAGCAAACATCATCACTGCTGCATTCATCATGTTTAAGCTCTCTGCACCAGCTTTCCTGCCGTTCTTCAATTCTTTCCAGAAGAATTCTCTCATATCTTACCTCTCTAACTGGATACATATAAATATCTCCATACTTAGAGAAAATGTCCTCTAAAACCTGCATTCTTTTATTATAATTTTCCTGTATTCCTGGTTCACCTTTTTGACCATAATACTTTCCATCAAGAACCTGGTTAATTATACGGACCTCACCTTTTATCTCAGCCCTATCTCTCATAATATTTCCTGAGCTTGACCCGTCAGCTTGCTTTGCTTTTCTCGCCAGTTCAGCTATCTTTTTTTCCATTAAGCTATTTAATTCATCAATTGTCATAGCCTCATATTTTTCTATGTAAAACTTTTTAAATTTTATTTCCACTTCCTTGGATCTTACATCACGCATTCTTACGTCAAACCAGACATCAACCCAGGGCCATTCACAGCCCTCACATGTATTTACGTCAGCTCTTAGCTCTAGATTATCCCCTTCATAAAGATAGATTTCCCATCTTGTCATATCTTTGTCAGAGTGTTTTTCATCATCCTCAAAGAACTCTTCCATTACCCTTAGACAGTTTTCCCAGTTCTCCTCAAGATAGTAGCGTAATATATTCCTATATTCAACCATTCTCTTAGCTAGTTCTTGCGGTCCTTCATTGGTTTCAAGGTAAGACTCTGCCATATTTTTAATATCGCTGCTCATACTATCTATATCAAAATCAAACTTTCTCTTGAATCTTGTATCAAAATCAATAAAATAGAACTGTGTTAGGCCTCCATCCTCTCTCCTTAGCACAGTAGGCCAGGCATTAAAGGTTATCCTCAGTTTTTTTCCATCAAAAACAGTCTTTTTCCAGCTTGCCATTCGCTCCTCAACTCTTATCTCCCTGTCCTCATTAACAAGCCAGGCCCAGGGTGAGAAATCTGTTGGGGCTCCAAAGATCCTTCTCATCTCCTCTTCTGTGGCTCCATATTCAATATGATCCTCAAACTTGATCTCTATCCTCTCGCTTAGCATCTCGTTTATATCGTGCCTGAGAATACCAGAATGCACAATCATCTGCAAATAGCTTATCTGGCCCATTTCATACTGTTCACCATATCTCACAACAGAATTTATCTTATCCTCAATAGAATCAGCATTACTTGCAGTCCCATAACTTACAGCCTCACGATAAAACTTTACTGGTAAATTGCTCAATTCTGAATTCAGTATTTCAACCTTTGCACTGCTTAAATCAACATCATAATAAATAACCCGGGCACTCACAATGTTGTTTAATCCAGCACCATATCGATTGAAAGCACCATAATAAGGCTCATCCCAATTGTTTCCCAAAGGCGCAAGCTCAATAAAGTTGCAGCATTCCTCATTCCCATAGCAAAATGTATTTGCTTCACCTTCAGAATAAGTTTCCCATTTTGTGCATAACCTTGACTCATCAACACCCCAGTTAAAGTCAGTGTTTCCAACAGTTAAATCAACAATACCCCCCACACTTTCTTCACCATCATTATCTTCATCATAGGTACTGTCTTTGTTATATTCTAGATCAATCGTTATAGTTTTTTCAGGCTCAGCATAAACAATAGGCAAAATATTAAGAGTTACTAACACTAAGCTGACTAATAGAATAAGGACTACTCCCCAGAAAACCACCCTCTTTTTCATATTTATACTAGCTTAGTATATACCAGCTTAGAGTATACCTTTATAAATAGTTTTCGTTAATAATCAAGGTATGTTATAGAAATTAGTTATATCTTTGGAATCAATTCAGGCACATCCAGCACTATTTGGCAGATTATTGCGTCTTTTTTTATCTTTAGTTCTTCCTTTTCTATCTCTGGTCTTTGTTCGCTTGTTAAAAAAGGCTGATCCATATAGTATTGTTGGTAAAAGTCCTTAACATTACCTGGATTAAAGATTTCCCTTACAGAAACATTACTTGGGACAATAGAACGGGGCAGTTTAACTGATCTCGTGAGGTAGATTGAATTATCTTCTGTCTTCCTGTCAATCTGACCCTGCGTTCCTATTCCTAAAGCTATTTCATTTTCTCTATTAAAAGCAACGCCGTCTTTACGATAATAAAGCATGTACAAGTATATATCTTGGTTTGACATATTTTTCAAGAATGAAGTTCCATTTATAATTATTTCTTTTTTTTCTTTTTCTTTCTTTTGGGAGATATTTCCTTTTTAAGCCATTTAGTAACCATATAACTAACTGCAGAACTGATAACTGCTGTTACTACGGCCCATGCTATTTTCTTTTTTAGGCTTTTTGCCATATAGAGCTTATTGAGAATGGGTGTATTTAAAACTTTCTCCTGCCTTAGCCCTTACTTTGGAACCTTTTGAAGTTCATCAGCTGTTGTTATGCCCTTTTTGACCAAACCTTCAACAACAGCATATAAAGATTTAATCTTAGTGGCTTGTGATAAATTTTTTTGTATATCTCCAACATCATCTTCGCTTGCAATGATCTGCCTGGCAGTTACCCTACCTTTATAGCCTATATTGTTACATTTAGGGCAGCCCTTCCCCTTCCAGTTTGTGTAATCTACCCAAGAGTCTTCTTTTGTTTCGTATTTACAACCTTCATGGATCATTCTTACAAATCTTTGCGCTATAGCACCTTTGAATACTTGGGTAAGTTTTTTTTGGTTTACACCTGTATTGGCAAGATACTCTAATGCTCTTAAAGAATCAGTAGCATTTAATGAACCAATAACTGTTTTCCCCCTATAAGCTTGGTCTATTGCTATTTCTGCAACTTCCAGCCTGCTTATATCATCTAAATAAACCATGTCTGGATTGAATTGATCTATTACCTTAGACACCTCTTTAGGGTCAGCATATCTTAGGTTTGTATCTATATGGTGCACTCCAGTGGGGGTTGTTTCTCCTCCAAGTGCAAGAAGAACATTATCTGGTCTGTTTTTCATATACAGCAGGTTATGGGCAATTGTAGTTTTGCCATTGCCTGGAAGGCCAGCAATGATTACCAGTCCGCCTCCTTCCTTAAGCAAGCCAAATCTTATATCGCTTTCTGGGTCATCAAAATCAGAATTTTGGTATTTTTCATGAAATATCTTTACCCTATATTGGTCTCCAAAATCAGAGCTCAGTTTTGAAAGGGTTAAAATCACATCCTCTTCAGCTATTTTTGACATTGCTTTAATTTGTGCTGAGTCTCCATATTCTAAAAGTCTTTTGGTTTCTGTCTTTTTCTTTAGTGACCGAGGTATCCTGACTTTTTTCTCTTCAAGCTTGTTGAACATGCACTCAAGCTCATCACCAAGAGAATCGCTCATACATTTTGGTATTGAATCCCTGTCATAAAGAATTCCATCTATCCTATATCTTATAGGGGCATTATCCCTGAAAATCTCAAAATAGATATCAGTCGCATTATTCCTTACAGCTTCAGAAAGAAGCAAATATGCTAATCTTTTTACAGGATTGCTGTCACCTGATTCATCAAGATCTAAGACCTTATCAGGTTTAGAAAATTCTAGCTCAAACTCTCTACCCTCTTGCTCTATTTCTTCTATTAATGCAGCAATTTTATCAATAGTTTCATCTTCAGCCATGCTATATCAGGAGTAGGTTATTGTTTTTAAATTTATTCATTGGTTATCACTACATAATGGATATTTCCAACTAATTTCTTGTTTCAATTGTGATTTCCAAAACCTCCCCACATCCCTGTCCCAAATCCGTTTGATAAACAAATCCTAACAACAACCTTTATATATATCTTTTAAGGAATTAGTCCTATGAAATCATTTTTGGGGGGAATTCATCCTAGGTATCACAAGATAACGAGAAAAGACAGGATAAAGGTAGCTCCTTTGCCGAAAAAGGTAATATTGCCTTTGCAGCAGCATATTGGTGCTCCTTGTGAATCGCTTGTTAATCCTGGAGATATTGTTAAGGTTGGGCAGAAGATTGCTGAAAGCAAATCATTTGTTTCTGCCCCTATACATGCTTCTATTTCTGGCAAGGTTTTAGGGATAGTTAAAGAGAAACATCCTACATTGGGGGAGTGTAAGGCTATTGTTATAGAATCAGATGGCAAGGTTGAGTGGATTGAAAGCATAAGGAAGAGAGAGAAAATCAATGACTTAAATAAAGATGACTTAAGGAATATAATAAAAGAAGCAGGCATTGTAGGGTTAGGCGGAGCTGCTTTTCCTACGCATGTAAAATTATCGCCTCCTGCTGAGAAAAGGATTGATACTGTTATTTTGAATGGAGCTGAGTGTGAGCCTTACCTGACATGTGACCATAGAATAATGTTAGAGCAGACTGAAAGGATAATAAAAGGGTTTCAGGTAATAATCAGGATTCTAGGGGTTGAAAATTGTTATATTGGAATTGAGGATAATAAGCAGAATGCTATTGGATTATTTGAAGAAAAATTACATGATATGGGATTAAGTGAAAAGATAAAGGTAGTTAAGCTGAAAACAATATATCCTCAGGGAGCAGAGAAGAATCTGATTTATTCTATACTATTAAGGAAAGTTCCTTCTGGTGGTTTGCCAATGGATATTGGTGTTGTAGTGCAGAATGTTCAGACTGCTAAAGCAATATATGATGCTGTCTATGAAGGCAAGCCTTTGATTGAAAGGGTAGTTACAATAACAGGGGCTGTTAAAGAGCAAAAGAATCTTCTTGTGAAGATTGGAACACCTGTTAAAGACTTAATTGAATTTTGTGGAGGTTATGAAGGTTCTATTGGGAAGGTAATTTCTGGTGGTCCAATGATGGGCATTGCGCAGTATTCTGATGATGTTCCTATAATCAAGGGTTCGTCTGGTATATTGGTTCAGAGAAAAGAGGTTTTAAAGGCAGAAGAGAGGGATTGTATTAGATGCAGCAGGTGTGTTGACAAATGCCCTATGCAATTGATGCCGACAATGATTTCACAGTATGCGCAAAATGATAATTTTGACAAATGCGAGGAGTATTTTGCTTTAGACTGCTACGAATGTGGTGTATGCAGTTATGTTTGTCCTAGTAAGATTCCTTTGGTTCATTGGATAAAGTATGCTAAAAATGAATTGATGAAGAGGAAGAAAAAATAATTAATAAAAAAGAAATCAATAATAAAAAATAATTATCAAAAATAAAATGGAAGAAATTAGAAAAGAAGAAAGTGAGCAAAAAGAAAAAAAGCTTACAGTATCTTCTAACCCGCATATTAAGGATAAGGATAATGTAAATAAGATAATGTGGTATGTTATAGCAGCTTTGATGCCTGCTTTGGTGGCTGGAGTTTATTTCTTTAAGGGCAAGGCTGTTTTGGTGATATTGCTTTCTGTGGTTTCTGCTGTTTTAAGTGAAGCAGGTATTCAGAAATTTATGAAAAAACCAATCACGATAAATGATGGCTCTGCGGTTTTGACTGGTTTGCTGCTTGGGTTGATATTATCTCCACTAGTTCCATGGTGGATTCCTATTTTTGGAGCGATGTTTGCAATTGCTATTGGAAAGATGGTCTTTGGAGGGCTGGGGCATAATATCTTTAATCCTGCTTTAGTTGGAAGGGCTTTTTTAGTTGCTTCGTGGCCTTTGCTAATGGCAACATGGTTATTGGTTGATGGTACAACAGGGGCTACCCCATTAGGATTGATGAAATTACAGGGAATAACAACTCCTTATCTGAATTTATTTTTAGGAAATATTGGCGGAACAATAGGAGAGACTTCTGCTATTGCTATATTAATAGGTGCAGCGTTCTTATTTTATAAGAAAATTATTGACTGGAGGGTTCCTGCAACTTATATTGGAAGTGTTTTTGTCTTTGCTTTTATATTTGGGCAGGATCCTGTGTTCCATGTTTTAGCTGGTGGATTGCTGATAGGGGCTTTTTTTATGGCAACTGACTATGTTACTTCACCTATTACAAAAAATGGGAAATTGATATTTGGTATTGGTTTAGGCTTATTGACAGTTTTGATACGGCTTTACTCTGGCTTAGGAGAAGGGGTTATGTATTCAATATTATTGATGAACAGCTTAACGCCATTAATTGACAGGTTTACAAGAATAAAACCTTTTGGATTTAGGAAAAAATGAATATAAATTCACTTTTAGGAAAGGAATCGACAAAGATGATAGTAGTGTTGGTAGTTGTTTCGTTACTTGCAGCTACGTCTTTATCTATGGTTTATGAGAAGACAAGACCAACAATTGAAGAAAATAAACGAATAGAGTTAAAAAATTCATTAGGAGAAGTATTTCCTTTAGGTGATAGATTTGAAGAAAATAATGAATTAGCTCTAATATCAGAGGGAAGAGAGGGAATAAAAAAGATGTTTGATGGTTATGATAAAGAAGATAATAAAATTGGAGTAGTTTTATTGATGGATACTATTGGTTTTGCAGGTTCGATAAGGATGTTAGTTGGAGTTGACAATTCAAAAAAAATAACCGGGATGAAGATTTTAGAGCATCTTGAAACTCCAGGATTAGGAGAGAGAATTACAGAGGATGAATTTTTAAATCAGTTTACAGGCAAGCCAATAACATTACAAATAGAGGATGTAGATGCTATAACCGGCGCTACAATATCTTCAACAGCTGTTATTGAAACAATAACCGGGAATGTAGGCAGGATTTCAGAGTATCTTGTTGAAGATGAAGTTATAGGGGCAACTCCTCTTGGGAATGAAAGTATAATAGTCATGAATAAAACCATAGAAAATGCAAGCAGTTAAAGATTTTTGGAAAGGGATATGGGAAGAGAATCCAATATTTAGATTAATATTAGGTATGTGTCCAACGCTAGCTGTTACGAATATGGCTATAAACGGTTTTGTTATGGGTGTGGCTACACTCTTTGTTTTGCTTGGAAGTGCTTTGGTTGTTTCTTTGGTCAGAAAGCTTGTTCCTTCGAAAGTGAGGATTCCGGTGTTTATTGTGATAATAGCTACGTTTGTTACAATAGCAGATTATGTTTTAGCAGCTTCGGTTCCAACTATACACAAGGTTTTAGGTATTTATGTTCCTTTGATTGTGGTTAACTGCATTATATTAGGAAGGATGGAAGCGTTTGCTTCCAAATATCCTTTGCATAGGTCACTTTCAGATGCTCTTGGCTCTGGTGTTGGATTTACAATTGGCTTGATTGTATTGGCTTCTGTAAGGGAGTTGTTTGGTTTTGGTTCTATATTTGGTTTTAATTTGGTGTGGGGGAGTTTCCAACCTATGCTTATTATGAAATTGCCAACAGGAGCGTTTATTACATTAGGATTGTTGATAGCTTTGATGAATTTTATAACAAAGAGAAAGGCAGAATCAAAATGCGCTGTATGCCATGGAGCGAAAGATGATTAGAGAATTACTGATGATATTTTTCGGAGCAGCAGTTGTGAATAATTTTGTACTTTATAGATTCCTTGGAATATGCCCTTTTTTAGGTGTTTCTAAGAAAACCAAGCCGGCCTTGGGCATGGGTATGGCTGTTACTTTTGTGATGGTAATTGCAGGCATGGTTACATGGCTGATCCAGACATTTATTTTGGATAAGTTTAATCTGCCGTTTTTGCAGTATGTTTCATTTATTTTGGTAATTGCTACTTTGGTTCAATTGATAGAGATGTATTTGAAGAAGTATAATCAGGCATTGTTTAAGGCGTTTGGGATTTATTTGCCTCTGATTACTACAAATTGCGCAATATTAGGACTAGCTTTATTGAATTTTGTCTTAGGTTATAATTTTATTGAAGCTTTGGTGTTTTCAATTGGAGCTGGTGCTGGTTTTACAATGGCTTTATTGATAATGTCAGGCATAAGAGAGAAATTAGAGCTGGCTCCTGTTCCGGATTCATTGAAAGGAGTTCCAATTGCTTTGATTATTGCTGGGATTTTGGCTTTAGCGTTCATGGGTTTCAGTGGTATGATGTAAATGTTATTAGCAGCTATCTTAACAATGGGGATCTTGGCTTTAGCTTTTGCAATAGGTTTAGCAATAGCTTCAAAGAAGTTTCATGTTGAGCATGATGAAAGGATAGATATGGTAAGGGATGTTTTGCCTGGCTATAATTGCGGTGCTTGCGATTATGGAAGCTGTGATAATTATGCAAAAGAGGTTGTTGCTAATAGTAGTGTGGCTTGTAATTTGTGTGCTCCAGGTGGGGAAGAGGTTGCATGTAATGTTGCAGAGATAGTTGGAAGAGAAATTGCAGGCAAGAAGATTCAGTTAGTTGCCCAGCTTAAATGCAACGGTGGTAAAAAAGAAACAACTTCAAAGTTTGAATATGATGGAGTTAAGACCTGTACAGCAGCTAATTTATTGGCTGGTGGGTTTAAATCATGCAGCTATGGCTGTATTGGTTATGGGGATTGTGTTAAGGTTTGCAGGTTTGATGCTTTAAAGATGAATGACAATGGAATACCAGTTGTTGATAAGGAGAAATGCACAGCATGTGCTGCTTGTGTTAAGAAATGCCCCAAGGAATTGTTTAAATTAGTTCCAAAATATAAGAAGGTTCATGTTCTTTGTTCTTCTAAGGATTTAGGAAAGGATGTTGTTAAGGTGTGCAAGGTTGGGTGTATTGCTTGCAAAGCTTGTGAGAAAGTGTGTCCGTCTGATGCTATACATGTCAAGGACAATTTAGCAGAAATAGATTATTCTAAGTGTACTATGGCTGGTAAATGTGTAGGGGTTTGTCCACGTAAGATAATTGTGGATGAGCGAGTTAAGGCTTAGCTATATCCCATAATGATTTAAAGTGGCTTCTGAAAGAATCTGCAACTTCTTTGTTTTTTGTGACAATAACATGATAAGGGGGTGTCCAGATGAAATCTGCTGACTTATTTCCATATACTACTGTAGTTACAGGTGACAAGTAATCTTTTGATATGTATCTGAATTGACTGTTCTTGGTCTGTAAAATCTTCCCTCTTAAATCCCCCCTTACAAGGACCTTTTCGTGAATATTGTATTTGATTAGTTCATTCATAAATTGATGTACTGCTATTGGAAGAACTTTTTGGAATCTACCTTCTTCACCAAAAGCAACATAGTCTTGACCAGTTCTTATAATCTCCTTGAGGATGGTCTTTAGTCCTTCTTTTCCCTTGTAGATCTCAACCTTTGTCTCTTGCTCCTTTGTTTTTGTCGAACTTATAAGCTCAGGCAGTGCTTTTTTCAATTTGGTTTCTTTTTCTTTTAAGTCTGAAAGTAGTTTTTTTGGGTTTGCTGCAGAGAAATACTTAACATTATTTTTTATGATAAATGAAACTAAGCCCTTTTCCATTAACTTCCCTGTTAATTGGTACATAAGTGTTCTATCTAGGTTAGTCTTTTGTGATATTTTGGTTGCTGTTACTTCTCCTGCGCTTAAAAGCGCCAGATATACTTTTGCTTCCTTTTCTTCCAAGCCAAGTCCTTCAAGGAGTTTTTGCAGGTCCATAATGTTGGTTGTACCTTCACATATATAAGTGTTGTGATTCAATCACAACAAATGTTTAAATATGAGTGGCGGTTACTACCTATTAATGGTTAAGTTAGGTAGTGAAGAATGAAAAATGAATGAAATAAAAATAACTTATGGAATCGGTAGAGGGGATACAAGTGTTGCTGCGTATCACTCTGCTTTGAGAAACGCAGGGATTGCTGAATTCAACTTTGAAGGCGAGAGGGTCATTATCCCTAAGAATAGTAAGGTAAGGTTGCTTAGGGCTCACGAGAGGCCGCTACTTAATCAAATGGGTGAAACTGGAGATCTTGTTCACCTTGCTATTGCAAAGAGTTTTGGCTCAGAAAAGGGAAGAGAATATTTTGCAGGTCTTGGGTGGGTGCAGGATGAAGAGGGTGCGGGCTTTTTTGTCAGATATCCTGGAATTGATCCTGTGTCGATGTACTCAAAGGAGTCTGTTGAAGGTCTTATTGATAAGGGCATTGAATCCATCGAAGAGGTAGATAAGAAAAGGGAATGGGGCGAGATTGAGAAAATAGTCATCAGTAAAAAATGCGAAGGAACTCCGGTTTCTGTTGTTGTTGCGGCAGTTTACAAGACTGCTAAGTTCTAAGATGAATATTGAAATTTCTGTTACATAAAACTTGGAGTTAGACTATAATATATAAATTTTTTTGACAGAAAAACTATTACCCTTATAATTTAACCACCTCTTAATGACTAAATAATCAAAAAATAGTAAAGTTTATAAATACGGTTGATATTCCTATTTAATGCACAGAACAAAAAGTTTATTAAGTGTGGTTTCTAGGATATTAATAGGGGTGAGCATCCATGGTTAAGTTTATAGTTGTTGCAGGAGGAGTTATGTCTGGTGTAGGCAAAGGAGTTACGACTGCTTCTGTTGGCAAGATTCTTCAGGAATATGGTTATAAGGTTACTGCTGTAAAGATAGATCCCTACATTAATTATGATGCTGGCACTCTTCGTCCTACTGAACACGGTGAAGTGTGGGTGACGGATGATGGCGGTGAGATTGACCAGGATTTGGGTAATTATGAAAGATTTCTTGGAATGGATATTCCTAAGAAGAATTGTATTACAACCGGCCAGATTTATGGCAAGGTTATTGAGAATGAAAGAGCAGGGAAGTACTTAGGTGAGACGGTCCAGTTTATCCCGCATATTCCTGATGAGATTAAAAGGAGGCTGAATGATTCTGCAAAAGGCTATGATTTCTGTTTGATTGAGATAGGCGGGACAATAGGGGATTATGAGAATATTCCATATTTGTTTGCAATGAAGAGTTTAGAGAGGGAGATTGGCAAAGAAAATATTGTTTATATGTTGATAACATATCTGCCTGTGCCATCACATATTCAAGAGATGAAGACAAAGCCAACACAACAGGCTATAAGGTTGTTGACAGAGCATGGGATAATTCCTGATTTTATAATATGCAGGGCGGGGAAAGCTTTGGATGATGTAAGGAAAAAGAAAATAGAGATTTATGCTAATATTAGATCTTCGCATGTTATTTCTGAGCCGGATATTGATACTATTTATAGAATTCCTTTGGATTTAGAAAAAGAGAAATTAGGTTTGAAGATATTAAAGGAGTTTGGTATGAAGCCAAAAGCAAGGCCGAATTGGAGAGAATGGAAGAAATTAGTTGAGAATATTGTTGACCATGGAAAAAAGATTAAGGTAGCGATGGTTGGCAAGTATGTTGATATTGGTGATTATAGCTTAGCGGATGCTTATATTTCAATAAATCAGGCTTTGCAGCATGCTGCTGCTAATTTAAAGGCTAAGGTTGAGATAGAATGGATTGATTCAAAGAAATTTGAAAAAGATTCTTCTAAGTTAAAAGAATTGAAGAATTATAACGGAATAATAATTCCAGGTGGTTTTGGCGGTTCAGGAGTTGAGGGCAAGATAAAAGCTATTAAGTTTGCCAGGGAGCATAATATTCCATTCTTAGGATTATGCTATGGTATGCAATTAGCAGTAGTTGAGTATGCACGGAATGTTTGCGGGATGGAAGGTGCGAATACTGCTGAAGTGAAGAAAACAAAGTATCCTGTTATTGATATACTGCCTGCTCAACGGAAGTTAATGAAAGAGAGCAAATATGGCGGTACAATGAGATTAGGAGCTTATGCTGCTATGCTGAAGGATGGTTCAAAGGTACTTTCTTTGTATAAGGATAGGATTGAAGATGATAAGAAGAGGATTCTTAGGTTGAAGAAAAATGGGAAGGAATCATTTAGGTTAGGGATATTGGAGAAAAGGAAAAAGGTTGTGCTGGAAAGGCACAGGCATAGGTTTGAGGTTAATCCGAAGTTTATATCTAAACTGGAAAGTAAAGGATTAGTGTTTTCAGGTTATCACATTAGAAAAGATAAGGCTAAGCTGATGGAATTTATTGAATTGCCAAAACATAAATATTTTATAGCAACACAGGCACATCCTGAGTTTAAATCTTCACTGACAAACCCTGCTCCTTTGTTTTATGGATTTGTTAAGGGTTGTTTGAAATAATTTTTCCAAAAAGTTTATAAATGATTACAATATTTTAATTTTAGTAATCAGTCAAAAACCCGCTTTCTTAGGGGGAACCCTTTTTTTATCGACGTGAAATATATACTTGAGTATAGAAAAATATATTAATAAGCTGGTATCATTTATTATTCTTGATACTACAATAAAAGTGTCAAGATTGCAAATTTCTTTTTGCGCAATCTTATTTCATTGTAAGAGGTTACAATGAATGTTATAAAAATTAAAAACAAATTAGTGGGAGGAATAAAATGACAAAAATAAAAGGAATAAATAAGGTTTTGATAATAGGTTCTGGCCCGATAGTTATTGGGCAGGCATGTGAGTTTGATTATTCTGGAACACAGGCATGTAAGGCGTTGAGGGCTGCGGGTTATAAGATAGTTCTGGTTAATTCTAATCCTGCAACAATAATGACTGATCCAAAGATGGCTGATGTTACTTATATTGAGCCGTTGACAGTTGAGGTTATAGAGAAGATCATTGAAAAGGAAAAACCAGATGCATTATTGCCTAATCTTGGAGGGCAGACTGGTTTGAATCTATCTTCAGAGCTTTACAAAAGCGGATTTCTGAAGAAACAGAATGTTAAGATTATTGGAGTTCAGGCAGATGCCATTGTTAGAGGGGAGGATAGAATTGAGTTTAAGAAGGCAATGAAAAGTTTAGGGGTGCCTTTGCCTAAAAGCGATCCTGCTTATACTGTTGAAGAGGCGTTGAAGATTGCAAAAGAATTAGGTTATCCTGTTGTAGTAAGGCCTGCTTATACAATGGGGGGCACAGGAGGAGGAATAGCATATAATGAAGAGGAGCTTAAGACAATTGGCAGCAGAGGTATTGCTGCTTCAATGATTGGGCAGATCTTGATTGAGGAAGCTGTTATAGGATGGGAAGAATTAGAATTAGAAGTGGTGAGGGATATAAAGAATAATATGATAACTGTGTGCTTTATAGAGAATGTTGATCCTATGGGAACCCATACAGGTGATTCTTTTTGTACTGCACCTATGCTGACTATTTCAGAAGAGCTACAGAAGAAAATGCAGGACTATTCCTATAAGATTGTTGAGACAATTGGTGTAATAGGGGGAACAAATATACAATGGGCGCATAATCCTAAGGATGGAAGATTAGTTATTATTGAGATTAATCCAAGAACATCCAGAAGTTCAGCTCTTGCTTCAAAAGCAACTGGACTTCCAATAGCTTTGATTTCAGCAAAACTTGCTGGAGGATTAACTCTTGAGGATATACCTTACTGGAGAAAAGGAACCTTGGATAAATATTCGCCTTATGGTGATTATGTTGTTGTTAAATTCTCAAAATGGGCTTTTGAAAAATTCAAAGGTGCAGAGGATAAGTTAGGAACGCAGATGAGGGCAGTAGGGGAAGTGATGAGCATTGGCAAGAATTACAAAGAAGCATTCCAGAAAGCAATAAGGTCTTTGGAAGCGAAAAGATATGGTTTAGGGTTTGCAAAGAATTTTAATTCGCTTTCTCTTGATGAATTGAAGAAAAAGTTAGCATATCCATCAAGCGAGAGACAGTTCATAATGTATGAGGCTATCAGAAAAGGGATGACTGTAGAGGAGCTTCATGAATTAACTTATATCAAACAGTGGTTTATTGAGCAGATGAAGGAATTGGTTGAGTTTGAAGAGAAGATTTTAAAGTGTAAAGGTGGGGAGCTTCCTGATGAGTTGTTGATAAAAGCAAAAGAGGATGGATTTTCTGATAAGTACCTTAGCCAAATTCTTGGAGTTACAGAGAAATCGATAAGGGATAAGAGGATAAGTTTGGGTAAAGAGGAAGCTTGGTGTACTGTTAAGGTTAGTGGGGCTGATGCAGCTTATTATTACTCTACCTATAATGCTCCAAATGAGGTTGAGGTAAGCCAAAATGAAAAGAAGATAATGGTTATTGGTGGAGGGCCTAATAGAATCGGACAGGGCATAGAGTTTGATTATACGTGCGTGCATGCAGCATTTACATTAAGGGAGGAAGGGTATGAATCAGTAATGGTTAATTGCAATCCAGAGACGGTTAGTACTGATTATGACACATCTGATAAGCTTTATTTTGAGCCTTTGACTGTAGAGGATGTTTTAAGTATATATAAAAAAGAGAAGCCGATTGGTGCAATATGCCAGTTTGGGGGGCAGACTCCTTTGAATATTGCAAAAGAGTTAGAGGATGCTGGAGTTAAGATATTAGGGACAAGCCCTGAGAGCATAGATTTAGCAGAAGACAGGAAAAGGTTTAAAGAGGTTATGACCAAGTTAGGGATTCCACAACCAGAAAGCGGCACTGCAGAGACTTTACAAGAAGCTTTGGAGATTGCAAAAAAGATTGGATATCCTTTAATGGTTCGTCCTTCTTATGTTTTAGGTGGAAGAGGTATGGAGGTAGTTTATGATGAGGAGATGCTGACTAACTATGTTAATGCAGCAGTTGGAATCACTCCAGATAAACCAATACTTATTGACAGATTTTTAGAAAATGCAATAGAAGCAGAGGTTGATGCAATAGCAGATGGAGAAACTGTTGTTATTCCAAGTGTTATGGAGCATATTGAATTAGCAGGTGTTCATTCAGGGGATAGTGCCTGTTCAATACCTCCAAAGACTATTGCTGAGAAGCACATTAAAACTATGGAAGAATATACTAAACGAATTGCAATAGAGTTAAAGGTTATTGGGCTTATGAATATGCAGTATGCTATAGCTGATGACAAGGTGTATGTGCTAGAGGCAAATCCCAGGGCTTCCAGAACGGTTCCTTTAGTATCTAAAGTAACAAATGTTTCGATGGCTGCGATAGCAACAAGAGTTATGTTGGGTAAGAAGCTGAAGGACATGAACATTACCAAGAAAAAATATTCTCATGTTGGAATCAAGGAAGCTGTATTTCCATTTAATATGTTTCCAGAGGTAGATCCTTTATTGGGACCTGAAATGAGGTCAACTGGTGAAGTTTTAGGTATGGCAGATTCTTTTGGTTTAGCTTTCTTTAAGGCACAGGATGCTGCAAAGCAAAGACTGCCTACAGAAGGAACTGCTTTGATAACAGTAGCTCCAAGAGAGCAATCGGAGGATATTGTTGATGCAGCAAAGATTTTAACTGAGATTGGCTTTAAGCTGAAAGCTACTTCGGGTACACAGAAATTTCTTTCAGAGAATGGAGTTAAGGCTGAATTGATTAAGAAGATGCATGAAGGAAGGCCAAATATTGTTGATGCTCTGGAGAATAAGGAGATAAATCTTGTGATTAATACTCCAATTGGTAAATTGAGTAAACACGATGACTCTTACATCAGGAAGGCAGCTATAAAGCATAGGGTTGCGTATATGACAACACCTGCTGCTGCAAAGGCTGCTGCAGAAGGGATTAAGGCTTATATTAAAAACCCTGGAAGTGTTAAATCGCTGCAGGAGTATCATGCTGAGATTGAGTAGGAATAGGGTTTTTTCATTAGTTTTTTAAATAGAAATTCATTCTTGAAGGTATGGAAGTTGAATCAATAGAAAGATTAAGGGTTGAACGTATATTTGATGCTCATGCAATTCTTTATCATATGTTCAGAGATAGTGATATGTCTGTTCAAGAATATGATAGAAGGGAGAAAGAATTATATAGTGAATTAATCCCATATTCAAGAACTGAGTCTTCTATTGCTAAATTCCAGTCTTTGTATGAGAAAACACTTAGAGATGTTTGTATTAATGGTGCGTCCATTGATGATATCAATCAAATGCGGGAAGGACTAGACCACGAAAACCTACATGCACTTGCAACATTAAAATGGGCTGAACAGGAAGGAATAGAACTGGAGATGGAGTATGGGCTACGTGTCTGTCACACACAGTATCCCTGGGAGAAAACATATAGTTTAATTCCTTATCTTGAATATCCTGGTATTGCTGAAAAATTAAATTATGATAAGGAGAAGTTCCTTGATTTCTTTGATTTCCTATTCGCTAATTCAGATTCTTCTCCAATAGATAAGAAGATATATGGTTAGAGTTTATTTTCTTGAGATTTCCTAGTTGCGCTCGACTTCGTCTCGGCAAACCATGAGAATGGTGGTGGATTAAGAAACAGACTATTGCTCATCTTTATGATATAAATCTAAGAATATTACTTTATCTTCCTTTTCAATATAAGCGTAAGACAGCCTAAAAGGAGAAATATAGACTTCCCTTGTGCCTTTTCTTGAATGCATCATTGGTTTGCCTATCTCAGGAAATGCTATTATTTTAGTGATTTGTTTCTTAACTTTTTCTTTCAGCAGATTATTTTTTATTTTCTTGATCTTCTTCAAGAAATCCGGTTTATAATCTATATTTAGCATTTAGATAACTCTTTAAGAAACTTATCTGCAGGCATAGAAACAAATTCTCCCTTTTCATACCTCTTCCATGCTTCTTCGGTTCTTTTAGCAAACTCTAAATCTTCTATTAAATTTTTACTCAATTTATTGGCCTTTTTCATTATAATTTGGTCTTTATTCTGGATAATGAGCAATTTCTCACCTTCGTGAATTCCTTTTCTCATTTCAGCAGGTATTACAACCTGTCCTTTTGAACTCATCTTTGTTATAGCAACATCCATTCTATATCACCAAGTAAGATTAATCTTACCCACTATATAAATGTTTTGTTTTTCAGTTCAATCAAGCTCGTAGAGCCTACCAGAACCATAATAAAGGGGCATGAGAATGGAAAAAGAAATAAAAAATTATTCAAACAAACCCTTAGCCCAGCCTATCCTTTTGGTAAACACTTCGATAAGCCCTGAACTGCAACCCTTCTTTAATCCCCCCTTATCTTTTCCAGGCTTTAGTTCTAATATTTGAGAACAAGAACAGCCATAAATAATTTGTTCTTCAACTGTTTCTAAACATTTATCATCTCCGAAACAGTCAATAAGTCCGTCATTATCTTCATCAGCATCGTCAACTGTTCCATCACAATCATTATCAATATTATCACAAACTTCAACTGCGCCTGGATAGATTGTTGGTTCAGTATCGTCGCAATCAATGTCATTAGGGTATCCATCATCATCAAAATCTCCTGGCATAGCTAAAACAGAGACCTCAACATCTTCACCTTCGGATGGGAGATCTGCTCCAAAAAGCTGGATATCCCAATCTCCTTCCTCAGGATTATCTATTTCATAAATTTCAGATGTTGGAGTATTAATATGAGTTATATCAGAAGCATTTGTAGAGCGATTTATTATTCTTCCAGATGGCGTTATTAGTGTCATTACCACATCGCTTCCCAGCCATATTGATGTAAATGTTGCAGTGCTGATTGAGTAAATATATACAGTTTGTGTAGTTGTTTGGAGGGGTTCAAGAAGTGTGAGGGAAATATCCATAAAATTCGGTCTTAAATCCAGGTTATTCGTATCAATTTGGTAATAGTTAGGATAACCTATATTAGTTTGATAGTCACTCCAGACGTTTCCTAAAGTGCTTGTGCTCCATATATTCGTGTTTGGTGAAAGTGAAAAAGCGTTTAAACCGTTATTTGAGAAGAAATTATTTATGAAAGTGTTTTGGTTTGTGTTTGTTTGAAGGTTTATACCATAATTAGTATTATCAGTTATTTTGTTGTTATCAAAAGAGTTTAAGGAACCCCCAGATACACTAATCCCATCAAAATTATTATTGATGGTATTTCCTGCTACTAAGCTATTTGAGGTATCTGTGATAACAATTCCAGCAACAGTGTTATTTATTACAGTATTGTTTTCAATTGTTTCGTTATTGCCGTCATCTATGGAAATTCCTACGCTGTTATTTTCTATATCATTGTCTGTCACGTCATTATCACCCCTGTCTATATTATTAATTGCTGATTTGGATGTATCATGTTTGGCTTTCATTATATTAGACACCGTTGTGTACAGCCTGTTTTGGTACTGCCTACTAGCTTCTTCCACATTTTGAGTGAAAGTATCTTTTTTTTCTATTTGAATTCCAATTCTGCTTTCGGTTACAATATTGCCACGAATTACATTAGAGCCAGATGAATTGCTCGAATGAATCCCAACAGTGCTATAAAGCAAAGAATTTTCAGTTATTATGTTATTACTGGATGATCCTATGAGCACTATTCCATCATATATGCTTTCTTGAACATTATTCAAATTGATGGAATTGCCACTGGAAGACACTAAAATCATTCCAAAGTCGCTATTAGTCACGTTATTTCCCGATATATCGCTTCTATTAGTTCTCATTATTACAATTCCAGCAACAGTGTTGTTTTGTATGGTGTTGTCTGTTATCGTGTTGTTTGAAGAATAATCTATATGGATTCCCTCACCGTTATAAATGACTGTATTGTTTGCAATAGTTTGGTTTGAGGAGTTGGTAACGGAGATGCCAACGGTGTAGTTCTCGATGGTATTGTTTGCCACAGTACCACCATCACCACGGATATTATTAATCGCGTTCTTGGCTGCATCATGTTTTGTTTTCATAATGTTACTAATCGTCGTAAATCGCCGATTTTCCATGTAAATGATGCCGTCAATGTTATTGCTGAACAGGTTGTTAATTACTTGACTTTTATTTGTTGACTGCAATCGTATACCAACTATATTGTTTTGAATTGTGTTGGATATAAAATTGATGTCAGAAGAATCAACAATAGAAAATCCCTCTGTATTGTTCTCTGCAATATTATAATTAAAAGTAGTAGTTGATATGGCTTGACCTCTAATACCAAAATCATTGTTGGTGACTGTGTTGTTAACTAATTCGATGTTTGTTGTTGAATTAAGACTTATACCAATAGAAAAGTTCTGGACATTGCAATTTTCTATCATGAACGTCTCAGCTTCATAAACACCAATAACCTGAATTCCAGTTCCAAAACCATTTCCTGTAATGATGTGTCCTTGACAGTCTAGTGGTGCGCTAAGAATTAGTCCATCACCTAAGCAGGAAAGATCAGAATACAGGGTTGTATCTATTGTTATTGTATCTCCACACGCAATCGGCACATCACATACTGCTCCTTCATCAACACTTCCATCGCAATCATTGTCTATTCCGTCACAAATCTCTGGAGCATCAAAGTTAATCTCTGGATTAATATCATTACAATCTTCAGGGAACCCATAGTTATCATTATCTAAATCAAGAGTTAAATTGCATACAGTTGTTAAATCTGGATAATAATATTCCCATTGTTCAAAAGATACTTCCAAATCGTACATTTGATTCTGTAACTGTTGTTCCCATCCTTCTTTCCACCCTGTAATAATATCAATATCAATTTGAATTTCTACCCTCATATTTTCAATTGAACTAATAAAATCACAATAATCCCCTATATAATTACCTGATTTACAGGTTGTCACTATTTCTCTCACATAATCATATTGTTTCATTAAATCTTTAAGTTCTTGCAGAGGAATATATTCAATAAGATCACAATAATTCCCCATATAATTACCTGATTCACAGGTTGTCACTATTTCACTCCAGTCATCATATTCATTTTCTAAAATACTAATGTTATTCGCTAATGAATTAATATTTGAATTAAGCAATTCAATAATGGAATAATACGCGGAAAAAATCAGTGTATACTCATTTTCAAAAATGGTGCAAAGACACTGTATACCACCTTCATCAACCTCCCCATCACAATCATTATCTACACCGTCACATACTTCTGTTTCCGGGATGCAAGCTTGTTCTACGCAAGCACCATCAAAACATCCATTTTCACATAGAAGAATTTTTCCACAAGCCAGTGCGTTGGCACCAGGAACACAACAATATATTTCTGTTACATGGCTTGAGTTAAAACAATAATCTTCATTTAATTGGGTAGAATTAAAAATATTGGAATAAACACCTCCTTTTACATATTTCATACCTTCTAGGTCAGCAAAAAAAGCTCCAAGAGGTTCTGGCTTTTCAGTATCAGCACCATTTTCAAAAGTACCGTCACAGTCATAATCTACACTGTCTTTGCTACAGTAGTCATGCGGCTGGCCTGGATTTACCAAGCTATTAGTATCATTACAGTCAACAAGGGCCCCATTAGCGCATGTTGCATCACCTGGATTTCCATAACCGTCACTATCTGTATCATTACATACAGCAAGAGCAGTTTGTATTGTGATTACAAATACCAATAGATAAAGAATTGTTTTTTTCATTTTAACCCCTCAATGATTATATATGAATTGATGATTGAAGGGGGTATAAAAACATTATGGAAAAAAATAGTCATAACCTTGGGACAAAAAACCAACCACCTTTACAAGCATGTAGGGGCAGGGGGGAGTGTTCCATCAACCCCCTAGAGCCCACCAGAACCAGGAGAAAGGGGCATGAGAATTGTGGTTATTGAAGGGTTTGTGGATTGCTTTGGATTGAAGAAGTGGGTGATTTAATACAGAAAAAGAAGTCATCCATAAATCAATCTCCCTATTTCCTCATACTTATATTCTTGTAGTACCCCATACGTTTCATATTCCTTGATTAGATCTGGAAATCTGCGCCTGATCGATTTCAATGTATTATCGAACTCACCTGGATTACGAGTTATTATTCCTAAAAGATAATCCCATTTCCCTATTAAACTAGCTATATATGTAACAGATTTATTATTTTTCAATAGAGAGAGAAATTTATTTTCTTTTTCTTCTGAAGGAGTGTATAAAGTTATAAAGACATAATTTATTATCGGAAAGCCCATATTTGGACAATTATATATTGGTTTAAACGAATATATTACCTTCGCATCTATCATTTTTTTTATTCTATTCCTGATAGCGTCTCTTGACAATCCTACTTTTCTGGATAGCTCAGATAAGGGCTTTCTTGAATTTTCATCAAGCTCCCTTAGAATTATTTTATCATATTTATCAAATTTGTAAGGCTTGCCGTAAATAAAAGTAGAATCATATTCCGGAGTTTTAATTTTCTCGGACTTCATATGTAGTGGAATAAGTGCATTATTTAAAAATATATCGTATTTTGCGTGTATTTTCTAAAATAAGTATATAAAACAATCTTCATTTGCAATAAGGTGAATAATATTGATAGAATCAGCAGAAAAGAAAGACGTTTTTGTAGCTGCTTTTGGTCTAACAGCAGGGGAATTAAGGGCTAGCAAATTACCAGATACCTATCTGAATAATGTCTTCACAGAGTTTAGAAGTAAAAACAAGCTTTACACTGCAACATATAATACTCTCCAGAGAACAAAATCAGTAGGGAGTTATATACAGCTTAACGGGTACTATGTAGGAGAAGATTTCGAAGATGTTAAAGCCACCTTTGTAAGCGAAACTTTCAGTCAACTCGGAGCACGCGCAGAAGATAGTATGGCTATTGCACAGATAATTCGCCTCCCAAACACACTAACACAAAGAGAGATAGCTGATTTTGTTGAACTGTGTGAAAGAAATTTTACTGATGTAAAGATTACAGCAGCATATTTTTCTAATGTCCCTATGGATAAATACAAGAATTCTGGTTTGCCGTTGGAAAAAATAACTTGTGAATAGGATTTTAAACCTTTCTCAAGAATAAGCAGCTCAGGGGCCAGGGGGGGTGTTCCTTCAAGCTCGTAGAGCCCACCAGAACAAAGGGGAAGGGGCATGAGAATGGTGGTTATTGAAGGGTTGGTGGTTGCCTTGGGTTGAAGAACTTATTGATAAGGGGCGTGGTGTAGAAGAGAGGTGGGGTTGGATTAAAAATGCAATTTAGGAGGATGGTGAACAACCTGAGCCTTAGCTAGATATAACATAACTCTTGGCAAGGCTTTTCCGCTTCTATCAACATCCTTTGTTAAAAACTCACTCTCAGAAATAAACCAATGGCTGTTATCTGGCTTATAATCAGGACCCTCATGTTCCATCATATTATCACTCATACTTTTTACATAAACAATATCAATTTTCTTACCTTCATTTTTAGGAGCAAATGTAAGCATACATTTCCCTTTAGTCAATCCAATATTATAATTAGCAGGGATGTCACCTTCTTTATTCATTGTGAATACATCTTCTAAATGCTCATTTAATGAAGCCCACAAAGGTTCATCCTTATCATCAATATATCCTTTTCCATCTTCATATCTCATATTTGTAGCAATTAATAAATCAATATCTGGCCGTTCTCCTTTTTTGGTTACATAACCGCCGATACCATATATTGCAAAGAAAACTTCTCCTAAAGTATCGCCTCGGCTAAATTCATCCCAACTTTTATTGGCTTCTCCTGATTTAAGATAGGCCATCGCGTGATGGTTAACTGCTTCAATAATCTTCCGAACATTGGCTAAATCTACTTCTTTTAGTTTTCTGAAGAAACTCTCAGCTGCAACTTTCCCATCAATGGATGATTCTTCACTCATAACCAGAGAAGAATGAATTTCAGCTTTTAAACCTTACTAATCAAGAAGTTGGGGAAGCCAGGCAAGGGGGAGTGTTCAATCAAGCTCGTAGAGCCCACCTGAACCAGGAGAAAGGGGCATGAGAATGGATCTCACAAATCTTACTCTCTTTCCATTTGCAATACTCACAGTTTTTTTCATTAAGTTTTTAAATCAGAATTCATTCTTCTCTAGTATGAATTATGATAATTTAGTTGAAAGAGCAGAGCAGAAACTTTCTGAAAATATGGATAAAATAGATAAAATCCATACTCTTGGTTTGCACAAAGAGCTGCATATGGGTAATAAAAGCAGCCAGATTGTTGTTACGTACCCCTCGGTAGATTTATTGGATGAATTCAATGGAGATAATTTTCTTGTTAATAGTGATGGTCTTAATACCTTGTACATCCATATTCCCTTTTGTACTGGTATTTGTACATACTGTAATTATGCAAGAACTGCAGCATCAGAAAAGGATAAAAGAATCTCAGAATATATGGATTATCTGGATAAAGAATCAGCTATGTTTAAAAGTATATTAGGTGAAATTCAGGTTCAGACAATATACATAGGTGGAGGAACGCCAACATTATTGAGTGAAGATAACCTTGAGAGATTATTTAAGGTAATTAAAAGAGATTATAAGCTTGATAATGATGTAGAATTTACAATCGAAGGAAGCCCGGAAACAGTTACAGTAGGGAAGATTGCTTTAGCCAAACATTACGGAGTAAATAGGGTTAGTATTGGGATTGAGTCTTTTAATGATGGAATATTAGAAAGCATAGGCAGAAGGCATGATTCTGAAGGTGCATATGAAGCTTTAGAAAAGATTAGAAAAGCAGGAATTGACGAAATAGATTTTGACCTGATTAGGGGGTTACCCAACTATACATTAGATATGGTAGTGAATGATATAAAAGGAGTGGAAAGAGCTAAAGTTCCATCTGTAACAAGTTATCAATATTCTTTAAAGCCCTTATCTTTAGACGCTAAAAGGCTTCCAAAGAATGTAACAGAACAGTTGTTACCTCATTTGGTTTTTATGATTGGAATGCAAGACTTAGGATATATACAGTCTCCGATTGACTGGTTTGTTAAAGATGAGTCACATTTGTATAAGCACCAAATGCTGAAATGGCACAAGATGGCTAATCAATTAGTTTTAGGCCAGAGTTCATATGGTTTCTTTAATGGAGTACAGTTTGCTAATTTCAAGGATAGGAAAGCTTACGGAAAAGCCATAAAGGAAGGAAGGTTACCGATTGAGAGAGCAACTAAGTTATCTTTCGATGATATGATGAGAAGAAGATTCCTGTTTGGGTTGAAAACTAAAGTTGATAGGGATAGGTTTAGGAAAATTCATGGAGTTGACCCTACTGAAACTTCTTTTGGTTCGACTTTAAATAAACTGATAGAAGCAGGAGCGATAACAGCTGATGATTCTGGTTTTTCTATTTCTGATGTTGGAGTGTTGTTTGCAGATTGGATACAAATGGCGTTTTATTCGGATGGGTTTAAGAAAGGTTTTTAGTTCCATCAAGCTCGTAGAGCCCACCAGAACAAGGAGAAAGGGGCATGAGAATGGTGGTTGTGGGGAGACTACCTTATTTTATCATAACACTTTTTCTGTTCTTCTTCAGCTCTTGATTTCCCTATAGAATTGTAAATCCATTCAAACCATTTATTATTTTCTTGTATATACTCTAGATTAATTAAAGAAAAACACCCCATGCCTCTTTGAGGTTCTCCCTTATAACTCCAAGAATAAGCATAATCTTCAAAATCCCACATTTCAGTTGCCCCCCTGGGTTTGTTGCACCGATATAAGGGGAGTTCATATTCTTCTAAACAAATATGTTTCCAAATATCTAAAGAATAAGTGTAATTTAATATAACATTATAGGTTCCATCAGGCATTATATCCCTACATTCAACAAATACCCTTTGAGTAAGAGAACCCATGGAATCGATTTCACAATCCATTTTTCTCTCTATTTCATTAAATAAATTATTCAATTCCCCCCCTAATTTGAATTCAAAAGATAAATGGTCTGTGGGAGAGCCTTCTTTATTTAGAGATTTAATCTCTAAAAAAAGTTGATTTTCATCATAATCCTGAACATATATAGAAAAATTTGGTTCTAATAAGGAAATTTCTTTTTCAACCCTATAATATTGATACAAAAAAGTTCCAGTAGTAATTAGAAATCCTGTGATAATACCTATAAAAAAACCAATAACATACCCCCTGATTTCTTTTTTATCCATATTATTTAGGCACTATTATTAGTTATTTAAACCTTCCCATCAAACCCCAACAATGGCGGCAAACTGCCTGAAGAGGATTTTTCCGTTACGAAGTTCGGAAAAATCCTTTTGGCATAGGCTTTTTTGCGAAGCAAAAAAAGTCCGTGTTTGCCTGCCATAGTTGTTGGGGGTTTAGAATGCCTTAAAAGAAGTAGTATTACTCATCACTAGGGTGATAGATAGAATACGCATCCCGGTGGTCAGGAGACTCCGTAGGGTAACAGAGACAGGTTACAAACATGACTCCATAACATATAGCCAGACCTCCTAGTAAAACACCGAAAATCACTTTTGCCTCGGTAGGCAAATTGCTAATATCCTCCATCATATTGCTAATATCATTGGCAAAACTAGGTGCTACCTCATTAGCTTTAACAGAAGCCTCCATTAAGATATTTCCAATTGTCATATCCTATGAGAATGCATTTCGCTTTTTAAACCTTTCTCCAAAACCCAGCACTTTTTGGAATTTAAGAATTCACTCAGACTTAGGAGGGAAATATTGTTTAATAAGTTCCTTCATTGCACTTTCCATTGCAGCTGGGTCTAAAGGTTCTCCCTGTTCAGCTGCCTGCAGAGCATCATAAGATAGCTCACATATGCCATACATCTGTATGCCTATCTCTGTTTCGTTTTCAACTTCTTTGACCCAGTCTATATTCATTATCTCTGAACCCTCTGGCGATACTCTTATCAAAATATCCTGGCTTGTATCTGCTCCTGCCATTGTTTCTTTTAGAAATGCTATTACTTCAGGTCTTGGTTTATAATCATTCATAAATGAGGGAATTGGGTTTGTGAATTTAAACCTTACTAAAAAAACCCAAAAAGTTTATATATACACCAAAATCCTTCTAATTTGAGAAAAAATGGGTGGCGTTGATATTGAAAAAATACCAATTAGTAGTATGTCTGATTCTGATATTCAGGAATTTATAAAAAAGAACTCTTTGACTTTGAAGATTGAAGAGCTTAAGAAAATCTCTAAACTTATCGGTAGAGACCCTACTTTAACTGAAGTTAATATGTTCAACATCCAATGGTCTGAGCATTGTTCTTATAAATCAAGTCGAAACATCCTCAAACTCTTACCTACGTCTGGACCAACAGTCATACAAGGACCAAAAGAAGACGCTGGTATTATTAAATTTGCTAAAGTAGACGGAGAACAATATGGAATAGTAATTGCGCATGAAAGCCATAACCATCCTTCTCAGGTTGTGCCATATGAAGGTGCAGCAACAGGAATAGGTGGGATAGTAAGGGATGTTTTGTGTATGGGAGCTAAGGTTATTGCAACTGCAGATCCTTTAAGATTTGGAAATGTAAAAGGAAAAAAAGCTAATTATGTAAAATATGTTGCAAACGCAGTTGTAGATGGAATTGCAGGCTACTCTAATCCATTAGGTGTTCCAAACATAGCAGGTGATGTTTATTTTAACGAAAGCTTTGATGATAATTGTTTAGTGAATGTAGTTAGTATCGGATTAATAAAAGAAGACGAAATAATACATTCCAAAGCACCTGAAAATGCAGAGGATTATGATATAATTGTAGTTGGAAAAGCTACTGACAACTCAGGATTTGGAGGGGCAGCTTTTGCTTCTGTAATATTAGATGAAGAAGAGGAAGAATACAATAAAGGAGCAGTACAAGTACCAGACCCTTTCCTAAAAAACATATTGTTCAGAGCGACAGAGGCTGTTTTTAAAGAAGCTAGGAAAAAAGGCATTGAGTTAGGGTTTAAGGATATGGGTGCTGGCGGTATAATGTGTGCTTCTTCTGAACTATGTGAATCAGGCGGTTATGGTGCTCTAATTAATGTAGATGATATTCATATTTCTATGAAAGATTTACCACCATATATTATTGCTTGTGGTGAAACACAGGAAAGGTTTACATGGATTTCACCTCCTGAATTTACCAAAACAATATTGAAGATTTATAATAAGGATTTTGAATTGCCGATGGTTGCTGAAGGTGCACAGGCAAAGGTGATTGGAAAAGTAACTAAAAATAAAGATTATATTCTAAGACATGAAGGGAAGATTGTGTGCAATGTTGATGTGGATATTTTAACAAAAGGAATATTATATGACAGAGAAAAAAAGGAATTGAAAAGAAACTACAAGGAACCTTATATTAAAGAACAGGCAAATTATAATGGAACTGCTCTAAAGATATTAAACCATCCAAATATTGCTTCTAAAGCTAAGATATACAAGCATTATGATACTGAAGTACAGGGATTAGCTGTTATAAGGCCAGGAGAAGCAGATGCTGGGATGCAGGCACCAATTCCGGGTTCAAAAGCTGCTTATGCTTTATCTGTTGATTCTAACCCTAAGTATTCAAGAATAAATCCTTATTTAGGTGCTGTTAATGCTGTTGCAGAAGCGATGAGGAATGTTGCTGCTGTTGGTGCAATTCCATATGGAATGACTGACTGCTTAAATTTTGGAAATCCTGAAGTGCCTGAAGCTTTTAGTGACTTTGTAGAAAGTGTTAAAGGGATAGCTGATGCTGCTACAAAGATATGTTTAAAGGATGATGGTAAAAGCCCTGTTCCTTTTGTTTCTGGCAATGTAAGCTTTTATAATGAGAGTGTAACTGGAAAACAAGTAGATCCTTCTCCTGTTATTGCTTGTGTGGGTTATATGGATGATTACACAAAAGCAATAACTATGAAGCTAAAAGAGGTAAATTCTTCTTTATTTTTAGTTGGTGAGAGAAAGGATGAGTTAGGTGGTTCAGTATATTATGAACTGAATGAAGCTATTGGAGCAAATGTTCCTAATATAGAGTTTGAAAAAGAGAAAAATATGATTTATGCTATAATTGACTGCATCCAGGATGGTTTATTGCTAAGCTGCCATGATATTTCAGATGGTGGGATTTTAACTACAATATCTGAAATGATTTTAGGTGGTGAGGCTGATGGTATAATCGGTGCTGATATTAATCTAGATTCTGCGTTAAGGGCAGATAAGGTTTTATTTTCAGAAAGTTCTGGTTTTGTGTTTGAGGCTGATGATAAAAAAATAAATGAAATTGAAGCGATATTTGAGAAATATGGATTAAAAATTGAAAATATTGGCAAGACTAATGCAAACAAAAATTTAGTGATTAATTATAATGGTAAAAAGGTTATTGGTTTAAGTATTGATGAAATTAAAGAAGCATGGACTACTGGATTAGTGGAGGCATTGGAATGAAGATAGCTGTAATAATGTTTCCAGGGAATAATTGTGAAGAAGAAACAGCCAGAGCTATAGAATCTGTTGGTATGGAGGCTAAGGTTGTAAGGTGGAATGATACTACTGGATTAAGTAATTATGATGGCTATGTCTTGCCAGGCGGGTGGGCTTATGAAGACAGGATTAGAGCTGGAGTGATACCTGCGCAGGACCCAATTATGGATATTATAAAACAAGAAGCTTCAAAAGGCAAGGTTGTTTTAGGTATATGCAATGGAGCTCAGGTTTTGGTTGAGTCTGGGATTATTCCTGGTTTGAAAAATAAAGTGCAGATGGCTTTAGCACCAAATATTAATCCTCTTGTTTCTGGATTCTATTGTTCATGGGTTAAGATTAAGAATGCCTCTAAGAAGAAGACAGCCTTTAACCTGAAGATGTATGATGATGAGGTTATTGATATTCCAATAGCAAATGCAGAGGGAAGGTTTGCTACAAAGGATCAAAGATTAATTATGGAGTTAGTTGCTAATGAGCAGTTAATATTCAGGTATTGTGACGAAATGGGAAATATAAAGGATAAATTTCCCACTAACCCAAATGGCTCTTTGATTGGTATAGCTGGAATTTGCAATAAAAAAGGAAATGTAATGGCAATGATGCCACATCCTGAAAGGTCTGCTTGGATGAGGCAGGTTCCTGAACTGCACTATAAAGGTGGAAAGCCAGGGCCTGGAAGCAAGATATTTGAAAGCATAAAGGAGTATCTAGAATGACTGTAGAATTGTTTGTTGGATTGAAAATACCAGACACAACAGCTATAACTACTCTGCACACTATTGAGAAGATGGGCTATAAGGTTAAGAAGGTTAAAAGGGAAATTTATTACAAGTTTGATGTTGATTCTGATATTAGTGAGAAATTAGGGAAGGTTGATGTTTTGGTTAATGCTAACAAAAATACATATTCTTTGGAGTTGAAGAAAGAAGAAGGTGCTTTTTATATTTTGGTAAAGGATAGTGATGATGAATGTGAAGGTTTGCTTAAAACATTGCATAAGTTAGGTTTGACTGGGATTAAGAGTATGGAGAAGGGTGTTTTGTGGGAATTGCATGTTGATTCTTTGGAGATTGCTAAGAAGATTGCTGATGAGCTTCTTCATAATGAGAACTATCAGGACGTTGAAATTCTTTAATTTTTGTGTAAGATAAGTAGTGATTATCTGGCGGAAGGTTTATAATATAGTGGATGTTTTAATTGGATTATGTCAGAAGAACCGGATAATAAGGAGCCAAAACCTGAGAATAAGGTTTGGAATTATATTAAAAACAATAAAAGCAACATATTTAATGTAGTTGTAGTGACTATGGCTGTAGTATTGTGGGCAGATATCTACATACATTTCCGTCCAAATTATGGGGCAACAGCAAAAGGAACAGGGCGTCCAAAGGATGCAATAAAAAAATATTATTCTGCGATGGGATTAGGCACTCGCTGTGTCAAATTAGATGATTTAATTGCAAAAATTGGTCTTAACGATTTTCAAACTCTATTAGAAGATAAAGATATTATTGCAAGAACTGATGCTAATAAAGAATCATGGCACAGGAATGGATTATTTTATGAGTTTAACTTAGAGCGTGTCCTTGGTCTAGAGGATAAAAGACACATGGGGCATAATAAAGGCCATACACTTTATGGGTTAATCTGGGATGACAAAATCATGAGTAACATTAATGAGTATGTTGCTTTGACTTCTGAAGAAAGGAAAATAGGGTTCTTTACCATATTTGAAGGAAGGTATTGCGGTTTAACTATTGATGATTTATCTAAGATGGGAGAACTTGATGCAAATTATTTCTCTAGGCTAGTAACTGCTCAAGTTCCTGGATCATACTCTGCACCAATGTTACTTCAAGGTACAAAACCTGAAGATATATTACAAAAATACGCAACAAAAGAAGTGGAAGTTCCTGTGGATATATTATTAGAATATAGAATGATTAAACTACGTTCTGGAATAGAATTGTCAGATGATGAAATAAATATGGCATATTCAGCAGGCATGAAACCCGAATATCTTGATGAAGTCCTGCATAACCAAGGAAATGATGTGGTGGTGTTTAGGTTAATTGAAGAAGGTAAACTTACCGGATATGTTTGGGAAAAATGTACAAATAAGCAGATATATTCAAAAGAGATTCTATCTGCTTTAGATAATAACTATACCTTAAGTGATATGATGTCAGCAAAGAGTAGGGGATGGGATTTAGACGATATGCGTAGGGAAGGTCGTAAACACGACTTACTCCATAGAATTGAAGAAAGAAAGGATTCTCAACAATTATTAATAACTAATTAGAACTATACTCAAAGCATTAAATTTCCGAACAAATTTAGTCTCTTGGAAATAAATTTCCAACCCATCAGAAATCTACGATTTCTGAGGTTTTCGTAATAAGCAAAGGCAATCTATATATTCGGAAAGTTGTTGCCTTTGCTATATCAGGAAGTTTTAATTCTATAATTTTTGTGTAAGGTAAGTAGTGATTATTTGACAGAAGTTTTATAATATAGTGTGTGTTTTTGTCAATTATGGCTGAAGAACCTGATAATAAAGAAAAGAGTTGGATTAAACGTCATCCAAATTTAACTAATGCTGCCCTAACTGTAATTTTGTTTGGTATGGGTGGGGTATACTATCATGGTATACGACCTAATTTGATGTATAGAAAAGTAGCTAAAAAAACAGGGCGTTCTTTTAGTGCGGTTAAGGATTTTTATTCTACTATAGGGTATAACTCCCATTGGTGGACTTTTGATACCTTAATTGAAAATATTAGTTTACCAAAAATGATGGTTCTATTTGAAGATTCTGAAATTAAAAAAAGAGCAGAGAATGTAGATGCGCATGGGCGGGACATCACTTTAAAGCATAAAATGAGTGTTGTAATAAAGGATGTGGTATATGGTTGGAAGGCATACAATAATGATACAGGAATAGTCCAAAACATGAACAAAGGTAGTAATTTTGGAGTTCAAAGCATTGACGATTATGTTAAATTGACTAGAGAACAACAAGAGAAAGGATTCTTTACTATACTTGCGAGCAAAGGTTATGGTTTAACTATTGATGAATTATGCAGCCTTCCAGGTGACCCTAATGAAAGTTACTTTTCTACGTTAGAGCCTGCAAAGATGCCAAAATCTTATGTCTTACCATTATTAAGAGCAGGTCAAAGACCTAAAGATATAGTTGAAAAATACGCAATAGAAGAAGCAGGAGTTTCCGTTGATAAGTTATTAAAATACGCGGCTATTAAAATGAATGATGATGAGAGGTTGTCAGCTGGTGAGATAAATATAGCACATTCAGCTGGAATGACCCCAAAATATCTTCAGGAAATCCTTAATTGGGCAGGTTACCATTCCAGAACAATTGTATTTCGAATGATAGAAAATAATACTCTTAATGGAAATATCTATAAGGAATGGGGAGAATTTAATATAAGTCCAGAGGACACAATAGATGGATTGAATTTTGGTTATACTAAGGAAGAGGTAAGGCAGGCAAACAACAGAGGACTTGATGCTAAAGGCCTTAGGGATGAGACTTTGTTCTTTGAAATGCTTAGCGATATTGCTGAAAAAAGAAAAGCTACTAAATAATTCTTAAGAACTATCAGGACGTTTTGGTTTTTTTAGTTCTAATTTCTTCCATCCATTCATTCAATGCTTTATAGAATTCTCTGTTATTTTTAAGATGTTTTTCTATATCAAAACCTGTCATCATCATTAATTTGCTTAATAGGGGGTCGTATGTTTCCCTTCCTAGAACTGATACCTTTGTGGCTGAGCTGCCGTCCCATTCATTCACCATTAATGTTCCTTCAAGGCCTGAATCAAAGGTTGCATCCAGGTTTTTCCATTCTCCATTTTTGAACTGAAGATAGAGATGATACCATTCATTGTCATGGGGTATTGAAAGTATCTCTTTCGGCAAAAGGCTTAAATCGCTCCAGTAAAACTTGCATAATGCTGGCCTTACTCCTATTCCAAGGTTGTTTAGGTAAACCATCAGCTTAAGGTGTTTTCCATAACAGGAATTGTCTGTTTCATCTGGAGTAAGCGGAATCCTATAGGGCGTGTCCCTTACTGCCTTAAAATAATCAACTGCATTCATAAAGGAGAAGAGTGGTTGTTTATTTATAAATGTAATCAGCAGGGTTTTTAAATCTGGCAATAATTCTCTCCTATATGAAGCAGCTAAAGGGAAAGTTTACATTAAAAGCAGTAGAGGAAGAGGGCGCTTTAGTTGGAATTGTCAGGATGAATGGGGCTCGTGAGACAAGAAAGATAGCTGGCCTTTGTGAAATGTTTTATATCAGCCCTGACAAAACGCAGATTATGATTGCACCTGAAAAGCTTTTCTTTTATGGCAATGCAAGAAATCTTGCCAAAAATATGAACAGGGATGATGTAAGATTAATAGAAGATAATTTTCAGGATTATGTAGACTATGTCACTGTATCAGAGCCTACCAATGTCTATAGGATACCTTTTTCTGATTTTGAATGTATCGCTAAATTTAGAGATGTAAGAAAAGAAATCATAAAGGAGCTTACTGACAAGTTAGAAGAAAGCTTCCCATTATGGATTAATAGTTTTGAGAAGAGGGAAGATGGCAACATCCTGATTTGTCTTAATGGGGTTCCTTCAGCACTAAAAGAAAAGGCAAGTGAAAATGAAACATGGTATTCGTTTAGTGGAAATTATGTCCATAATCTTCCTGAAATCCCTGCTTCACCAATAGTAGTTCATTCTTCTGATATGCCTAAATGGTTGATGGAATAACATTAAACAAAACATTTAAAAAAAGAAACGTATTCCTGTTTATATGTTGCTAGTAGTAAATTTTGGCGGGCAGTATTGCCACCTCATAGCAAGAAGGGTTAGAGACCTTCACGTTTATTCTGAAATTGTTCCTTACAATGTTTCTTTGAAGAAGGTAAAGGAGTTAAGGCCTTCTGGAATTATATTATCAGGCGGGCCTTCTTCGGTTTATGGCAATAGAGCTCCTAGTTCTAAGAAAGGTATTTTGAGCTTGGGTATTCCTATCTTAGGGATATGTTATGGGCAGCAGTTGATTGCTAAGCAATTAAATGGAAAAGTAACAGCTAATAAGATCAAGGAATATGGGAAGAAGGTAGTTAAAATAAGGAAAAATAAATTGTTTAAAGGTTTAAAGGGAAAACAACAGGTATGGATGTCACATGGAGATGCTGTTGAAGAGCTGCCAAAAGGTTTTATCAGCATTGCCTCTACTAATACATGCAAGAATGCCGGTATTGCTGATACTGAAAAGAATATTTATGGTGTTCAGTTCCATCCAGAGGTTGTTCATACTCTAAGTGGAGATAAGATATTGAAGAATTTTGTTTTTGACATATGCAAGGCTAAAAAGGATTTTAAGATTAATGATTTAGTTGGCAAGATGGTTAAGGATATTAAGCAAAAGGTTAAGGAAAATTCTGTTATAATGGGCATCTCTGGCGGTGTTGATTCAACTGTAGCTGCAACTTTGATTAGCAAGGCAATTGGAAGAAAACTGCATGGAATATTTATAGACCATGGTTTGATAAGAAAGAACGAGATGAAGATAATCAGGCAAAGGTATGATAGGTTAAAGCTGAATGTTAAGTATGTGGGTGCTTCTTCATTATTTTTAAGCAGATTAAAAGGGGTTAGTGATCCTGAAAAGAAAAGAAAGATAATTGGACATACTTTTATAGAGGTCTTTGAGGATGAGGCTAAGAAATTAGAGAAAAAATACAAAAATGTTAAGTTTTTAGGTATGGGTACAATATATCCTGACAGGATTGAAAGTGCACAGCCTTCAAAGGAAGCTGACAAGATTAAAAGCCACCATAATGTTACTTTACCTAAGAATATGAAGTTAAAGGTTTTAGAGCCGATAAGGGAATTCTATAAAGATGGTGTTAGAAAATTAGGAAAAGAGCTTAAGATTCCTAAAGAAGTGCTTTGGAGGCATCCTTTTCCAGGTCCTGGTTTAGCAATAAGGATTTTAGGAGAGCTTACTGAAGACAGATTAAGGATTTTGAGGGAAGCTGACCATATATTTATGTTGGAATTAAAGAATAATAAACTCTATGATAAGATATGGCAGGCGTTTGCTGCTTTATTGCCAGTAAAGACAGTTGGTGTGATGGGAGATTCCAGAACTTATGAATATGTTATTTCTTTAAGGGCAGTTACTTCAAAGGATGCGATGACTGCAGATTGGGCAAAGCTGCCTAATAGTTTCTTAGAGCATGTTTCTAACAGAATCATAAATGAGGTTAAGGGTGTTAATAGGGTTGTTTACGACATCACACAAAAGCCTCCGGGAACTATAGAGTATGAATAACGAACCGAAAGGTTTAAATTAGCATTTTCTTTCTTCTCTACTTATGAAGATAGTAATTATAGGCTTAGGAGCAGCTGGTTTTGGAGCAGCTTTAGCTGCTAAGAAACAGGATAGAAAGGCAGAGATAACTATAATTGATGATAAGGATTTTGACCTGTTGCACCAGTGCGGTCTGCCTTTTGTTGTTGAAGGTGAGATTAAGTCTTTTTCTGAGCTGAAGCATTCTTTAAGTCTGGATAAGATGGGGATTAAGTTAGTTAAAGGTAAGGTTGATTCAATTGATTTTAATAATAAAAAGGTTAATGATATTGAATATGATAAGTTGATTATTGCAGTAGGGTCTAAGCCAATAGTTCCTTCAATTAAAACTGATAATGAGGTATTTACTGTTCATAATATAAATGATACAAAAGAACTTTATGATAATGTTAAGAAAGGGGGTAAAGCAATAATTGTTGGAGCTGGAGCTATTGGGCTTGAGACAGCAGTTGCTTTGAAGAAAAAGGGGATGGATGTTAAGGTTGTTGATATGATTGATTGTACTTTTCCTAAGGCAATTGATAAGGATATTTCTGATATTATTGAAGAAAAACTGAAAGAAAAGGGAATTGATATGGAATTAGGTAAGGAAATAAAAGAGATAAAAGAGAAAGCAATTGTTGTGATGGCAACTGGTGTACAGCCTAATGTTGATTTTCTAAAAGATATTAAGATTGGTAAGTTAGGTATAGAAGTTAATGAAAAGATGGAAACCTCTGTTAAGGATGTTTATGCTGTTGGAGATTGCTGTTGTGTTAAGTCGTTGATTAATAATGAGAAATGGCCTTCAATGCTTGCAAATAATGCCTATAGGGAAGGGAGTATTGCTGGCTGTAATGCTGCTGGTGGCAAAAAGAAGTTTGATGGTATTTTAGGAAGTTTTGTTTCTATGGTTGATGATATTGAAGTTTCGGCTACTGGCTTTAATTCATTCTTTGCTGAGAAGTTTGGGATTAAAACTGTAATTGGCAAGGTTAAAGGTAAAAACAGGCCTGAGTGGTTTGGTAAGTCTGGAGAGTTAACTGTAAAGCTCATTGCTGATTCAAAAGGAAAAATAATTGGCGGGCAGGCTGTTGGTGAAGGAGCTAAAGAAAGGGTTAATATAATCTCTACTGCAATCAAGGCTGGGTTTGGTTTAAAGGATGTTGCTAATTTGGAGTTAGCTTATTGTCCTGCTGTTTCTGACTATTATGATGTTCTTGTGATGGCTGCTGAGATTGGGCTGCGGAAAATAAAATAAGTTAATTACTACCTTTTAGAACATAATAAAGTTTATATCTGAGTTATTTCTCACTAATTGAATGGATTTCACTATCGTCGATATAGAAACTACTGGGTTATCTGCATATTACCATAAGATTACAGAGATTGCTGCTTTAAGGTATAAGAATGGAAGGGTTGTGAAAGGATTCTCTACATTGGTTAATCCTGAAGTGAAGATTCCAAGGTTTATTACAAGGTTGACTGGCATTGATAATGAAATGGTAGATGGTGAGCCTACAATTGATAAAGTGATTCCTAAATTCCATTCCTTTTTAGGTAACTCTGCGTTTGTTGCGCATTTTGCTACGTTTGACTACAAGTTTCTTGATCATGCTATTAAAACAAATATTGGGGTCAATCTGGAAAACCATAAGATATGCACATGCAGATTAGCAAGGAGATTGCTGCCTCAACTTCCCAGAAAGAATTTGGCAAGTTTATGCGAGCATTTTGGAATAAAGAATGTAGCAGAGCATAGGGCGAAAGGGGATGCGATGGCAACTATGAAGATATTTGATAATTTTCTAAGCATGATGAAAGAAAAGGAAGTACATAATATAAAGGATATCCTGAAGTTTCAGGAGAGTAGGATTCCTAAAGTTTTATAACTAAGAGATTATTCTTTCTTCTTATGAAACCAGAATGGCTAAAAGTAAGGATTCCATCAGGAGAAGCCCTGGCTAAGATAAGATCCCTGACAGAAGGCACACATACTATCTGTGAAGAAGCTAAATGCCCTAATTTAGCTGAATGCTGGGAGAAAGGGACTGCTACATTCCTGATATTAGGGGATATTTGCACAAGAGATTGCAGGTATTGTAATGTTAAGACTGGTGTTCCTGCTAAGGTGGATTACAAGGAGCCTGATAGGATAGCTGATATTGTTAAGAAATTAGAGCTAAAGTATGTTGTTATTACTTCTGTAACCAGAGATGATTTGAAGGATGGAGGAGCCAGGACTTTTAAGCAAACGATAAAAGCTATCAGAAAGGTTTGTGATGCTAAGATAGAGGTTTTGACTCCTGACTTTAAAGGTGATACTGCTGCAATAAGAAGTGTTCTTTCGGCAGAGCCTGATGTTTTTGGGCATAATATTGAAACAGTTGAAAGGTTGTTTCCTGTAATGAGGCCACAGGCAGACTATAAACTCTCGATGATATTCTTAAAAAGGATTAAAGAGATTGATCCTAAGCAGATAACGAAATCCGGGTTGATGGTTGGCCTTGGAGAGAGTAAAGAAGAGATAATAAAGACAATGCGAACTTTAAAGATGATTAAAGTTGATATTATAACAATTGGGCAGTATCTGCAGCCCAGACCGGATTTAGCTGAAGTTAAGAAGTATTATACTCCTGACGAGTTTAGGGATTTAAAGGCTATTGGAATGGAAATGGGATTTATGCATGTTGAGTCTGGGCCTTTGGTCAGAAGTTCTTATCACGCTGAAGAAGCTTTCAAATGAAATTTAGACTGATAGACACAGGCTTTAATACACCTTCAATGAACATGGCAATAGATGAAGCTTTGTTAAAAAGTAAACTGCCTGTTTTGAGGTTTTATGGATGGAAGCCTGCTGGTTTAAGTATTGGTTATTTTCAGGCTGTTCAGAAGTTTAATTTTGCTAATTTAAAGAAACATAAGGTTGAATTGGTTAGAAGGTTAACAGGGGGGAATGCTGTGTTGCACGATAAGGAGTTGACTTATTCTTTTATTATTTCTGAAAGTGAAATGCCTAAATCAATTGTTGAGAGTTATAAAAGAATAGCTTCTGGTTTGCTTTCTGGCTTGAAAAATTTAGGCTTAAAGGCTGCTATGAATGAAGAGGTTTCTTCTGATGAGAAAAGTGCTGTTTGCTTTAATGACCCTTCCTGGTATGAAATCGTTGTAAATGGAAAGAAAATGGTTGGTTCTGCTCAAAAAAGAATTGATGGGAAGTTATTGCAGCATGGTGCAGTTCTACTGGATATTGATGTTGAGAAGTATTGCAGTTTGTTTGATAACTGTTCTTCAGAATTGATTGAGAAAGTTAAAGCGAAGATGACTTCGATAAATGATGAATTAAACGAAGAAAAAAGTTATGATGATGTTAAGGCAGCTATGAAAAAGGGTTTTGAGAAAGAGCTAGAGATAGAGTTTATTGAAGATGGATTAAGTGAGGGAGAGAAGGAACTTGCTTCTAGGTTAGACCGAGAGAAATATTCTAAGAAAGACTGGAATTTTAAAATATGAATTCAGGAAATTCTTAGTACCTGGAGACATACTTGGAGAAAAAATCCCCACACAAAGAAAAGCACTAAAAGAATTCTAAACAAAAATCAACCACGCCTTCGACCCTTAAACCGACCCTTAGAAAATGACCGCTTACCTTTAAACCGACCACCGCCCTTAGAGAATGATTTTCTATTTCCAGAATTAGAATTTGACCTTGATCTACCCCTAAAACCCCTTCCGAAGTTTCTAGGCGCAGGTCTAGCTGCAGTCCCAGTTGCGTTCTTTGCATTCTCTGAATGGAATGTGTGGTCCATTACGTCTATCTTAACCCTAATCAACCTTTCAATATCCTTTAGAAAATTCCTTTCATCTGCTGCGCAAAATGAAAATGCTGTTCCTTCTGCTCCTGCTCTTGCAGTTCTTCCGATTCTGTGAACATAGCTTTCTGGTTCGTTTGGAAGTTCGTAGTTTATTACGTGTGAGATATTATCTATGTCTATCCCTCTTGCTGCTATATCAGTTGCAACTAAGACCTTTACTTTACCTGTTTTGAAATCTTTAATTGCCCTGGTTCTGTTATTTTGAGACTTGTTTCCGTGAATTGCATCGGCAGATATATTATTTTTACTAAGAAATTCTGCTACTTTGTTTGCTTTGTGTTTTGTTCGTGTAAAGACTAAAACACTTGTGAGATGTTCATGCTGCAGGAGTTCAAGAAGTAATTTTGTTTTTGAATGCTGATCAACAAAAAAGATATGTTGTGTTATACTTTCAACAGGGGTTGCATGAGCTACAACTTCTACATGAACTGGATCTTTAAGCATGCTTCTTGCAAGTGTACTTATCTGTGAAGACATTGTTGCTGAAAAGAACAGTGATTGTTTGTTAGAAGGAAGTGTCGCAATCAATTTCTTTATATCATGGATAAACCCCATATCAAGCATCCTATCTGCTTCATCAAGTACAAAAAATTCTATATTGTTTAAATTAAGTTTTCTTTGATTCAACAAATCAAGTAATCTACCTGGAGTTGCTACCAAGATATCTACTCCTTTTCTTAAAGCCTGAACTTGGTTCCCCTGTTTTACACCGCCAAAAATCACAGTATGCTTAAATTTAAGAAATTTGCCGTATGTAGCAAAACTTTCTCCAATTTGCGCTGCAAGTTCTCGAGTTGGCGCAAGAACTAAGGTCTTAATTACTCTTGGGTACTTTTCAGTCATTCTTTGCAGTATTGGCAATACGAATGCTGCTGTTTTACCTGTTCCTGTTTGCGCTATACCTATTAAATCTCTTCCTTGTAGTAAGCTAGGGATTGATTTTGATTGTATGGGTGTAGGTACGCTATAACCTTGCTCGGCTACTACTCTTTCAAGGGGAGGTATTAAATTCAAATCTTTAAATGATGCTTCTTTATCCATTATAGTTTAAAATAGGTTAGGGGTTATAAATGTACGTTTATTTACATATCTGAAGGACTAATGGCCCCATAACCAATCAAAAACATTAAATACCCAACTATTTTCTAATTTCTCATGGTAACAACAATGGTATTTGGGAGCTTTGATATTCTCCATCCAGGCCACATCTTCTTCCTGAAAAAAGCTAAGAATTTAGGTGATAAACTAATTGTAGTTATAGCTAGAGACTCAACTATTAGTCAAGTTAAGAAACTGTGTCCTAAGTATGGTGAAAGACAGAGGCAGGAACATATTCGGGACCTTCATATTGCTGATAAAGTACTTTTAGGTTATGAAACTGATAAATATGAAGTAATTGAAGATGTTAACCCTGATATAATAGCACTTGGATATGACCAGGAGGGTTTTGCTGACACTTTAAGTGAAGAAATGACTAAAAGACAGATGAATCCTAAAATTGTTAGGTTGGAACCGTATAAGGAAGAGCATTATAAGAGTTCTAAGTTAAGATAGCTTTTTTAACCAAATAATGGCCTGTGCATTCGTTTTCCATTACTATTTCATGTTCTTTTATCTCAATCTTTTTCCTGAATAAAGGGCAATCTAAAACTAAGCTTTCAAACTCCCCGCCTTCGCCTATCGGAGAAACATTTAAAGATCTCATCCTGTCAAGAAAAGTCAAGCCAATTCTTGTTCCTAATAATTCTTTTTTTAAGCCGTGTGCTGCTATCCCCACTATAATTACATTAAAGTTCTTTATTAACTGCTGAATATAAATTTCCTCATCAATCTGCCATAAAGGGGCTATTGACTTAAGCTTTAATTCTTTGCAGATATTATCTACCCTCTCTTTCTGATAGTTTGATTTAATTGCACCTGTAACAATACCTTCAATCCTGTATTTTTGCTTTGCAATCTCTATTGCCTGCTTTAAATCTTCTAGTTCTTCTTCTTTAATTCCTTCTGTTTCCCAAAGAAGAAATGGAATTTCCATTGATTTGGCTTGCAGTTCAACCATATGAATATTAGGAATATGGAACATGTAAGATTCTGGATTTTTTGATTTGATTGCTATGATGCAGGCTATCTCGTGCTCTTTGCTTGCTTTGTAAGCTGCAAATAGAGAGTCTTTTCCTCCTGATACTAATGCTGCTATTTTCATAGTAAACTCTTTAGATATTCTTTCTTATATTTAAAACCATTTCTTTTTGCTAACTTCAAAATTGCCCTGTCAAATTTAGAGCCGTACTGTGCTGCTCTTTTTTTGCGCCATGCAAATTCCTTTAGTCCTAATCTTGCTGCAACTTCCCTTAGGATTAGCTTGTTTTTGTCTTTAGTTAGTTTGTATTTTGCAGGGATCTTTAAGGAGTATTCGATTAGTTCTTTTTCTAAGTAGGGAACTCTTAAGGTTATTTTTAGTGCTTTTGCAACTGCTAAATCTCTTGAAATATCTCTTTCGTACATATTCAATAATCCATTAAAGCATTCTTTGTTTATATTCTTTGCTTTTAGATGTCTTTCATAGCCTGCAAATAGTTCTTCTGAGCCTAGGCCTGAGAACATTACTTTTATTTTATCTTTTTTGGCTATTTCATAAGCAATGTAGAATGGCAGGGCAACGCCAACTTTAACGACGTTTGGCTCTTTAAGTATTTTTAATATTTTTTTAATGTATTTCTCTGTCTCATCTAAGTTTATTGTTTTTACTTTAAGTTTAAATTTAAATTTCTTTGCTGCCTTTTTTGCATAAATCAGGTCTTCTGCTGGAGATAATCCTTTCTCTTTTAATGCTGAAGTGTAGCAGATGAAGTTTGCTTTGTTTTTGTTTTGGAAATTCTTTGAATTTCCTAAACCTTTAGAATTCTCCGAATTCAAAAGCTTACAAACTTGAGCTATTAATGTGCTATCGACGCCTCCTGAGAACAGAATTCCGAACTTTTCTTCTGGAATGTTGTTTTTTATTGAATCTATGACTAATTCTTTTAGTTCTTTTAATATTACTTTATGGTCTTTTTTAAAAGGTTTTATAGAAAACTGGCTAATGAAATCTTGCCATTGTTTTTCATTAACTGTATTTAGCATATTAGCTAAGAAATAATGTTTGTTTAAAAATGTTGCTTAATTATATTAATTCTCGAAAATACGAAACATTTATAAAGATTATAAGATTTATACGTTATTATAATAACATATAATTGTTATAAGGAGGTACAAAATGAATACGACCATTTCAATATCGAGAAGCATGAGAGATAAAATCAAGGCGTTTGGCAGCAAAGGAGATACATATGATGATATTCTGGATAAGCTCTACAAAAGCGCCCAAGAAAGGCAGCTTCAGGATTTATTGATGAATACTGATGGTTGCCTCACCATTACAGAAGCCAGGGAAAAATTAAAGAAAAATGGCTAAAGTACTGATAACGCCCCATCTTTTTGAGAAGATTAGGAAAAATTTCAAAGGAGATGCTAACAAGGTAATTGATCTTTTAGAAACATTAGAAGACAATCCCAAAAAAGGAAAAGAGGTTGGCTGTATAGGGAAAATTGTCATTAAAGAGATTCGCTATAAGGTTTACAGGTTTTATTTTATCACAGATGGGTATAAGATTAAATTCTTGAAAAATGATGAACTAACAGATTTACTGATTAAATTTGTCAGAATGAGTGATAAAGATACCCAGCAGAAAGTAATTGATGGTATTAAGAATGTACTGAGAAGCTTGGGTGAAGAAGGATTCTAATCAATCTCGACAACATTTGTAGTCTTTAAAAATATGCCGTACTTTTTAAGATTAACTAATTTCTCAACCTGTTTTCTATCTATAGCCATGAATTCTTCGTAGTTTTTTGGGATTATTTTTCTTAGAAGGAAATGAAATGTGTCGATGTGGGTTCTATACACTAAACCCATTATCTTGTTTTTGTTAATGCATTTTTTGCAGATAAAGTCAGAGCCCATCATCTCGAGCCATTGGTCTTCTTTTTTGCAATTGGTGCATTTCATACTGTGCAATTATTTTGAGTAATATTTATAAACATATCTCTTTTCTAATAGATATATGAAATCAGTATATAGTAATATTGTAAAGGGAGTAAAGCAATACTTCAAAAAAGCAGGAATAAAAAAGGCAGTTATTGGCCTAAGCGGAGGTATAGACTCTGCCTTAGCTTTAAGATTAACAGCTGATGCTATAGGCAATAAGAACATTACAGCTTTGCTTATGCCTGAGAAAGGATTGACTAAGAAACAGAATGTTGATGATGCTATGGAGTTATGTGAATTATTAAAAATAGATTGTAAGATAATTCCAATCAATGCTTTTCTAAGGGAATTCAGAAAAATAGAAGTGTGGAAACAAAACCAGATTGCTACTATAAACACAAAATCAAGGGTAAGAGCGCTGCTTCTTTATAATTATGCTAATACGCATAATGCTTTAGTGATAGGAACGTCAAATAAAACAGAGCTTGCTTTAGGATATTTCACAAAATATGGGGATGGGGCATGTGATATAGAGGTTATTGGAGATTTGTACAAGACAGAAGTATGGGAATTGGCTAAATATTTAAAAATACCTAAACAGATAATACATAAGGTTCCTTCTGCAGAGCTTTTTCATGGGCATACAGATGAAACAGAAATAGGAGAAAGTTATGAGAATATCGATAATATGCTAAAAGGAAAGAAAAAGATAAGTAATAAGATAAAAAAATTGATTAAAGAGAATAAGCATAAGACAGAACAGATCCATACAATTAAAAAATGAAGACTGCACTATTTATAGGAAGGTTTCAGCCGTTGCATAATGCACATTTATCAGATATAAAGCTAGCTTTAAAAGATTTTGATAAAATAATTATTGCTATTGGAAGTTCACAAGAGAAAAACACAAAAGAAAACCCTTTTAGTTATGAAGAAAGGGAAGAAATGATAGAAAAGGTGTTAAAGGCGCACAAGATATTAGACTATGACATTATTCCTGTTCCTGACATTAATGATGACAGGAAATGGGTTGAGCATGTTAAAAAGGTAGTTCCTTCTTTTGATATAACCTATACAGGGAATAATAATACTGAAAAACTGTTTAAGAGGGAAGATATTGAGGTAAGGAAGATAAGATTGATAGAGGGTATTAATGCAACTGAGATAAGAAGAAGGATTCTTCATGAAAATGACTGGAAAGAGCTAGTTCCTAAGGAAGTTGCTGAGTATGTTGAGAAGGTTGGTGGGATAGCTCGGATTAAAGAAATAAATTAGATTCTTTTTATCATCTGCTCAAAAGAAGCATTAATATCCATCTTCTGGAATTCGAAGTTTTCGATTTGTTTCCATTGGATTTCTGCTTGATTTAGTAATTCTGGTGTTAGAAAATCTGCTAAAAGGAAATGATTGTCAAAAGTGTTAAGTTTAGGAAGTAAGTTATTTGTTTCGGTTTTTGGCAATAGGTTGCTGATGTTGTTTTTAATTTCCATGTTAAGGTTATGAGAATCTTATTTGTTTAATAATCTTTCTATTCAATTACTTTTAAAAGAACCCTTTCTTTTTGCTTGCTTTTTCAAACTCCTGCAGTGCTTTCTTCTGCTTAGAACTTAGGTGTTTAGGAACTTCTATCTCTACTTCTATTAATTCGTCTCCTTTGCCTGCGCCGTGAAGGTAAGGAATACCTAAGTCTTTCATTTTGAAGACAGTCCCTGACTGTGTGCCAGAAGGTATCTTTAACTTTGCAGTTCCTTTTAGTGTTGGGACTTCTATTTCATTGCCCAGGACTGCAGTTGTGAATGGGATGTTTATTTTTATGAATATATCATCGCCTTTTCTTTCAAAGGTCTTGTGCTCTTTCATGTGCAGGACAATGTACAAATCGCCTGAAGGGGCTCCTCTCTGGCCTGCTTCTCCTTCTGCACCGATTCTTAAGTTTGTGCCTTGTTCTGCTCCCTGAGGTATTTTAATCTTTATTTTTCTTCTTTTGTGAACAATGCCTGTACCGTCGCAGTCAGGGCATTCTTCCCTTATGTATTTTCCCTCTCCTTTGCATTTTCTGCATGTTGTTGTTGTAGAGAACATTCCAAAAGGTGTTCTTTGCGTTCTACGGGTCATGCCTTTACCATCGCAATCAGGGCATGTTACAATATCTTTTTCAGATTTTGCACCTGAGCCTTTGCATTCAGGGCATTGCTCGTTTCTTGGAATAGAAATCTCTTTTTCAGAGCCGAAAGCAGCTTCTTCTAAAGTTATTTCCATATCATACCTTAAGTCTGCTCCTCTTGAAGATTGCCTTCTGCCTCCTCTTCCTCCCCCGAATATATTGCCTCCACCGCCTCCAAAGAACTGGTCAAAAATATCTCCAAAATCAAAGCTTGTTGCAAAGTCTCCAAAATCTGAAGCATTAAAACCTCTAAAGCCTGATGCCTGCTTGAATGCGTCTGCATCTCCAAACTGGTCATACTGCTGGCGTTTGGTGTCATCACCAAGAACTTGGGCAGCCTCGTTTATTTCCTTGAATTTTTCAGAAGCATCATCATCCTTGTTAACGTCAGGATGGTATTTTCTTGCTAATTTTTTGTAGGATTTTTTAATCTCCTCTTTAGTTGCATTCTTTTCTACGCCTAGTATTTTGTAATAGTCTTGGGTCATGTTGGGTTAAAAAAAGAAGTTATATTTATTTCTTTTTCTTTTTCTCGTCTTCTACTTTATAGTCAGCATCAACAACATTGTCGTCTTTCTTTTATTTCTTTTTCTTCTTTTCGTCTTCTACTTTATAGTCAGCATCAACAACATTGTCGTCTTTCTTCCCTGCTTTCTCTGCTCCACCTGTTGCTCCTGCTTTTCCTGCTGCTGCCTGTTTCTTTGCCTGCTCTTCTGCTACTTTCTTGTACATTTCTTCAGAGACTTTCTGGAATTTCTTGATTAAGTCGTCTTTTGCTTTCTTAATCAAGTCATAGTTCTTTTCCTTGTCTTTCAGCAATTCCTTCAGGCCTTCGATGTCTTTCTTTATAGGCTCTAGCTGTTTCTTGTCAACCTTGTCACCCATGTCTTTTATTGTCTTTTCATACTGAGTTACCATGCTTTCTGCTTCATTTAATACATCTGCTTTTTCTTTTCTCTTTTTGTCTTCTTCTGCATGGATTTCAGCGTCTTTTTTCATCTTTTCAATCTCTTCTTCGTTTAGTTTCTGAGATGCTGTTATGTTGATAGACTGCTCTTTTCCAGTTCCTAGATCTTTTGCAGATACATGGACAATTCCATTTGCATCTATGTTAAAGGTAACTTCAATCTGAGGCACTCCTTTTGGTGCAGGTGGGAGCCCAACTAAGTCAAACCTACCTAAACTTTTGTTGTCAGTTGCCATTGGACGTTCGCCCTGCAAAACATTGATTGTTACAGCAGGCTGATTGTCAGATGCTGTAGAGAATGTCTGAGCTTTCTTTGTAGGTATAGTTGTGTTTCTTGGTATTAGTTCTGTTCTTACTCCGCCTAGTGTTTCTATGCCTAATGTCAATGGTGTAACGTCAAGCAATAGGATGTCTTTAACCTCTCCTGCTAAAACGCCTGCTTGTATAGCTGCGCCTTGCGCAACGCATTCCATTGGGTCTACACCACGCTCTGCTTTTTTGCCAACGATGTCTTCAACAAACTTCCTTACAATTGGCATTCTTGTAGGTCCGCCAACTAAGATTATCCTGTCAATGCCAGATGCATCTACTTTTGCGTCTTTTATTGCCTGCTCCATTGGATGCTTGCACTTGTTTATTATCGGTTCGATAAGCTCTTCAAGCTTTGCTCTGTTAAGCTTCATCTGTAAATGTATAGGCTCCCCATCTTTTTGTGTTAAGAATGGAAGATTGATGTCTGTTTCTGTAGTGGTGCTTAGTTCAATCTTTGCTTTTTCTGCTGCTTCTCTTAGACGCTGCATTGCTGTTTCATCTCCACTTAAATCAACGTTATTTTTCTTTTTGAATTCTTCAACGATAAAATTCACTAAAGATTCATCCATATCTGTTCCGCCTAATTGTGTGTCTCCTGATGTTGATTTAACTTCAAAGACTCCTTCGCCGAATTCCATTATTGTAACATCTAATGTTCCGCCGCCCAGATCAAATACAAGAATCTTGTGCTCTTCTTTTGATTTATCAATGCCATAAGCCATTGATGCTGATGTTGGCTCATTTACTAATCTGACAACCTCTAATCCTGCTATTGTTCCTGCATCTTTTGTTGCCTGTCTCTGGTCGTCATTAAAATAAGCAGGGACGGTAATTACGGCTTTTGTTATTTTTTCACCAACAAACTCTTCTGCATCTTTCTTGATCTTTTGCAAAAGAAATGCAGAAATCTGCTGAGGAGTGTATTCCTTTTCATTAAGCTTATACTTAAAATCAGAGCCCATTTTTCTCTTTGCAGCTGTTATTGTTCTTCCTGGATTACTTACAGCCTGCCTACGAGCTGGCTCCCCTACCAGCATCTGCCCGTCTTTTGTGAATGCAACTACAGAGGGGAATGCTTTTCCATACTGTGTAGTGCCTTCTGCAGAAGGGATTATTGTTGGTTTTCCAGCCTGCAAAACAGCAGCTGCGCTGTTTGATGTACCTAAATCTATTCCAATTATCTTTTCTTTCTTTGATTGTTTTTTTTCAGTCATTTTTCTCACCTTGTTCATTTGTTTGTTTATTTTTAACTAATATAGCTTGGAGTTTCTATTTTCTCCTTACTTTTTGAGCTCTTTCCTTCTTTTTTGCTCTTTTTTTCGAGAATCTGCAAAGCTTTTGGCTTTTCGATTTTGCCAAACTCTTTTTCATATTTTTTAAGAACATTTCCCAAAAGGTCGTATACCTTTTTAGCATGATAAGGGTCTGTTAAGATTACATTATGCTTTAGTACGATGGAAGCTCTGTCACGGCTTCTTGGGTCTACTCTTGGCGTTACACTCTTAAAATCAAATACAAATTGCAATGGGTTAAAATTTATACTTAATTCGTGTGCATAAAATGCATCTCCTTCGTTTATGTTCATATTTATTTTTTCTTCAGCCATTTTATCACCTTTTCATTTTCTTTTTGTATATTTCTAATGTTTTTTCGTGTTCAAAAGCTAATTTCATATTTAATGCCTCATCAATATCAAACCATTTTATATCTACGATTTCTTTTCCGTCAATCTCTTCTTTGCCTTGTGCTTCTCCATGGAAGATTAATGCTTCACCGTGCCAGTTGATGTCAGGATATATCTCATCCCTATAACCTAAAAATTTTGGTTTAATTGTTAACCCTGTTTCTTCTTTTACTTCTCTAATAACTGCTTGTTCTGCTGTTTCTCCAAAATCAATGTGACCACCTGGTAAGGTCCAGTAATCTTTAAAAGGTTCATTACCTCTTTTAACTAACAATACATTTCCATCTTTCTCGATAAGCGCACACGCTGTTGCTCTTACCCGTTTTTCATTGTCATAATTCATTTTAGTTTCTCAAAGTTCAATATATTCTTCAGTTTTTCTTTGTCAGGAACTAACTCTTCCAGCTTCCCTCCAGAGATTGTTTTTCCCCCTGACTTAAGGTAAGCTGAGTATTGCCTTATTGATTCCGGGTCGTCTTTATTTATCAGGTAATTGAGCATGAACCATTGGCTTAACTGTTCCCCATGTTCATTGCAGTTACCAACTTTGCATTGAAATGGTTTTACTTTATTGATTATGCATTTTTTATTGGTTAAAAAAACACATTCTCCGTATGGTTTGTCGTTTGTTTTTAGCTTTGGCCTTGATAGTTTTGTGTTAAACAATTCTTTTTCTTCAAGGTATTTTTCTTTTAGCTCTTTTTCTGTTATTCCTAAAGACTCTGCAATGTTTTTTTGATCGTCATTAATTAAAAAACCTGAGCCATGACTGCAGCAATGTGCACATTGCCTGCACTCCTGACCCAATCTTAATATTTCACTTGGAGGTGTTTGTTTTGTGATCATTTCTTTTTTTGAAAAACCCCTGGTTTTTCTAAACCTTTAGAATCCTTCGGATTCAAAAGTTTACTAACCTTAACCTTAGTATGCCTTAGGATTTTGTCTCCTAACATATATCCTGCCTGAAGCTCTTCTAAAATTGTGTCTTCCTCTTTGTCTGATTCTTCTTTCAACAAAACTTCGTGTAAATGAGTATCCAGCTTGCCTTTTGCCTGTATTTTCTTTAGGCCTTGTTTTTCCAGTAATGAATAAAGTTGAGAATAAATCAGTTCAATGCCTTTAATCAGCTTTTCTTTGTCGGTTGTGTGCTTTAATGCCATTTCGAATGAGTCCAGAATTGGAAGTAATTTGTCAATAATGTCTGATTGCGCGTATTTTAGAAACTCTGCTTTTGATTTTTCAACATATTTCTTGTAGTTTTCGAACTCTGCCTGTAATCTTTGTAAAGTGTCTGTTAGCTCTGCTATTTTGAGGTCTTTTGGGTCAGCTTTTGTTTCCTTTGAATGTGCTTTTTGCTTTGTTTCTTTTGAATGTTCTTTTGGTTTCGTTTTCTCAAGCTTTGCTTGAGATAGCGAAAACTTGTTTTCGTGTTCTTTTGTCATTTTGATTATTCCGTTGAGTTAAAGTCAACAGAGTGTAGTTAAAATTAACTTATATTTAAAGATTTATATTCCAGAGTATATAGGTTACCAAAAGATTTATATATTTTGGCAGAAAAGATGGTTATTATGATAAGAATCTATAAGCAGAAGGTGACTATAGTAACGTCAAGAAAGCCCCATGAAAGAACCATTAATGATGAATTGCAGTGGTTTGGGCAGTCATTAGGATTGTTTAATCTAAGGGACAGAGATAAGTCGTGCTTTAGGGTCTTTATAGAGCTTCTGAAGTCTGCAAAAAGAGGGCAGCCATTAAGTTCTGATGAGTTAGCTCAAAGACTTGATCTTACTCGGGGAACGGTTATTCACCATATCAATAAATTGATGGAATCTGGTATTGTGGTGTATGGAAAAAAGAAATATTTATTAAGAGTAGACAACTTAAGGTCATTAGTAGAGGAAATAGAGAAGGATATTGAAAGAGCATGTTCGGATCTAAAAGAGGTGGCGGATGATATCGATAGGAGGCTGAATTTATGAAACTATGGTTGTTGTTGGTATTGCTGCTTTTAGTACCGTTTAGTTCTGCTTATATCGAGATTATTTCTGAGTTAGAGGATAGATACAGCTTAGGTGATGAAATTGAATTTTCTATTAAGATTATTCCGGATACAAATGCAGATGCTTTGATTAAAATGACATTGACATGCACTAATAAGAAGATTCCTTATTATGTTTCTCCTGTGTATCTGGAAGAAGGTAAGGAGATAGAGATAGAGGCTCCTTTGATAAAGGCATTCTCTGAGGGATTGTGTGATATTGGGGTAAATATTGAATCCCTTGAAGGAAAAGATATAGATGGCATTAGTTCAGAGAAATTTTCTGTTTCTGATAGATTAGAACTTTCTTTTATAGTTGATAAAACAAATGTATTACCAGGGGAGGAGATTAAGATAGAAGGTGTGGCAACGAAAAGTGGAGAGACTATAGAAGATGGAATTGTTGTTGTCAAATTAGATGGTAAAGAAGAGGAAATTTCATTAAATGGAAAGAAGTTTAGTTATGATCTAAAGTTAGATGAAGACATTAAATCAGGAGAGCATACGATTATGATCGAGGTTAGTGATTCTTATGGAAACTTTGAGGAAGAAGGAGTTAGTATAGATGTTGAGGCTGTTCCTACAAGCCTGGAGTTTAATCTTAATAAGGAAGAGTTTAAACCTTTAGAGGAGTTGGAGTTGACTGTTTTGTTGTTGGATCAGGCAGGAGATGATATTGATGGAGGTGTTGATGTTAGATTGTTTAATGATGGGGGTTTATTAAAGGGGGATATTGTGCTGTTTGATACTTTAATTGAGGCTAATAATGAGTTTAGTTTTACTTTTAATTATAGCACTTTGCCTTATGATTATATTTTAAAAGGTGATTTTGGTGAATTTGAAGAGGAGCAGGTGATTACTATATTGCCTTATAAGAAAATAGAGATGAACATAGACGGCAGTACTGTTTCTATTAAGAATGTTGGAAATGTAGAATATGATGATGAAACAATAATAATATTAGATAAAGATGGCAAGACCTATATCATAAACAAGAAGATAAAGCTTGATGTAGGAGAAGAAACTACAATAGCACTTTCCAAAGAGGTTGGTTCTGGCACTTATACAGTGACTTTGCCTGAAGATAGTAGTGGGGAGGTAGTTGAGAAAACAGTAGAGAAGGTAGTTGAGAAAGAGGTTACTACTTATAGTGGAACAGATGAAGAAGAAAAAGAGGTTAATGTAATAAAGAATGTCAGGATTGAGGATGAAAGGTCAGCATATAAAAAAGGAATTGAGGCAATTACAGGGAGGTTTATAGCTGGAGCAGGTGTTTTGTTGTCAAGGCCTAAGTTTGGCTCTTTTATAATAATTATTATTATACTGGCTATTATTGCTTATTTTAATAGGAAAAGGATTGTAGTGATTATAGAAAAGATAAGAAAAAATAGGGAAGAAAAATATTAATTATCCCTTTGTGATTTCTTAGCAGCAGATGTTAATCCTCTTGCAGCTCTCCCTTTTTTACTGCAGATCCAGTTTATTCTTTTGTCTGCCATTATTGAAGGGTGTGTTCTGTCTACAAGGATTACTTCAAACCAAAAGTATCTTCCGTTCTGGCCTACTGGGTAAGAGTTAAGTACAGTGCAGTTTACAAAGCTTTTTTGCGCTCTCTGCTCTGATATCCATTGATAAGACATGCCCAGTACTTTCTTTCTCCTCATGTGCTTGCTTCTTCTTCCGCCGCTGAATTTTGGACGTTGTCGTTTCTGCCTTAGAAGCCTTTGCCTGACTAAGATATAACCTTGTTTTGCTTTATAACCCAAAGAACGAGCTCTGTCCAGCCTAGTTGGCCTTTCGATTCTTATTGTGGCTGGCTGGTTTTTCCATTCGATTAAACGCTGTTGCCACACTTCGCCCAGGTTTGCTTTTGGCTTTTTCCAGACGTTCCTAATATATTTATACATTGACATTTTTTCTAGCCTCCATTGTTCTTGAATAATACCCCAATTCAGGCAAGCTATCGCCCACATCTTGGATAAGAGTTAGAATTGGGTTTTTGTTTATAAAACTTTGCGTTTTTAGGAGCTATTGAGTTAACGTCACCTGAACGGTAGGTTTATATATCCTGAAATCAATTTCAAATCACAAATAAACAAGTTCAACTTATAAATTATGATTTTGCAAATTTGCTAAAATCATTTAGTAAGCTTCACCACATAGAATCGTGATTTAAAATGTTAAAAAATAATTTCAAAAATATTAAACTAAACAAAGAAATCTGTGAATTTATTGGTGCCTTCATAGGTGATGGTTATCTTGGCAATTACGGAAAAACAAAGAATCAATACGTGGTAGCTATTTCTGGTGATCAAAAACTAGATGAAGATTACCTTAAGAATTACTTAAGACCATTAATACAAAGAAATTTCCCTTCTACAGATCCAAAATTGTATTATAGAAAAGACGAGAATACACTTATGTTAAGAATCAATTCTAAAGCATTATATGAACTATTTTTAAATCTTGGCTTCAATAAAGGAAAAAAATCAGATAATGTTAAGATACCTTCAGAAATCTTAAACAATGAAGAATTAACAAAAGCCACCATAAGAGGCATTTTTGATACAGATGGATGTATTTTTCTAGATAAAAGAAAATCATACAAGAAACCTTACCCAAGGATTACCTTACAATTAGCCAGTATAGATTTGATTAATCAATTAGAAGATTACTTATCAAAAAATTTTAAATTATATGTCAATAAAAGCAATAGGGATGGTTATAGAAATTATGTTGAGATATATGGCCACAAACAATTAGAAAAGTTTTTAAAACAAGTTGGTTTTTCTAATCACAGACACCTAAGTAAGGTGAAAAATATGCCTCCGTAGCATAGTAGCTATTGCGCCAGATATAAAGATTCTTTATATCCGCAAAACCTTGGTATTATGTTAGACAAACAGGTGGAGGTCGCGAGCGCACATCTCGCCGGAGGCTTTCCTTATTTTTTTGTTGTTTAAAAGCGAAACAGATAAATACTACTCTGAATTATATCCTATAATAATGATTCAATCGTTTATTGAATATGGTAGGGAAACATTTAGTGGAGTATTTACTAATGCATTATTTATTGCTATAATCTATGGAATGGTTGTTTTTGATTTAAAAAGAATATTGGGTATCGATAAGATTATTGATAAAATAAAAAACCCTGTTTTAAAATTACTTGTTCTCTCAACATCCTATATAATGTTAATCTTAATGGGGTTGATTATAGTATTCTTTGTTGTTTTTCTTTTCTGGTTATTATCTATTATGATATAATGAGGGTGAAGAAAGTAAAGCTAAGAAAACTTAAGGGGGATTGATATTAATGGGATATTGGGATTATTTATTGCGAAAATTAAAAGATAAGGCTGTAGTGGCAGTTGGTATAATCATCTTTCTATTTGGTTTTCTTATGATTAGGTTTAATAAGTTTGGTTATGTTTTTTTATTGCTTGGTTTAGGCCTTATAGTGTATGGTGCCCTTAAGATGAATGAGTTTGATTTTAATAGAGAGAACCCCCATAGGGTTTATCATCATAAAGGAAAGTATAGATAAAAGGAGATTTAGATTATGAGTTAGCCTTTGATTTGAGTTTTTCCTATCCTATTACGCCGGAGGCTTTTATTTCTTTAACGGTATATTTATAAGCTGTAATTAATTTCTGAATATAAAATGTATAAAATCAAAACGTTTCAATGTGAGATAGGGAATAGAATAGATAAAGAATCAATATACCGTGGGCAGATTGTTGACCAAAAATTAGCAGTTGGGCCTCTTACTAAAATTTGTGAGAATTACGGTGAGCCCTTAAAAGGCACCACCAAGATTTATGCTGTTCCAATGGGAAGAATTAAACATGTAGATCTTCGTGAGTCATATGCTATGAACGATGGTTGGGTTGTGGTTGTTAATACTGTACGCCCCACTGGATTAGAAACTTCAGTTTTTTGTAAATCAGAAGATGATATTCCAACAGGATTGTTGGCAGAACTTGAATGGTTCTATGGTAGAAAGCCAAAATTAAGAGATGTTGCTTAGATACTTTTATTTTCCCAAACATATTTAAAAAGAATGAGTTAGCAATAGATTATATGGCACTATTTGGAAAAAATAAATATATTAATGCATTAAAAGGATTAATGCTGTTTTCAGCAATACTACACATGTTCTTGCTTATAGTTTATTCGATTATCAATCTGAATATGATAGAGCTTAACTTTTTTAGTATTGTAAATCTTGATTTGTTTTTTCCAAACATAATAAATGGCTCTTTTAGCCAGATATTTTCAATTATTACTATGCTTGTTATCTATTGTACCTTTTATTTTATTTCGTTAAAAAATTAGTGAGATTCTTTCATAATTCCCAAAAATATTTAAACTCCCTATTCACTCTAAAGATACTAAGGGCCCATGGTCTAGTGGCTATGACGTCACCTCGACATGGTGAAGATCGAGAGTTCGAATTGTCGTAAGGTCAATGCCTTCGGCATTGAGAGTCTCTCTGGGCCCATTCTTTTCTAAATAATCATAAGATTTTAGAAATTTTTGTAATTTCTAAACCGTTACCTTTTTCACTTCGTTCAAAAGGTAAAGTTTATATACCCCATTATACACAATAAAAAAGAGTAATATGGTCAGAAAAGAGGACTTTTCAAAGTATTTTTTTGTACTGTTTGTCCTATTGATGCTTGGATTGGTTTTTATTGTAATAAGGCCATTCATTACGGCTCTCTTAGGGAGTATTTTTCTTGCTTATCTTTTCTATCCATTGTATAGATTGTTCAATAAAAAAATTAAAAGTAAGACGGTATGCTCATTAACAGTCTCTTTGATTATTATCTTATTGTTACTAGTTCCTTTGTTTTTTGTTTTGAATACTCTTACAAAGGAAGCATATGTTACTTACCTAACATCAAAGCAGAAGATATTAAGTATGGGTGATATGCTTAAGGATTGTCCTAAAGGCAATTCCTTTTGCAGCATTATTACTCCATTGGGAACTTTTCTTGATGACCCTAAGGTTAAATTCCATCTGAACGACAACATTGAGAAAGTAACTTCGTATATAATTGACAGTGCTTCAGCGCTTGTTTTTTCCATACCAAGATTTATATTGAACTTTTTTGTAATGATATTTGTCATGTTCTACTTATTTAAGGATGGACCTAAGGTTCTTAGTAATCTAAGGAGGGTTTTGCCTTTGAGGGATATTTACAAAAGACATCTGTTTGAGAAATTCGGCAAGACTACACATGCTATTGTTTATGGCCATATTGTTGTTGCGATAATACAGGGCATCTTAGGTGGGATAGGCTTTTTCATTTTTGGCGTGAATTCCCCTATAATATGGGGTATTGTAATGGTTTTTGCTGCTTTGATTCCTTTTATTGGAACAGGGTTTGTGTGGTTTCCTCCTGCTTTTATCAGATTACTTAATGGAATTTCGACAGGAGACAGCAGTATGATAACTGGGGGGGTTCTTTTTATGCTATATGGCATAATCATAATCAGCAGCCTGGATAATATAATAAGGCCAAAGATTATTGGCAAAAAAGCAAAGGTTCATCCTGTTTTGATATTAATTGGAGTTCTAGGTGGAATTTATTTACTGGGCTTTGTTGGATTAATAGTTGGTCCTTTGATACTTGCTTTGTTTGTTACTTTTATTGAAGCGTATGAAAAGGACAAACACAGAGCAAAATGAAGCTTGAAGTAAAGGATATGGATATTTCTAGTGGCGGGGCTTTAGTTGCGGTTCTTAATAAGAAGGATGCTGAGAAGATGGATTTACACAAGAGGGATAGGGTTAAGATAATTAAAAACGGCAAGGTTGAGACAGTGTTGTTGAATATTGGGGAAAGTGAAAAGGCTGTTAAAGAGGGAAATATAGGATTATATGAAGAGGTACTTGATTCTCTTAAACTAAAACAGGGAGATATAGTGAATATGATTCCTGCCAGAAAACCTTTATCTATTGATTACATTAGAAAGAAATTGGATGGTTTTAGGTTAACGAAAAAGGAAATTGACCAGATTGTGTGGGATATTGTCAATAATAAACTGAGTGAGGTGGAGATGGCTTATTTTGTTGCTGCATGTTATTCTAATGAGATGGACTTAAAAGAGACTACTTTACTGACAAAAGCTATGACTTATTGCGGGGATACCTTAAAGTTAAATAAAAAGATAGTTATGGACAAGCATTGTGTTGGTGGTGTTGCTGGCAATAGAACTACTATGGTGGTAGTTCCTATTTTAGCTGCTGCTGGTGTTACAATACCTAAAACCAGTTCCAGGTCAATTACTTCCCCTGCTGGTACGGCTGATACAATGGAGGTATTGGCTGATGTTAGTATTCCTATTAAGAAGATGAAGAAGATTGTTGAGAAGATAAATGGATGTATTGTTTGGGGAGGTGCTTTGAATCTAGCGCCTGCTGATGATAAGATAATAAGGGTTGAAAGGCCACTGTCAATAGATGCAGAATCCCAGTTATTAGCTTCTGTGATGGCAAAAAAGGCTTCTGTATCTGCTACCCATGTTTTGATTGATATTCCTACTGGCAAAGGCGCTAAATTGCCTGACAGGAAAAGGGCTTTGAAATTGAAAAAGAATTTTGAAAATTTGGCTAAAAAAATAGGTATTAATGTTAAGGTGATTATTACTAACGGCAAAGAGCCTGTTGGAAATGGTATTGGGCCTGCTCTTGAGGCAAGGGATGTTTTGTGGGTTTTGAAAGGTGATTCAAGAGGTCCTTCTGATTTAAGGCAGAAGAGTTTGCTTATGGCAGGGGTAATGCTGGAGATGGCTGACAAGACTTCTAAAGGCAGTGGGTTGAAGATGGCTACAGGGATTCTGGAATCAAGTGGGGCGTATAAGAAGATGGTTGAGATAATTAAGATGCAAGGCAAGAAAGTAATTGAACCTTCTAAGATTAAATTAGGTAAGGTTAAGTATGATGTTATAGCTAAGAATAAAGGTGTTGTTAAGGAGATAAGCAACAGAGCTATTTCTAAGATTGCCCGAGTAGCTGGTGCTCCTGAGTTTAGTGGAGCTGGGCTTTATCTGTATAAACACATTGGCGATAAGGTTAAGAAAGGCGATAAGTTGTTTACTGTCTATTGCCATGATAAAGGCAAGTTAGAGTATGTTAAGTATGCCTGGGAGAAGTTGGTGGCTATTCGGGTTGAATAAAAACGCCACGGCCCGGACTTTCATGCTAGTTCTTAGCTTTTGAACCGGGATATCCTTGCGGAAAATGGCTAACCTGATTCTTGGTGAATAACACTCAAGGCCATCGCAGTACCGGATTGTGCCACCGTGGCATAAAATAGAGTATTTCTTTGATGATTTATAAATATTGCTGTGGTTGACTAAATTTTTGCAATATTGCCAATAAATCAAAATCCCTGCAAAAGCTTTAAAAAACTTGTCTTTTGGGGGCTTTCGACTATATATACCCAAAGCTTTATATATGACCTATCGTTACCATTTATAAACTTTATTGTGAAATTCAAGGGGTGGATTAGTATAACAATCAAAGGTGGTATCTATGGTTAGACGTGATATGGTTAAGAAATGCCCGGAATGCGGCGGTATAAACTTATTCTGGAATAAGGAGAAAGGAGAGATTGTCTGTAAAGATTGCGGGTTAGTTATAGAAGACAAAATGGTCGATTTCGGCCAGGAATGGAGAGAATTTGATAGTGATTCAGGCCCAAGCAAGAGAAGGACAGGCGCTCCAATGACTTATACTCAGTTTGACCAGGGATTAGGTACTGAAGTAGGCGGAAAAGGTGATTTTTCAAAATTAGGCGGTAAAAACAGAAGCAAATTCTTCAGGTTAAGAAAATGGCAATACAGGATTTCTACTGCTATTGAGAGGAATTTAAAGCTAGCTCTGGCTGAACTTAAAAGAGTTGGTTCTTATTTGAAATTACCTAAGTCTGTTGAGGAAGAGGCAGCTAGGATTTATACTTTAGCTGTTCAGAGAGGGCTTGTTAGGGGCAGATCAATGGAATCTGTTGTTGCAGGTGCTTTGTATGCTGCCTGTAGAAGACATGATGTTCCCAGAACACTAGATGAGCTGTCAGAAGCTTCTGGTATTGAGAAGAAAGAAATCGGCAGAACTTATAGATTTGTTACAAGAGAGCTTGGAATTACAATATTACCTTCAAATCCAGCTGATTATATAGCAAGGTTTGCATCTGCACTTAAGTTAAGTGCTGAAACACAAAGTAAAAGCATAGAGATACTGGAACAGGCTCAGAAAGCAGAATTAACTTCAGGAAGAGGCCCTACTGGTATTGCTGCAGCTGCACTTTATGTTGCTGCTTTGATGCATGGCGAGAAAAGGACTCAGAGAGAAGTAGCAGATGTGGCTGGTGTAACAGAGGTTACAATCAGGAATAGGTACAAAGAATTACTTGAGAAGTTAAAACTGGATAAAGAGATTAAAAAGAAGAAAAAGAAGAAGAAATAATTTTTCTTTGTTTATTATTTATATTTTAATTTAAAAAAAGAGATGATTCTATAGATTTAGGTTTAATGAAATGAATCCAATAAATGACGAACCATTTGCAATCATATCTGACATTCATTCTAATTGGGAAGCTATGGGCGTAGTTATTAGAGATATAATTGAGAAGGACATTAAGACTATCTACAATCTAGGAGATACTATCGGATATGGTCCTAATCCTAAAGAATGCCTTGATGCAGTTCTTTCTGATAAAATGTTTAGAGAGAATACTATTCTTGGCAATCATGATTCAGCATTTTTAGCTCCTGCAATACTGGATGATAACTGGGCTGAAAGTGCCCAAGTTGCTATGGGATGGACAATCAAAATGATGGAGAATAATGATAAATTTGAAGATTATCTAAGATATTTTAGAGGTCTAAAGACCAAGATAACAATTAATTACAATGGCAAAGAGATTAATATGTGCCATGGGTCGCCAAAAAGACCGCTTATTGATTATGTTTTCAGGGATGAGTATGAAAGACATGCTATGCTTATGGAATGGTTTGATGAGGAATTTGATAGTGCTATGATGTTATCAGATCAAAGAGAAGAGTTTGTAGAAGGGTATATGGCATCTGAAAAGGCCTCTCTTTTTGAGCTTGTTAACGGTATTTGGTTTGTAGGCCATTCCCACAGTGCAGGGATTACTGTTGAAGATGACCAATATGAAGCAAAAGAATTGGATAATAGGTATAGGATGAATGGTGAAAAGGCAATAATAAGTGTTGGTTCAGTTGGACAATCAAGAGACATTAAGGGTGTTGCTACGTATACTATTGTTGAAGGAGATAATGTTGATTTCATAAGGCTTCCTTATGATGTGGATACTACAGTAGATAAGATAATCCAAAAGGAAGTTGGTACTGACTTAAAGAATTATACTATTGATGATGAAGAAGTATGCCTTTTAGATGAATAATCTGTGTTTTGCGTAAATCATCTTATCAAAGAAATAATCTTATCCAGGTTTTGTTTACTGATTTTTTTCTTGTATTTTTTTGCAGCAGCTATTACTTTTTCCTTGTTTACCTTAATTCCTCTGTCTTTTAAGGCATTTGTAATGAAGCCTGAGATAATATAAGAACTGAATTGCGTAACGTTAACAGGCTCTTTTGACTTGTGGCATCTTTCGAAGTCAACCATGACTGGTTTTTTTGTTTTTTTATCTATTATTATATGTTTATAGGGATGATGCATCTCTTCTTTGTTTGTTTTTAGTTTGTCCATCCTGAAGCATTGTGTGAATACGTTCTTTATTATTTTCTTGATTAGAGCTTTGTTTTTCTTTGTTTGGTGCTCTAAGAAAATCGGAAAGAAGTCACCATCAATATACTCACAAACAAAGTAAGTGAATTTTTTATCATAAAACAAAAGCTTAGGGCCAATTCCTTTTGGATTTAGAATCTTTAGGTAATTAATTTCGTTTTCTATTCTGTCCATTGCCTGTGATTCTTTTCTTTCTGTTTTTATTACTACTTTTTTATTTTTGTAGTCGCCTATGTACAGTAAGCCCCTGTGGCCTTTTGTTAAGTAGGTTATGTTTTTTACCTGTTTAATAGTAGGCATATAGATATAGTAGATTAAGTAAGATATAAATGTTTTTATTTATTATTCATAGAAACTAGGTCCAACTTACTGTGGGTAGTTTGTACCACTGGAAATTCCCTCATTACATAACGCATGGCTTCCTTAAGTAGATTTTTTTCTGTACGAACTTTGAGTTCAACTACATAAAATGGGCGCCTTTTCCTGCATTTTATATGGTCTGCTGAAACGAGCAGAGTTTCCGGGTCATATGCAACCGTCCTATCAAACCTAATATCATGGTAATCTCCATTGCTCTGAGCTCTCTCAAGGATTCTCCTGGCTTTATGGTTCTCAATTCCATCTATGGTGGTAGGCATTGGCTGTTCCAGAATGAAATAAACCTTGTCTTTTTTGGTTGGGAAATAGCGATACTGACCAAGCTGTCTTCTTGACATTTCGCTGGCTTTTGTGTATATTATTTGTGCGCTCTGCATTTCTTCATATGGTCCTTCACAGTGGCGGTGTCTCAATCGTACTTTTGGTATTCTTCCTGAATAGACTGGAAGCTGATTTTTGAAATACCTGTCATGGTAAGACCATTTCTTTGGAGAACCCAGCTTAAATTCCTTAACCATCTTTTCCAATACCTCTATGGGGTTTTTATCTGCTCTGATATAGAATCTTGATTCAAGGTATGATTCTGTACCAAATCCTGCTTTCTTTAATGAGCGCTTATAATTATGATAAGCTGCTTCTGTCACTCCAACTTCTAATCCTGCAACAGCAAATACTGCAGCAACAAAACTTACAGTGGATAACATCCAAGCAGGAGTTTCAGGGTATGCCTTAAGTCCTGCATACATAAGGCCCACATATAAAGGGTCATGAACAATTATATCTTCTATTAAACTTTTTGTGCCCCCTTTTACTGCTCTTCTGAAGTATGTTGTTAGGGCGTCTCTTTCTGTTTTTGGTGTAGTATGCCATATGTTGTATGCTTCTGTAATATGTGCTGGAAAGAACCCTACTTTTTCTATAACCGGACCTGATGTGCTAACAATTATATCCTTAGTTCTCCTGCTTACAGGTCCTGCAAGTGTTTTAATCCACTTGCTATCAACAAGTTTGCTTATTATGCCAGTACCTAAAACATTAATTACCATTGCGATGGATTCATCTCTTCCAAATCTCTTGAAGACCTCCCAATATGGACTACCAGGTATGATTATTGGTTCTTCTGCTAATTTCTTTTCAAGTAAGCTGATTTCTTCTTCCATCTAACATAGTGAGAATAATAAGGTGTTTATAAACTTTCTTTATTGATAACTTCCTAATAGTGATTACAGAATAAGAGATATATTCTATTCCTTTTCTATTAAGTAAACAAAAAGGTTTTCAAAGAATATATGCTGTTTGTCTAATTCTTTGAATTTCCAATGGTTTTTGAGCAGGAAATTGTCCAGTGTTGGTTTGCTAGTTAATGAGGAAAATAAAAGGAGTATTTTTCCTTTTGGCTTGAGGAATTTCTTGCATTCATGAAGGAATTTGCATATTAACTCGTAGCCTTTTTTCCCACCAAATAGTGCTTTATCTTTAATTTTTGGATCATTTGGCAGATAAGGTGGATTAAAGATTATTGTGTCAAACTTTGTTCCTATGTAGCGCCTGTCTTTTTTGAATAGACGGAATAAGTCTGACATTGCAAATATTATCTTTTGGCTTTTTTGATGCCTTATGCAGTATTTGATTGCTTCTTCGTTTATGTCAACTGCAAATACCTTTACTACCTTTTTTGAAGCAGCTGCTTCTTCTGCTTGTATTCCAGAGCCTGTTCCCATATCTAGGACAATGCCTTTTGAATATTTTTTAACATACTTTTTTATGAGAAATGAGTCTTCTGCTGGTTCGTATAGTTCCATTTTATATTGATTGATAGTAAAATATTTAAATAGGTTGGTATTTTAGTATATTTATAATTTATATAAATCGGGTGGATTCATGAAAACAGACAATGCAATAATAACTCCGGATAATGTAATAATAACTCCGGATAAAATGGAAGAAGCTTATCTCAAAGTAGTTAAATATGTGTTTGATAGTTTAAGGAGTAAGACTAGTGATGATATTGATAATTTTGCTTTAATGGCTATAAGAAATGATGGTGCATTGATGTTAGATTATATGCTTAAAAAGTACAATCTGGCTATCCCAATTGGATTTATAGACCCAACCAGCCATAGGGATGATGTCTATAAAGAGAATCGGCAGGATTTAAGAGAAAAAGAATCAAGCAAGCTTCCGGAAGGAGGCATAGATAACAAACATATAATCATGGTTGATTCAGTGCATGAAACTGGCAGGACAGCAAGAGCTGCTATCGATACTTTAATGGATTATGGGAGACCAGCATCTGTTGAGCTTGTAGTTTTGCTTGAAAGAGGAGGTCATGAAGTGCCTGTTCGTCCAACTTGTTCAGCAATTAAGAATGGCCATGTTCCCTTAGAATTTGAAGTTAAACTATGTGCAGAAAATGAGGATCATTATATGGCCTTAAACCCGAGATAATTATTTCTCTAAACTTAAGGCCTTTTTCAAAGCAGCAATACCAACCTCTAATTGTTTTTTAGTTGGTTCTTTGGTTGTTATTTTCTGTATCCATAGTCCGGGTAAGGTTAAAGATCTAAAGATAGGGTTATCCTGGTGCTTTGCTCCGAACTTTAGGATTTCGTATGAAAAGCCTGCAACTATTGGCAATAACAAAATTCTTGAGATAAATAGTATTGCTCTTTTTAAGAGCCAATTGATGTTGTTTATGTTTGGATAGATACTTTGCGCAATTGCAGGTATGAATGAGAACAGGAATATTCCTATGATGATGACTATCATCAGAAAAGCTGTTCCGCACCTTGGATGCAGAGTAGTGTATTTTTTTGCGTTCTCTACTGTTAGTTTTTTATTGGCTTCATAACAAAAGACTACTTTGTGCTCTGCTCCATGGTATTGGAAAACAGTTCTTATGTCTTTCATTAAAGATATTAAGTAAACGTATAGGACTAGTATACCTGCTTTGATTATTCCGTTTATGACATTAAACCAGAGTGGATTATTTGTTTCTTTAATTCCTATGAGGTATGTTAGAATGTATGGCAGAAGCATAAATAAAGCAATTCCAATAGCAAAAGCTATAATCATTGTTAATGCAATTGCCCAGCTGCTTATCTCTTCATCTTCTTCTGTTTGTTGGGATGCTGACCAGTTTAGTGTTTTTATACCCAGAACCAGCATTTCAATCAGGTTTACAATGCCCCTTATGAAGAATAACTGCATCCATTTGGATTTCTTTTTGAGCTTGTCTTTTTTATAGATTATTTTTCCTTTTTTTCTTACTGCTGTCACTACATTATTCTTAGAGCGCATCATGATGCCTTCTATAACTGCCTGTCCTCCAACGTTTTGTTTTGCCATTTTAGAATTACCTATACTTTAACCAGAATTTTTTAAAAAATGGGAGTGTTAATGTTGAGAGCAGGAAAGCAATTGATGGTATCAATGCATTTAACCAAGGGGAAGTAATATTAATAATCCACAAAAATAAAACTATAAGCAAATAGGTTGTTATAGCTATAATAGACCTTCTGGTAAAGCTTGTTTCCCAGGCTTTGTCTGCCTCTACTCTTTTGTTTCTTTGTATTATTTTCTTTAATTCCTTGTCTGTATCCATATGCTGCGTAAGAAATGGGTGTTATAAAAAGGTTTTGGAAAATTTGCAATTTTCCAAACCGATTAGAAATTCTGCGAATTTCTAAAAGTTTTTGGAAATTTCCGAAAAGATTATTAATGACCTCTGAATTAGAGAATATATATGAATAAGAAATTTAAGTTTATAATCATCTCGCTTATAGGGATTGTAATATTGATTATAGGTTCTAATCTATTACTCTATACTAAACTGACAACTGAGTTTGATAGTAAACTTTCTGTGGTGAACCAGAAAGCTGACAATATAAGGGATGAGCTTAATCTTGAGAAAGAGTATAGTGCAGAACAAAGAACTCTTTTAGAGAATAAGACAATAGATAATTTTAAAAAATTACAAAGTGCTCTTGACATTCAAACAACAAAACTAAGACTTGATCTAGAGACAGTAAAAACAGAGACTGAAACCGGGCTTCTGGATATAGGCCAGAAGGTTGGGGGTCTTGAAGAGAGAAGTGAGGAATTAGAGGAGAGAAGTGAGGATTTAGAGGAAAGAAGTATGGAGTTAGCAGACAAGATATCTGAGATTGATGTACAGAGTTCTGATTTTTCTGCTATTGTAGAAGATGTTGTCAAGGCAGTAGTGAGCATCAAGACAAACAAAGGCCAGGGAAGCGGGGTAATCTTTGATTCCAGAGGTTATGTGATGACAAACAAGCATGTTATTGAGGGCATAACAAGTGCCCAAGTTATGGATTATGACTCTAATACATACAGTATAAGTATTGTTGGGCTTGCTTCAAATGTTGATTTAGCAATTATTAAGATAAATTCTGACAATACATTTAATTATTTGAATTTTGCAGATGCTTCTGATATTAAGGTAGGGGAGAGGGTAATAGCTGTTGGTAATCCATTAGGGTTGTCTTTTAGTGTTACTGAAGGCATAATCAGTGGTTTAGACAGGGTAATAGATGAGACTGGTGTCAAATATATACAGACTGATGTGCCTATAAATCCTGGGAATTCAGGCGGGCCATTAATTAATAACCAAAAGAAGATAGTTGGCATTAATACGCTTAAGCTATTAGATACAGAAGGTTTGGGGTTTGCTATTCCTTCGAATACAGCTAAGAATATTGCAGATCAGGCTGTTGGATGATTCTTTTTTAAGTATCTGTCAAAAGCCAGCTCTACTGGCTTGCAGGAGCCATTAACTAACTCTGAAGGGTATAGCCTGCATATTTTTGGCCTTGAGCTGTAGATTTTGCAGGAAGTTGTTTTTCCCTGCTTTAGAAACATGCATTTTTCCTTTTTATCTTTGAGGTAGGTGTTGTTTAGGTTGTCTGTGTAGATAAAATCTTTATAGCCTAGTTTCTTTATTCTTTTAATGTCTGATAGGTATAATCTAGGTGGGTTGCAGCAACTTCCGCATCTAGAGCATTTGAAATTCTTTAGCATAAAAATTAATTCTTTTCAACATATTTAATACTTACTTCAAATCATATACTTTTTACCATAGAAATCTTTATATATGAGTATATTTGAAAATTAACCTATATCTAGGGGTTTTACATGCTTATAACACAATATGTAGTGTTTGAGTAACGAAACCTTTAAATATGAGCTATACCCAGATATAGTGTATAGGTAGGTCGAAAGACGCTACATACAGCAAAATGAGATGCCCATATTGTAATTTTGGAGAGACGAAGGTTATTGAAACCAGAGAAGCAGAAGAGTCTGATGTAACCAGAAGAAGGCGTGAATGCCTGAAGTGCAAGAAGAGATTCACAACCTATGAAAGAGTAGAGATGCTTGAGTTAAGGGTTGTTAAGAAAAATGGTGATATTGAAAGGTTTGACAGAAACAAGGTTTTGAAGGGAATACTAAGGGCGTGTGAGAAAAGGCCTATAAAGATAGAGAAGATTGAAAAGATAGTTGATGAGATTGAGTCTGAGCTTAGGAAAAAAGAAAGTGTTGAGATACCTACTAAGGTTATAGGTGAATTGATTATGGATAAATTAAAACAATTAGATCATGTTGCTTATATCAGGTTTGCATCTGTGTACAGGGAATTTAAGGATGTAAAGGGTTTTGAGAAGGAGATAAAACGAATTAAATGATGTTTAATGGTTAAGTTAATAAAAACTAAAAATGAGGTGTTGTTAATATGGGAGAAGGATTCAGGATTTCTAAAATAAGGAAAAGAGACGGCAGGATAGTTGAGTTTGCTCCTGAGAAGATTGTTAATGCTATCTATAAATCAGCGCAGGGAGTTGCTGTAAAGGAAGGCAGAACAACTGACAAGAAAGAAGCTGAAGAGATTACCCAGAAGGTTCTTACTGTTCTTGAATATAAATTTAGTGAAAAAGAGGTTCCGACAGTTGAGGAAGCACAGGATATTGTTGAGAAGGTGCTTATTAAGTCAGGACATGCTAAGACAGCCAAAGCCTATATCCTTTACAGGCAGCAGCATGCAAAGTTAAGGGAAGCTAAAGATATGATGGTGGATGTTGGAAAGACAATAAATGCGTATATCCATCAGGAAGACTGGAAGGTAAGAGAGAACAGCAATGAAGACTATAGTTTTTCAGGGTTACTACTATATGCAGCAGGAAAGGTTATTGGAAATTATGCATTAAATGAAATCTATACTCCTGAGATAAAAGAAGCACATGTTAAGGGGTATTTCCATATACATGATTTGAGCAATGCTGTGATTGGTTATTGCGCAGGGTGGTCTTTAAAGAAATTACTGGAGATGGGTTTTGGAGGCATTCCAAATAAAGTTGACTGCAAGCCAGCTAAGCACCTTAATACTGTAATCCACCAGATGGTTAATTATATTGGATGTCTGCAGATGGAGTTTGCAGGAGCACAGGCATTTTCCTCAGTAGATACTTTACTTGCGCCTTTTGTGAGAACTGATAAGTTAAGCTTTAAAGAAACTAAGCAATGCATACAACAGCTGGTATTTTCTTTGAACATACCTTCAAGATGGGGTTCACAGTATCCCTTCTCAAATCTGACTTTTGACTGGGTTGTTCCAGAAGACATGAAAGATGATAAGACTATAGTTGGGGGCAAGAAACAGGATTTCACTTATGGAGATTGCCAGAAAGAGATGGATACTATCAATAAGGCATTCTTAGAGGTAATGTTTGAAGGGGACGCTAAAGGAAGGGTGTTTACTTTTCCAATACCCACTTACAATCTAACTAAGAACTTTGATTGGGATTCTGAGAATGCAAACTTATTGTTTGAGGTAACGGCAAAGTATGGTCTGCCATATTTCATGAATTATATTGGAAGTGATTTAGACCCTAAAAGCATAAGGGCTATGTGCTGCAGGCTGAACCTTGACCAGAACCAATTGATGAAAAGACCTGGGGGAATGTGGGGTCCTGGAGATGCAACTGGCTCTGTTGGAGTTGTAACAATTAACATGAACAGACCAGGATATGAAAGTAAAACAAAAGAAGAGTTTTTTGAGAAATTGGGCTATTATATGACTTTGGCTAAGAATTCACTTGAAATAAAGAGGGTGATGGTAGAGAGAAATCTTAAGAATGGGCTGATGCCTTTTACAAAAATATATTTAGGAACGTTCAAGAATCATTTCTCAACTATCGGGTTATGCGGAATGAATGAATGCTGCCTTAATTTTCTTGGGAAGGATATCAGTACAGATGAAGGAACAGAGTTTACTATTGAAACATTGAACTTTATGAGGGATAAATTAGTTGAGTTCCAGGAAGAAACAGGAAATCTGTATAATCTTGAAGCGACGCCTGCAGAGTCTACTGCTTATAGGTTAGCAAGATTGGATAAAAAGATGTATCCTGACATTATTACAGCTGGAGACAAGGAGCCGTATCTTACTAACTCTACACAGCTGCCTGTAGACAAGACAGATGATGCTATCGAAGCTATAGAGCATCAGAACAAGATACAGAACCTGTATACAGGAGGAACAATCTTCCATACATTTATGGGGGAGAAGATGAGTTCCGGAGAATCATGTAAGGCTCTCGTCAAGAAGATTGCATCAAATACACAGCTGCCTTACTTTACAATAACCCCTACATTTAGTATCTGTCCTGAGCATGGTTATATAGTTGGAGAACATCCAAAATGTGCTGAATGTGGTGCTGAAACTGAGGTTTATTCAAGGATAGTAGGCTATTACAGGCCGATAAAGCAATGGAACAATGGAAAGAAGGAAGAATTTAAGGACAGGCTTGAGTATCTGGAGGAAAAGTCTCTTAGAAAAGAGATTATAGTTAAGACTGTTGATGGCGGGACAACAAGTTTTGAAGAGCATGAAGATATGGTGTCTAACGGTGACAGTGTGATTAAACGATTCAGGATATTTAGTCTGCCTAATTGCGATAAATGTAAATCTGCAAAAGAGTATCTTAACGGAAAGGTTAGTGGAGAGAATGTTGACTTGGGTTCAGATGAAGGATTGAAAGAGTTCAGAGAGGTTTACAAGGAACTGAAGGACAAGATACACAGGAATAAGGATGGCAGTTTACCAATACCAACTATATTGCTTTATGATGCTGAGGATAAGTTAGTTACAATAGCGCATAATGAAGAGCAGGTTAAGCAGATAGTTTAAGGCTTTGGAAATTCTTCGAATTCAAAAGTTTATTCTTTGTTAGGGAAAAAAGGTGATTTAAGTTAGTTAGAAAAATGGCATTAGAAATAAAAGGTCTGCACAAGACCACATTAATAGATTACCCAGATAAAGTAGCCTGCACTATATTTCTTCCAAGGTGTAATTTCAGATGCGGTTTTTGTTATAATAAAGATTTAGTTGTTGATTATGATTCTATGCCAACTATGACTGAAGAAAAGGTTCTTGATTTTCTTAAAGAGAGGAAAAAATGGCTGGATGGTGTTGTTTTTACAGGCGCAGAGCCTACTTTGCATAAAGAGCTTCCTGCGTTTATTAAGAAGGTCAAAGAGATTGGATATCTTGTGAAAGTGGATACAAACGGCACTAGTCCTGAGAGGTTGAATTGGTTGATTGATAAGAAATTAGTGGATTACATTGCTATGGATATTAAAGGTGCTCTGGAGAGTTATGATAAAATTACTGGTGTTAAGGTTGATATTGGGAAGGTAAAAGAGAGTATTGAGATTCTGAAGAATAGTGATGTGGAGTATGAGTTTAGACTAACTTGTGTCCCTACATTGCATTCAAAAGAGGATATTGAAAAGATTGGTAACTTGTTGAAAGGAAGCAAAAAAATGTTTTTACAGCAGTTTAAGCATGTTGGTAAGTTTATTGATGAGTCTTTGCTTAAGGTTAAGCCTTTTTCTAAGGAAGAGTTGGAGGAGTTTAAAGACATACTAAACAAATACATAGATAAAGTAGAAATCAGAGCATAAAATTTAAAAAGTCGAAGCTTTAACTCTTTCTTTGGGGATGTTTATGGAGTGTCAAAAAGAATCTAATGAAAAGAAATGTCCATGTTTGCATACAGAATGTGATAAGCATGGTGTTTGTTGTGAATGTTTAAGATATCATTTGAGCGTGAAACAGCTTCCTGCCTGTTGTTTTCCTCAGGAAATAGCTAATACTGATGAAAGAAGCATAAGTAAGTTTGTGGAGATTAACAGTTAAAATGGATGAAGTAATAAAAAGGCCATTGTGGGATGAGTATTTTATGAAGATAGCTATGTTAGTAGCTGAGAGATCTACCTGCAGAAGGCATCATGTTGGGGCAGTTATTGTTAAAGACAAGCAGATACTTACTACAGGCTATAACGGGGCTGCAGCTGGTGTTAAGGATTGTCTTGAATTAGGGTGTTTAAGGGATAAGAATAATATTCCTTCTGGTGAAAGGCATGAGATATGCAGGGCGATACATGCAGAGCAGAATGCAATTATACAGGCAGGATTGCATGGAATAAATATTGGTGGAGCTACTATCTACTGCACTCATCCTCCTTGCATTTTATGCGCTAAGATGCTGGCTAATGCTAAAGTTAAGAGGTATGTTACTTGCGGGAATTATCCTGATGATAGTGCAAAAGAGCTGCTGCAGGAAGTTGGTATAGCTTTTGTTAAGCTGGACAAACCTGAGGACAAGATTAATACTTTAGAATAAGAATTCTTAATCACCACTCCAGAATAGAAATCTTTAAATATAAGCTATATCTTAATGTTTTATAAAATGGGGGATTCAAAGTTTAGTTTTTTTGTAACAGACATTATTTTGCTAATAGTATTCTTGGGCCTTGCAAGAACAATATTTAAGTTAAAGGGATTAGGATTTCTTTTAGAGCTGCTGGCTGTATTAATTTTATTGTTTATATCTTTTATTGCTTTGATTCCAGCTTACTCTGGCTCAAAAGGCGGCTGGGGATTTTTATCCGGAATTTTCTTTTTGATACTTTTAGATTTGTTGGTCATTTATATTAGAACCGGTATTTCAGGAAAGGTATATTTAGGTACACTTTTATTTGCTGCAATTGGCTTTGTTATTTCTGCTGCAAACATCAAAGAAGATGAAGAAGACTATGAAGAGCCGATTGAGGGAGAGAAAGAAGAAGTGTATACCAACTTTGAACCTGGAAAATATGTTGCAAGCAAGAGCGGGTCTACATATCATGTTCCTAAGTGTGACTGGGCAAAGAAGATAAAGAAGAAGAACCAGGTATGGTTTGATGATGCGAAGGAAGCTAAGAAGAAGTTTAAGGCTCATTCCTGTGTTGAATAGAAAAGTATTTATTCTAGATAGGTTATTTTGGTTTTATGCGTAAAGAATTCATTACAGGCTTTTTTATTGGTGTAGTTTTGTATTTATTTATATTCGGAATAAGAGTTCTTAAGGTTTTGATAAGAGGGAGATGGAGATTTGATATGATAAGGCATGGCTTGTTTAATACCTTTAATGAGCCTAAGTTTGTGGTTGGGCAATTATTAATTCTTGTGTTGTGTGTTGTTGGGAGTATGACTTTATGGTATTTCTATAAAGAGGGTTATTTCTTCCAGAAGTAGAAGATTAACCATAAAGCGCCTATTGTAATTGCTGAATCTGCTACATTGAAGGCAGGCCAGATTCTAAAGTCAATGAAATCGATGACGTGGCCTATGAATATACGGTCTATTAGATTGCCAAATGCCCCCCCAAGGATTAATGCTATAGGCATATGTATTTGTTTTTCTTTTATGATCCTTTTGATGTAGAATAGCATTATCCCTATAATTATTAGTGAGATGAAGATTAAGAAGGTGTTTTGATTTTTTAATATTCCAAAGCCTGCTCCTGTGTTCTGGATGTATGTTAGATGGAGAATGTTTTTTAGTAAAGGTATTGATTGGTGTAGAATCATATATTTTAAGATTAGGTATTTTGTTATTTGGTCTAATAGGATGATGAATATGCTTAGAGAAAGTATGAGTGAAATGTGTTTGTTTTTCATATAAAAGAAATTATTGGAGAATTATATAAACCTTACCATCCTCTCTTCTTTTCATGTTCGCCATACGCAACTCTTTCAATATTAGTTAGTCTCTGGTTTATGCTTTCTAGGGTGTATCTGATAGAGTCTAGTTTTGCAGAAACAACCTCAAATTTATCGCTTTTATAGTCTCTTTCTGTTGGTGCTGGAGGCTGCATTGGAGCTCCAAATGGCTGCTGCATTGGTACTGGCTGGCCAGGAGGCTGTGTTGGAGCAGGTTGTCTTCCCATGGCACCAAAACCAAGATCTTCCGGCATTCCTAAATCTCTTGAAGGCAATCCTAAGTCTCTTCCCGGAGCAGGTTGTTGAGGCATCCCCATAGCAGGTCCTGGTTCTGGGCCTAGACCTAAATCTGCTCCAAAATCTTTTCCTAAATCTAAATCATCTTTTTTCTTCCAGAAAGCTAACTTATCTAAAATGCCCATAATCTACCAACCTCTCTTTGAAATTTGCTTCGCAAATTTCTAACCCTTCAAGCGCTTTGGAAACGATGTTTCCAAACCCCTCAAGCAAAGCTTGAGAAGAGCTTGAAGTTTTTTTGCCTTATTCTATTGCGTTAAGGACTTTTTCTTTTGCCTTGTCGATTTTTTCTTTAGACTCAACAATGACATAGGAAGTCACTTTATCTTTGCCTTCCCCTAATGTGTTTTCAGATTTTTCTAGTATATAATTCTTTCCCTTTTGGAATATGTCTGTTTCTGGGAAAAATATAGCTGTGATTATAATAAATATGACCAAGACTAAAGATAGAAATAGTGCCAGTTTAACAACCTTTTTTAATAGAGAAAATAGTAAGGCAGCTATTATTATTGCAAGGATTAGGATTAATAATAGTTTTATCATTATGAATGTGTTAATTTAATGGTTTATTTAAATTTTCTTGTTATTTCTTACATATGGTTTTAATTGGGCACTCTTTGCAGACTGGCTTTGTCTTACAATGGTTCTTTCCCAGCTCCACTAATAAGGCATGGTATTCGTTGAATAGTTCTGTGTCTTTTGGCAGGTTTTTGGTGAATTGTTTTTGCCATTCTTCGTAGTTGTTTGCTTTATGGCCTAGTCTTTGGAATATTCTTTTTGTGTATGCGTCTATTACAAAGGATGGTTTTTGGAATGCGTAAAGCAGGATAGAATCTGCTGTTTCCGGGCCTATGCCTTTTACTTCTAAGAGTTGTTCTCTTGTTGGTTCTGGGTTTTTTTCTATGAAATCTGCTACTAGTTTTAGTCTTTCTGCTTTTTGGTTATAGTAGCCTGCTGGCCTTATTAGTTGGGCTAGTTTATCTTGTTTTATTTGTTTTATCTTTTTTATGTTGATAAGGTTGTTTTTACTTAGGTTGTAAAGTGCTTTCTCAACATTCTTCCAGTTTGTGTTTTGGGTTAAAATGGCCCCTATGATTATCTCGAATTTATGATTTATATTTTTTGGAGGGCCTGCATGGTGTTGGCTATGGTTGCCTTTAATTGTTAAGGGCCACCAGCCTTGTTTTCCGAAGGAGTTGTGGAGTTTATTGTAAACTTTCCTTATCATAATCCTTGAAGAAGTATCAACTTATTTAAACTTTACTTTAAACTTCGCATATAAATTTCCATACTATGAAAATAATCATGTAATTTCTCTGCAAATTCATTTAATCTCCAGAACGACCTGCCACGTACCCCTCTACGATAAGTTCTTCCAGGAGTATCAAAACCTTCTGGATTGATTACTTTTACTGTATTGCCATACTTATTCATCTTCCTTATTTTCTCAGGAATGAATGGTTTTGCAAGAGAATCTTTTATTTTTTTTACTGCTTCTGGGAAATTTCTTTCAATATAGTCCATTCTTGGTTTTAGAGTTTTTGGATCATATGGATTCAATCTCTTAAATCTTTTTTCTTCTTTTGATTCTGCTTTCTGTTGTATAGCTGTCCATTGCCCCTCATATTTAGAATATATTTGTTTTATTCCTGTAGCAGAAAGAATATGATCAATTATTTCATATAGGCTGCCTTTTAGATGGCCATCTTTACTGATTCTGCTTTCTGTTGCATATTTTGAAGAATTTTTAAGTTTAATTGGTCCTCTTCCAGTTTGTTTTACCATGTCTCCTTCATAAACATATTTTCTTTTGAATATTCCTGCCTGTATTAGGCATATTTCAAGTGTATTAAGGCCATCAAATAACTCATAAGGCATATCTAAAGAGTTCTCTTTTCCATTAAACATAGTTCTAAGAAGCAAGTTATCATCTTCTAAATATTTATCTTTATGCCGCCCTTTTTTTAAGTAGTTATTGTATTGTGCAAGACCTATTAAAAAAGAGGATTCTATCCTAAAATTTCTTGCATGAGAAAGAACAACCTCTTCTAAAACAGGTTCATTAACTTTAGTCTCGGTTTGTTTTTGTTGGTCAAGAAAATTCATCTGACCTGGTACATCTTTACGTTTACGTCCCATAATTGAGGGTATTTTCTACTATTTATAAACCTTTTCCTGTTTGACTATCAATTAGTAACAACACTTAAGAAATAAGCACAGCATTAACAACGCCATCCTGTCCTGGCCTTGATGTGATTTTTGCTTTTCCTGCGTCTGTTTCTATTATTGCGCCTTTGGTCATTATGTTTCTTCTGATAAAATGTCTATTGGCAGGGCTTTCTGTAATGGTCTTTATCTTTGTTTTTTTTGCTTTATTTGTCTTAGGATCCATAACATTTACGTATTCTGCGCTTAATAATCGTAATTTTCTTTTTCCAGCCAAGGTTCTTATTTTCTGGGCTCTTTTTTTGCCTAATCCTGTAAGGGATGGCACTCTGCCTAGTTCATGCATCTTATAGTTCCTGGACTTTTTGTATCTTGAGCCTCTTGAATTTCTTTTTCCTTTTCCCTGAAATACAACCATAAGAAGAAGGATTGCTATTTCCTTTAAAAAGCTTTTTATTTCTAAACTCTGAATAATTCCAAAACATTTATATAGGGAATCGACATCTCTTATTATATTATTTAAAATTTTGGAGGGGTGTTTTTTATGCCAGAAGTATCAAGACCATTGGATGCATTAAACAGAGCAAGAGATAAGAAAGTAATTGTAGAGTTGAAGAACCAGAAACAGTTTATAGGTACTCTAAAGTCATTCGACATACATATTAATGTTGTTTTAGAGAATGCAGAAGAAAGGGAAAACGGAGAAGTAAAGAGAAAACTTGGTGTTGTTTTCATAAGAGGAGACACAATAACAATAATTTCGCCAGAATAAAGATAATTCTAAAATGAGCAAAGGAACTGCATCTATGGGCAAGAAGTCTGGAAAGAAGAATATGATACATTGCAGACGGTGCGGCAAAAGAACATACAACCTCAGGAAAAATGCCTGTGCTTCATGCGGATTTGGGAAATCTGCTAAATTACGCTCTTATAAGTGGCAGAAGAAGTGAATTGGTTTTCTTTTTAGTAAAGTTTTTTTGATATTTCTAAACCTTTTCTTTCAAAAGTTTTATAAATAAAGTTAATCTCCAAAACATTGCATACGCGAGGATGCCGGAGTGGTCAAACGGGATAGGCTTAGGAAAGTGAAGCGAGCAAGCTTCGCTTGCAGAAACCTATTAGCTTAGTGCTTACGGGGGTTCGAACCCTCCTCCTCGCATTTTTTCTTAACTATTTTTAAAATTGAGTACACAAATTAGTATACTAGCATATTTTTGTCATATTTTTCAATCCAAAAGTATATAAATGACGGATTCGTAAAAACGGTTGTGTGGGGGTGGTCAGAAAGAGACCACAAGCACAAAAGGGGGGTGGTATTTATTTTTAGTAAAGATAAAGGGAATTCTAAAATTATAGATATAGTTAAACAGCAGGATAATTTCTTGATTCATAAGCAGATTGAGATTAAGAACGGACTATTGTTCATGCGACTGAAGAAGAGAACAATTCCTGTTCATGCCTAAAAGATGCATTATTTGGGGGAGTTATAGGCTAATTCTGTAGAATGAGTTAATTTTAAATAGTACCTATTAACTTATCCTCTGAAAATGACTCCATGTATGAGATGTGATGCAGAATGCTGTAGGTATATTACAGTTGATATAGATACACCTAAAGACTCAGAAGACTGGGATGAGATAAAGTGGATGCTGATGCATGACAAGATTATGGTTTACCAGAATCTTGAGGGAGAATGGGTTGTTGAGTTCTTAACCAAATGCAAGCATCTTAAGGATAGTAAATGCAGCATATATGATAAAAGGCCAGAGGTATGCAAAGACCATGGGGTAGATGAATGTGAAAAAAATCCAGGAGATTTCTCAAAGGTTTTGTTTAAGAAGCCTGAAGATGTTGATAAGTATCTGAAAAAGTTAAAGAAGAAAGTAAAGAAAAAAAAATAATTATCTGCTTCTCTTAACGCCTATTCTTGGGCAATATTTGTTTATAGGGCATTTTGAGCAGAATGGTGAGATGGGCTGGCAGATTGTCTTTCCAAACAATACAAAGGTTCCGTTGAATTCTTTCCAGTATTTTTTAGGGAGTATCTTCTCTAAGGCTTTTTCTGTTTTTTCTGGTGTTTTGGTTTTTACCCAGCCTAATCTGTTAGGGATTCTGTGGCAATGAGTGTCAATTGGCAGGCAAAGCTGATTATATGCAAAACATAATACGATGTTTGCTGTTTTCGGGCCGATGCCTTTTATTGACATTAGCTCTTCTTTTGTTTTTGGTACTTTGCTGTTGAATTTCTTAATAATTTCATTTGAAACGTGTTTTAGTGTTCTTGCTTTCTTTTTGTAATGACCTGAAGAGAATATTAGTTTTTCCAGTTTTTTTGTTGGGATATTTGCAATTTCTTTTGGTGTGTCTGCAACCTCAAATAGTTTCTTTGAAACTTTTTCAGTATTGGTATCTTTGGTTCTTAATGATAAAAGGCATGAGATTAGAATTTTATAAGCATCTGGCTTTTTTCTCATACGATTAAGTGTAGTTCTTTCTGAGAAGTTGAAGTGCTTTGCAAGAATCTGCATTATCTTAGGTATGTTTGTATCCATCATAAAAAGATAAGAAAAAGGTATTTAAAAATTTATTCTTTAATTGCTTTGTTCAAAAACCCTATTAATTGCCTGATGAAGTCCAGCAAGTTCAGAAGACTTATTTACATATTGAATGTCTTTTGGATCTTCTTTTATCCCTTTTTCATGCAAGATTCCTCTGAATTTGTCTGGTTCATAAGTGGAGAAAATAATTACAGGTATATGTTCATTTCTACCTTCAGATTTTCGTAAATATTCGTAACATCTAATACCTGCATTTTCGTATCCCCCTTCCCACACTTCGTGTGGCATTTTAGGTACATTTGGTGCAGGCTCAGCCCATTTTACTATTTGTTCTAAAATAATCAATGAAGGTCTATCTGAATCACTTAATGTATCAATGGCTTGTCTAAATTCAGATTCAGTACTAATGGTCTTAACATGTCCATATCCGGTAAGTTCAGGTTCAACCAATGTTGCACATGAATCATCATTTTCTAAATACAAAATTCTATTTCCCATAAATTGAGAAAAATGCACTATTCTTTAAAAACCTTTATCTTTTCGGAGAACAATTAAGAAAAAGAATAGAAAGAGAATTTAATTATTTCTTTTCTACAGCTTCGTTCATCTCTTTAAGCAGCTTTTCGATGTCTTCTTCTTTCATGCCATGAGCTGTGCAGCCCTGCTCTATTGTTTCAAATGCAGCTGCGTGGCAGCCAATGCAGTGAAGACCGCGCTTCATCATTATCTCTGCTGTCTTAGGGTATTTCTCTAGAACTTCCTGGAAGCCCATACCCTTAGTTATCTTGTCTTCTGCCATCACGCCATCTCTGTTATTTTTATTGCGTCAACTGGGCATGCGTCTTTTGCATCATTATTGCATCCAATGTCATCTACTTCTGATTGTTTTGGGACTGCTTTGTCTCCATTCATTTCAAAATTATCACATTGTGCAGCACATGCTGCGCATCCTATACATTTTTCTGCATCTACTTCTATTTTTTGTTTTGCCATTTTATCATCCTCTAAAATTCTTCAAAATCATCCATTTGTTTTAAGTATCCTTTTCTCTTAAGGAAAGCTAACTGTGCTTTTGTATATTTATAGATAACATCTCCCCTTTTATCACCAGAGTATTCCCATGGCTCAACTATTATCAAGTCGCCTGCCCTTACCCATAGCCTTCTTTTTAATCTTCCTGGAATTCTGCAGATTCTTGTTTTGCCATCAAAGCAGCGTACTTCCATCCTGGAGCCGCCTAATCTTCGCTGAACGATTCCAAAACTCTGCTTGTCTCTAGGCAGATGTATTCTTGTTATCTGCTGCTGTAATGCATCCTGTCTTGCCTGCTCTTCTTTCTTCTTACTCATTTAGATAGTGTAAATATAGTCTATTTAAATAGGTTTCGATACTCTAAGTATCCTGTTCTGATAAAAACATTTTAGAAATGAATTTCTAAACCATTATGTTTCGCTTCGCTTAACATAAAGTTTTTATATCACTTGTTTTATTTATGTTTAATATGAAAAAAAGAGGTTTAAATCTGCCTAAAGAAAGGACTTTCATAGGGCCTGCTTCAGTGTGGAAAAGATTACTGGCGTTTGTGGCTGATTTGCTGATTATTAATCTGATTATATTTTTTCCTTTCAAAAGGATATTACAAAGAGCAGTTCCTGAATTTGGTAGTTATTCAGAAGCCTATAGTTTTCTTTCTTCTAACCAGAGCTATACTACAACCTTAACTATGGTTTCTTTGGTTATGTCTTTATTTGCTGTACTTTATTTTGTGCTGCTTGAGAAGAAGCTTGGGCAGACGCCTGGAAAGATGCTGTTCAATATATCTGTAATTAGTGATATGAAAAAGGCTAGCTTTTGGCAGTTTTTAGTGAGAAGCTTGTTTATTATTCCTGTTTTTCCTTTTGTTTTACTGTGGATAATTGATCCTTTGTTTATGTTTTTTACAAAAACCAATCAAAGATTAAGTGAGATAATAAGTAAGACAAAAACTGTTGCAAAATATGTAATTACGTGATAATATGGTAAAAGAGGAGATAAAAAATAAATGGTATACGGCAATTAAGATAATTATAATGCTGGCAATATTAAGTTTTATTGTTTCATGGTTTTTTTCTTCTACAGGGGTTGATTTTAAGGGAGGGAATGTTGCCTTAATTCCTATTAAAGGCCTTATCTTATCTGAAAGCGGCAGAAGTTTTGGGCAAACGATAGCTGCTTCGCCAACCATAGTTAGGTTCATAGAAGAAGCAGACAGAAATCCCAAGGTTAAGGCAATTATCTTAGAGATTAATAGTCCTGGAGGCTCACCGGTTGCAACAGAGGAAATAGCTAATGCTGTTGAAAAGACAAATAAAACAACTATTGCATGGATCAGAGAGGTAGGTGCTTCCGGAGGGTATTGGATAGCATCCAGCGCTGATACTATAGTGGCAAGCAGGATGTCTATTACCGGCTCTATTGGTGTGCTGGCATCTTACCTGGAGTTCTCCGGCCTTTTGAGAGATTATAATGTAACTTATGAGAGATTGGTTGCAGGGGAGTATAAAGATCTAGGCTCTCCTTTGAAGGAAATGAGTATGCAGGAAAGACAGATGCTGCAGACGCAGATTGATAAATTACATGATTATTTTATTAGTGCTGTAGCTGAGAACAGGAATTTGCCTGAAGATAAAGTTAGAGAGATAGCTACTGGCATGTTTTATTTAGGTGAAGAGGCAAAAGAATTGGGATTAGTGGATGTTATAGGGGGAAAAGAAGAAGTTAAAGATATAATAGAGAAAAAGCTTAATATCACAATAGAGGTTAGCGAATATAAGGAAGAAACAACACTTATGGATTTGTTAGCAAGTATTTTTTCTGAGCAGTCCTTTTTTATTGGCAAAGGAATTGGTGATTCTTTGTTTGAAGCGAGAAATTCTAAGGTAGAGGTCTGGACTTAAGCAAAAAAACTTTATCGTTTTCTCTTACTAAGTGGTTTGTTTTGATTGCTATTTTCTGTCCTTTTTTTGCTTTTTTAATCTTTTTATGGTTCTTTTCCATTGAAGTTAGAGTTTGTTCTGTTACGCCTGTTGTTGGGCCCTGGAACATGATTTTGTCGTCTAGCTTTAGTTTGTTTGATTCTATTAAGATTTCTGCAACACTATGTTTTTTGTAGAAGTTCTTTACTTTTCCGATGTAGATTTTCTTAATTGTTGCTTTAGAGCCGTAGGCTTTTGACCATTGGTTTATTGGTTTTCCTAAATAGAATCCTGTTGAAAAGCCCCTGTTGTAGACTGACTTTAGTTTTGTTAATAGTTGTTTGTTAAAACCTTTATCGATTGATTGCCTGTAGCATTCTGTTACAGTTTTAACGTATTCTGGAGAGCGGTTTCTTCCTTCTATTTTGAAGGCGTTTATTTTTGCTGCTATCAGTTTGTTTATGATTTCTATTGTGCATAAATCCTTAGGACTTATTATGTAGTCTTCCCCTAATTGGAGTTCGTGTTGTTCTTCAGAGTCTTTTATTAGATATTTTCTTCTGCAAGGCTGCAGGCATTCTCCCCTGTTGGCGGATTTGTTGAATATATTTTGTGATAAGAAGCATCTTCCTGAGATTGAGACACACATTGCTCCATGGATGAATGTTTCTATTTCTACTTTGAGTTTGTTCTTTTTTATCTGGTTGATAATATTTTTTATTTGCTCTAAGGATAGTTCTCTTGCTAAGTTTATTCTTTTTAGGTTTTTTATTTTCTTTTTTAGGAATTTTATTGTTTCAAAGTTGCTAACATTTGCTTGAGTGCTTAGGTGTATTGGTAAGTTTAGCTTTTCACATTCGCTTATTACAGAATAATCCCAGCATATGATTGCATCAATCTTTTCTTTTTTTAGTTTTTTTAGGATTGTTTTTACTTTTTTTATTTCTTTATCATATATTATTGTGTTTAACGTGAAATATGCCTTGACTTTGTGCTTGTGACATGTTTCTATTACTTTCTTTGTGTCTTTTAATTCGAAGTTTTTTGCTCCAATACGCATGTTTAGTTCTTTAATGCCAAAGTAGATAGCGTCTGCTCCTGCATCTATGGCAGCCTTTAGGCTAGTGAAATCCTGTACTGGGCTAAGTAGTTCTGGTTTTTTTCTATGCATCTTAAATATCCTGGATGTTAAGAACTCTAATATCTTCTTCTATCCTTGGGCATGCTGTGTTGACCCATGCCTGGATGAATGGGAAGTTTTCTAATTGTGAGTAATCGATGGTTTCTGATATGAATGTGTAGAATTTCTTTTTTGGATATTTCTTTTCAAGCTTTGATAATTTTTTAATGTCATAATACTGGCCTTTTTTGGTTGAAACTAAAATGCCAACTGTGTCTGCATGCAGAAATTTTATTAAAGCTCCTTTTTTTCTTTTTTGGTAATTTTCTATGTCTTGTTTTTGGATTTTTCTGAATTGTTTGTTGAATGGGTTGAATGTGAAGACTGGTTTCTTTGTTTTAATGGCTATGCCTAAAGGATGGAAGTTACCATCGCCAATGTAAAGGAAAGCATTGACTTTATGCTTTATTTTCTCTGCGCATTTTACATCGCAGCCTAGGACCTGGCCTGCTATTATTGAATTTTTGAGTTGTTTTTTTATTAATGGTAAATTGTCTATGAATTGTATGGAGCTGACTAAGCCAATCTTATTTGGCAGTTTTTCAGCTATGCTTTTGCTTAGCTTTACTGGTTTACTGTATTTTGCCTCTAAAAACAATGTTTTCATATTATAGAGTAAAATAATAACTGCTTTTTAAGTCTTTCTCAAATCGAATACTTTATATATTAATAACTTCAAAAACAACTTATGGGAGAACTAAAGAAGGTATTAAACTTTCCAACTATGCTGCTGATAATTATAAATTCTATAATGGGCACTGGGATTTATTTTCTGCCTGCAGTTGGGGCTAAATATTCCGGGCCTATGTCTATTATTTCTTGGGGGATAATGTCTGTTATAGCAATATACGTCTCTATGTGTTTTGGTGAATTGGTTTCGATGTTTCCAAAAGCAGGCGGTGTTTATGAATATTCAAAGCAGGCCTATGGAAGGTTTACTTCTTTCTTAATAGGATGGATCACATTTATAGCAGGGAATGTGACAATTGCTATGCTTGTTGTGGGAGCAATACAATATCTGCTGCCTTATGATCTGCCTGTGCAAAAAGCAATACTCTCTTTGGCTTTTATTTTTATATTTAATTATATTGCATTTAGGGGTATGAAAACAAGCTCTTTTATGCTGGTTACGTTTTCAATAATAACATTAACAGCAGCATTTTCATTGATAATTCCCGGTCTGATTAAATTACAGCCAGCAAACTTTACGCCCTTTTTTGTATTTCCTGTTAGTGCTATTTTCATTACGCTTTATTTTATCCAGGAAACCTTTTTTGGATGGGAAAGTGCTACGTTTTTAGCAGAAGAGACAAAAAATCCTGAAAAGGTAATGCCTAAAGCATTAATTATCGGAACAATCTGTATTTCAATAATCTCTTTGTTGTTTGTTTTTACATCTATGGGGAATATAGCATGGCAGACGTTTGCAAAATCAGTTGCTCCGCTGTCTGATTTAGGTGCTTTGTATTTTGGAGTTACTGGAAGGAGTATATTTACTTTATGGGTTTATTTAGCTATTATAGGGGCTGTGGCGTGCTGGGTTGTTGCTGCACCAAGATTATTGTTGGCGATGGCAAGGGACAGACTGTTTTTAACACAGTTCTCTGTTTTGCATCCAAAATACAACACGCCATATAAAGCAATTATCTTCCAGACGATTGTTACATCTATATTAGTGATAATCGGGTTAGGGGCTTACAGAACTTTATTACTTATGCTGCTGCCTTTTGTTTTAGTGATGTATATAGCAGTGCTGTTTGCTTTGGTGAAATTAAGGTTCACGCAGCCTAAATTAAAGAGGCCCTATAAGGCTCCTTTTGGTAAAGTTGGTCCGTTGGTTGTTATCTTGATCATGATTGCTTTATTAGTTATGTGGGTGGTTATGGAAGAAGAGGCTATAAGGCTGATTATATTAGCAGTATCCTTGATTGCATTAGGAATTCCTATTTATTTATTATTGGAGCTTTATTATAATCCAAAAGCTATCCGAAGGACAAATAATTTACTGGCTTACCTGGTGCTATGGACAGAAAAGTTAGCATTACCTTCAGGTGTTCGGAAAGAGGTACTTAGATTACTAGGAGATATTGAAGGAAAAACGGTTTTGGAGTTTGGCTGCTCAGTAGGAACGTTAACAATGCATTTGGCAGAAGAGGTAGGAAAGAATGGAAAGGTTTATGCCACAGATATCTCAGAAAAGGACATTGAAATTGCCAAAAAAAGATTAAAAAAGGAAGGTCATAAACATGTTAAGGTTATTCATGATTTACAGCACCATCATAGGGTTCATCCTGATGTTCCTTTAATCCATACAGCTGTTTCTGTAGGAATGATTGGATATGTAAGGGATGTGGATAATGTATTGAGGCATATGAATAAAAGATTAAAGAAAGGAAGCAAAATCTGTTTTCTTGACTATGATAAGTTCTTTGATATCATACCTAATCAGGAATGGTTAGGGGACGACGAGAAGATAAAGAAGATATTTGAGAAGGCCGGCTTTAAGGTAGAGGTAAAGAGAAAACAAGGGTTTGCGTGGAAGTATATATTTATTTATGGTGAGAAGGTTAAGGGTGTTAGGTAGATTTTTTCTAAAATTTGTCACCAAACGAGTACCAAAAAATCACAAAGAGTTTATATATGGGGTATGTGTTCTTGTGTTTAGGGGATTATAAATGTCAGATATATCAGATAAGATTTTGAATAGGAGAAATTTCTTGAAAGCAGCAGGTTTAGCAGCTGCTGGTCTAGGACTTGCAGGGTGTAATGAAAAAGAGCCTGAGAATACCATAAAATATCCAATTGAAATTAGTCCGGGATTGGAACGAATAGCTGATATGGACCACGAACATTGGGATGCAGGTGTTTTGTTTCACAAAAAGGAGATACATGTTTTTGGAGGGTCTAGTCAGCATAGTTGGTGTTGGCCAATTGCAAAATATTCAACCTTGAATCCAGATACTCTAATCTGGACTCCAAGGAAAGATATGCCTGAAGCATTAGCCAGAATGGCATCTTTTGTTTTTGAAGGTAATATTATGACTGTTGGTGGAAAAATGTATGATAAGATGGGGCATAAGTCAGGTCCCAAAGTTGATTATGTTTTTCATTATGATGCAGGGCATAATAAGTGGGAAATTCATGAGCCATTTCCATTTGGAATTTCTTCAGCAGAAGGAGTTATGGTAGATGGAATACCTCATGTCTTAGGTGGACATATTGGAAATGTAGGAATGAATTTAGATATATTTAAGTACAACAAAGCAAAGGATAGTTGGGATGTTAAAACTAGAATTCCAACACCTGTTTATAGAATAAGTACTACTACAGCTAAAGACGGAAAAATCTATATCTTTGGGCCAGCAATATTGGATAAAAAGAAGGGAACAGGTGAGTATATAGTCCAAATTTATGATTCTCGAAATGATAAATGGGACAAAAAGGATATGCCTGAAGGGTATGATTATATGTACTCTTTCGTAAAAAATGATAATGTTAATCTTTGGGCTTGTAAAGGTAACTATTATAGTGACGGTGATGTACTAAAGAATGTATTGTATTCTTCAATTGAAGAAGGTAAATGGGATAAGGCTGATTTACCCATGATATTCACAAGTATGGCATCATGTACTGAAAAAACCGTAGTTGATGATCACTTATATCTGGTTGGGGCTACAGGCATAAATATAGGTAGGAAGGGGAAAGTGCATAGATTTAAATTACCTCAAAAAACTACATAAAAACATTTCTTAAATTTTATTTCAATTAAGAATTACCTACTAGCATCAGCCTGTCTTTCAGTCTCTAGCTTTTTTGCGATTGCTGTTGATGCTCTGTCTATTACCCTTTACAATTGAAAAACTGAATGTAAAGGGTAAGATTGATTTGAGTGGAAGCATAAAAAATCAAAGATTTTCCGAAACATTTATATATGTGTAATCACATCTTTTCACATAGGTGATAAATATGACCAATATGACTTTGGCAATACCTGATAAATTAAAGAAAAGGATGGAAAAACATACTGAAATAAGGTGGAGTGAAGTAGTTAGAAAAGCATTAGAGAGGAAGGTAGCTGATTTAGAGCTGTTGGATAAGATAACCAGTAAAAGCAAATTGACTAAGAAAGATGCTTTTGATATAAGTGAGAATATTAATAGAAGTGTTGCTAAAAAATTAGGAATAATATGAAGATTATTCTCGATACCAATATCCTGATTTCTGCTTTGATTAGGGATTCATTAACGAGAAAGATTATTCTTCAATCGTGGTTTGACTTCTATTTTCCTGAGATAACCCTAGATGAGATAAGCAAATATAAGAAGATGGTGCTTGAAAAATCTGGGTTAACACAATCAGACTATGATATTATACTTAATAAGCTTTTAGAGAGTATAATATTAATACCAACAGAGAAAATAAAAAATAACCTAAAAGAAGCTAAAGAAATAATGAAAGATATAGATCCTAAGGATGCGGTCTTTATTGCTGCTTCATTATCTTATGAAGGTTCTGTTATATGGAGTGATGATAAGGATTTCTTAAAACAAAATAAAGTGAAGGCAATAACAACAGAACAGATAAAGCACTTATTGATATAAGTTTTGTCAAAAAAGCTTCAGGTAAAGAGAAAACAAGGGTTTGCCTGGAAGTATATATTTATTTATGGTGAGAAGGTTAGGGGTGTGAGTTAATTACTAACTAAAGTTTCTGGATAGGGTATATTAGAATTAAGGTATACCTTTCTTTCTGCTTCAATACCTTCTGGCAGTAAGTTTGAAGCATCATAATTTATCTTTTTTAATAATTTACCAAGAGATTCTCCTTTTTCTAAACCCAATATAAGTTGTTTAGTGAATGGGATAACAGCACACGATACTTCAAAATTAGTTGAAACAAATTCCAAATTAGGGTATTTCTTTTCCATAATTCCCCTATAGTATGTATTGCCCCTACAACAAAGATAAAAAAATACATCAGCCCCTATTTCAAGATTATTGAGACCTTCTGATCCACCATGAACTATAACTGAGCCATTGTCCAGCTGTTCAATTATTTTGTCATCTGGACCTAACTTATTGGCATATTTTGAAGGGATAACTAAAGTTTCTTGGCCCATTCTAAGATAATCGTGCAGTTGATTTTTATCATTAAAATTCATCCCTCTACCAATATTAGCATGACCTGCAAAAAGTATTATATCATAGTTTTTCATCGCTTCTATAAAATCCTGTTTTGTTTCTAAAAAAATACACTCCAATCCTCTTTTTTTGGTTTCTGGATTAACTTTAGAAATAAATTCTGTTATCTTTTCTTTATCTTGGCTAAGTTGACAATAAACACCAACTGTTATCTTATCACCGTCATATAACTCAGCATAGCTCACCTTATCTGAAAATATTTTTTCTAGAATAAGTGGTTCCAGATCAAGTCCGTTTTTTTTATAAAAGCCCTCAATTACATCTATCACGGTTTCTTGTTTACATTGTTCTATAAACCAAGGCAGATCATCTTTGGTTGCTCCATTACGATACAACTCCATTATTTCAGATGTTTTAAAATTGTAGGGGAAGAGCCCCATAAATAATTCCACAAGCCCCCCATCACCTTCATTATCTTTAACTGTGGATTCTATCTTAGACATAGGAACGTCACTTTCGAGAGCGATAATTACTCGTGGAAGATATTCAATTCCTCTTTCTAACAAGTCACAAAATTGGAATGGATAATAATTATAACTTTCTAATTGTCTCCAATAAGTGTATAATTCAAATGTAGGGGTTAAACCTGCTTCATAAATATCCTCTATATCATATGATCCCCATCCCCCTGTTTTTATGAAAGCACCTATTGCAGGCAGATGTTCTGGTTTAAAACCATCTTCCAGCCAATTACAAAAATCCTTTGGAGAATAAAGACTCTTTGAAAAACCTCTAATTTCATACATATTTTTTAACTGTATGTATGAATTGAACAATTCTTGTGTTGGTGGTCCCGCTGTTTCACATATACTTTCTAACTGAGGCCCATCAAATTCTTCTTCAATAAAGCTTCTTATCACAGGTATGTGCTCGGTTGTTACCCCTGAATTATCAATGATGTTTTTTAGACTATTATTATCTGTATCAATACCCTTAAATTCAGGAGTAATTCCTAAAGAATATCTCTGTGTTGTATTAATAACTGGATTAAAGATTCGCCTAGCCCAACCTTCATTATTAAGTAAAAAAGACTGTGCTGTGAACATAGCAATAAGTCCAGCAGCTATTATCTCATATTTGAATTTTAGTAATTTCATATTCCTCAAATAGCTGTAATTATTATAGCTTATTTAAAGTTACCCTTTTTAAGTAATAACATAAAGAAAACGTTATCTACTAGCATCAGCCTGTCTTTCTGTTTCTAGCTTTTTTGCGATTGCAGTAGAGGCCCTGCCCATTACCCTTTACAATTGAAAAATTGAATGTAAAGGGTAAGATTGGTTTGCAGGGATATATTTTTGGTGAGAATGTTAAGGGTGTTTGGCTTTAAAATTTTCATAAATTAGGGTCAAGCACAATATGTTCAAGCAGATTAGGTTCAGGTAGATTAGGATCAGTTGGATTAAGCAGATTAAAATCAATCACAATAGGATTAAGCAGATTCTCCCTAATAATTCGTGTTACATAATCTTCATCATATCCTTGTTCTAGCAAAACATTTTTTACCTCTGCTACACTTATCCCGCTTTCCCTGAAATGCCTTTGCAATTTTTTCTTGCTTCTCTCCTCATAATCATTCAAATCCATAACTTTACATAATGGTAAGACCCATTTTTCGTTTGGATCAAGATTTGCTGCTTCCATATCCAATATTTTTCCAATCACTTCATCTGAATATCCCCATGATCTCCAAACTTTCTCTCTTTCTTTAGCAAAATCCGGATGGGTTGGATCATCAACTATAAGACTATCTCTATAAACATCCTTTATTTGTGCTTCGCTAAGTCCTTGCATACGTAAATTATCCTCCATTTGTTCCCTATAACCATAATGTAAATAGAAATGAGGAACCTGTTTGGGGTCTATTCCTTTTCTTCCCCAATGTTCTTCAATGGCCATTATCTGAGCAACACCACAAACATCAGCATTAGAAGGTAAAGGAAATTCTAGGGAATCATTGTTCTCTAGTGTTAGATTAACAATATTAGTCCACCATCTATGTTCTACAGCAGCTAGTCCTAGATGCCCGTCCCTAATTTCTATGTCCCTAAGTTTATACCAAGGACTCTGCGTATATTGCACCCTTTCTATTTGAATTTTCCTCCAAGGTTCCGAATGAAGTCCATGTTCTTTAATTGCATTCATTGCTTCTAACCTGAATTTGGCACTATCAATAGATTTTTGAACTTTAGTATATAATCCATCGTCAGGTTGAGGTATTGCTTCTAATCTAGTTTTAAGTTTTTCAGTTTGCTTGATAAAATCATCTATAAATAATTCCCTAGGTGCTGGTAACCCTTCTGAAGCTTCTTTCCATTTCTTGCTCCACAATATTTTCCATCCAAGGTCTTCAGAGGATGGTAAAAGAGGTTCTTCCATACCCAAGGCAATGTAATAGCGCGCACCTGAGTAACTAGCAAGAGATATATGTAAATCATTAGGATCATTTTCAAGTCTTTTTAATGATTCTTCATATGCAAATTTTGAGAAATCTAGAATAAACATTCTTTCAAACAGCTTTTCTCTTGAATATTTATCCGGGAGTTTTTTTACATCAAGGACTTTTTGACCCACATATGGGCCTACAGGGGTATAATTAAAAGTCAAATGTGTCGCTCCACATAGAATTGTAGACCAAAAAAGCACAGTAGCAGCATCCTTAAAGAATTCAATAACTTTATTAGGTTTTTTTCTCTTTGGTCTAATAAGTAAGTATGTAGTCATGCTGTGATAAGGATCAGGAGAAGCAATTGCTTCAAGAGAATCAGGAAGATCTTTCAAAAACTTTTCTTCAACTTGTTCAAACTTAGGGTATACCAATCTATTTCCAGATAATTCACTTCGACTTTTACTACCAAAGGTTTTGTTCCATGTAACACCTAAGATAACATTTAAGTTCTTATGATGAACGTAATCTACCAATTCTCGCTGCTGCCATTGTTCATTGCCAAGGCAAACAACAGTATCGCCTGTTTGTAAATCATCTATCACATCTTCTAATTTTCCTTTCTTAAACTCAAGGTTTTCCATAATCTCAAAACTATCGTATACACTCCTACCATAATCATAAGACTCTTTTGTAGAATGAACTGAAACAACTTTTTTACGTGTCTGTCGAGCGCATGCATAAGCAGTAAGACCATCCTCAGAATCAATAAAAACTACTTTCCCCTTACTTGTATTTGCAGCCATCTGTGCAATAGCAGTAATTTGATCAATATATGCTCGAATAATATCTCGATTTAGATAACTTGGCCCTGTACCATGGACCTGTTCCACGTATCTTGCTGCATGATTAATTGCAAGATCTGGATACTTGAATAGTTTTGAAGCTCCATCTATCTTAAAAGGTGCTGGTGCATCAGCATTTACAAAATCTACTAGTGTAACGTAATCTCCCATTTTTAAACTCTAAGAAAACCTTAGAGGTAACCACCTCTCAAGTATTAAGATTAACCCTGCATTTAAAAAATTTGGCCTTTTTGAGGTATACCTCTTAAAATTAGAAAATCAAATGTAGAGGGTAAAGATTCTATCTGGAAGCGTCAAGTATAAATAGAAAACAGGGGTTTGCGTGGAAGTATATATTTATTTATGGTGAGAAGGTTAGGAACGTAAAATAGAAGAAAGGTTTATAATTAGAGTTCTATTTTTCTAAGTAAAAGGGGTGCTGAGGTATTATCATGAATATAGAATTAGAACAAGGCACGTTAGAAGAGTTGGAAGGAATATTAAAGTCAAATAATCATATAGGGTTTGTGCATAGTTTAGATATGTTAGCAAGACAATTAAGCGGAGTAGTGATGGATGACTCTTTTGTATTTTTTTATGAAAATGAAGACCGGGTTGATTATGTGTACCCTTTTGGTCCTAAGGCTGTTGATTTTATAATAAACGACATAATGTCAAGGAAACCAAGATATGTAAGTATAGATGGGGTGCAGGAAGAGCATGTAATAAAACTTCATGAGTTTGGATTTCATCATGGAGACAAAATCTACAAGTTAATGATGCATAACCTAATAGATTTTGACCCTGAACTAAAGGGAAGTGATTACCAAAAACTTAGATGGAATATGAGAGTAGCGAACAAAGCAGGTTTGCAATTTGTTGAATCAAAAGAAAGCGACAATCCAGAACTTGTTGAGTTGCTTAATTCGTGGACTTGTTTTATGTTCAGCAGAGATAAAAAATTAGAAGATATTGGCTGGATCAGGGGCAATATAGAATATAGCAGCAAGATAGACAATTATCAAGTTTTCCATGTCAGAGCACAAGATGGAGAGATTCTTGCTGCGGCAGGCGTAGGCTATTGTGCCGGAGAGGCATTTATTGAGTTTAGGATCAACAAACCAAACAAGCTACGGGCTTCTGAATATCTTGATTATAGTATTATGAAAACCTTAAAGGAAAGAGGCATCAGACAGCTTGAAAGAGGACCATATTATAGCGAGGGTTTATTTAACTATAAAAAGAAATTTCCTCCTTTAGAAGTTAGTAAAACGTTTTGGAACCTGGAAAAATACAGGCTTTTTCCAAAAGTTGCTGTAAGTAATATTGATGGAAAAACAACTTCAGAAAAATTGTTTATCTAGAAGCGTCAGCCTGTCTTTCTGTTTCCAGCTTTTTAAAGATTGCAGTAGAAGCTCTGTCTAACTTATAGGCAGCAATTATCTCTTCTGCTAAACAATTTTCAATTGCTTTCTTAGAATTAAATGATTTCTGGAAAGCGCCTTGTGTCATTAGTCTTAATGTTACGTCAATTCTTCTTTGTGGAGCGCATTCAACTGCTTTTGGGTATCTAGCTCCGCCGTATTCAATTGTGATTATTTCTTCTCTTGGAGCTGCATTTTCCAAAGCTTTTACGAAAACCTTTATTGGATTTTCTTTTAGCTGCTTTTCTATTAATCTTAATGTTTTTTCAACGATATTATAAGCAGTATGTGCTTTTCCAGTTACATTGCCAGAGGACTTAAAGTGTTTCTTTGAGCGATGGCCTGGGATCATAACCTTGTTTATCAGTCTTTCAACAATAAATACTTTTGATTTGTGGAATTTATTTCCATGGTATCTAGCTCCTGTTTTAGGAACTATCTTTGGAGTAAGAGTTATATAATTTTGCAAGCCTGCATCCTCTACTTTAATGCCTTCTGTGCTCCATCTGTTAAATGCTAATATTTCAGTCATTTTCTAGCCTTTTCAATTATTCCTTTTCTTAAAGCATCTAAGCTTTGATCATTAACTTTTATAACGTGCCATCTTACTCCTGGAATGTCTCCTTTGGATTTGCCCTTGGCTCCACCGATGCACTCGATAAGAACTTCGTCGTGCTCATCTATTAATTTAGTAGCACCATCTCCTGGGCAGAAAGCTGTTACCTGCCTTCCATTTTTTATTAACTGGACTCTGGCGCATTTACGCATAGCAGAATTAGGCTGTTTTGCTTCGAATTGCACTTTTTCAAGAACAATACCTTTAGCTTGCGAGGCGCCTCTTAGGGGGTCTGATTTTTCCTTTAAATGCCTCATTCTTCTGGTATATTTCTGACCCTTCCATCTAGCTTTAGCTCGCTTTTTCTTCAATCTGTTGCCTGCATTAAGGCCTCTTGATTTCTTTGCCATTTTGTATAGTTTTAGAATTGGTAGTACATTTAAAAAGCTTTTGGTCATACTACTTTTATATCCTCAAATTCAAAATATCTCTTAACAACATCCTTTAAAGTATTTAGGTTCTTTCTATCTCTGCCTATCAATAATCCTTTTGTTTTTGTGTCAAAGCCGGTTATTGTTATTATGCTGTCTTCCTGGTTGATGTCTTTAACCTGTAATGGAAGGACAAAGTTTCTTATGAACTGCTTAATATCGTTGTTAAACTCTACAATCTTTATCTTCTTTTTTAATAAGTCTTCTAATCTTCTGACATTACTTCCCCCTTTGCCGATTGCTTTTCCAATCTCGTTTTCTTCAACAACAAAGGTAAGCTGTTCATTATCTTCACCAGATATACAGTCTTTTAGCCTAGCTCTTGTCAGGTTTTCAAACAACTGCATAAATTTCATCAGATTAATATCGTATTTAATCCTGCTCATTTGGGTACGCTCAAAACAGAAATATAGAATGATTTCTTGCAGAGAATTCCTAATTCATCATTAGGATATTTTAGTTTAATAATGGATGTTTTGCTTAATTTAGCGTAATGGTCAATGGTTTCTTTTGCTTTTTCTGAACAGTTAGAGCTTAGATAGACTGTTTTAATCTTTCCTAGTTTTAGATTCTTTAGTGTTCTATCTGTGCCTATTATGATGCTTTTTTGCTTTACCAGCTTTCTTATTTCAGAAATGTCCTTGTCTGTTTTTGATACTGCCATGTTAAAAACCTTATTTACTTCTTCACCTGTGTTATTAAGTCAGGCAGGCCTGTGCCAACAGGAATTGGCTGATTAAGCATTACATTTTCAACTACAGAAGTTAATTTATCTTCTTCTCCGATTAAAGCTGCTCCAATAATATGCCTTATTGGAGTTTCAAAAGAAGCTCTTGCTAAAACAGAACTTTTTTGTGAAACTACACCATATCTTGTGATGCCTTTTACTTCTCCTGAATTGCACATTGTATCAGCAACAAGCATGATGTGCCTTATATCAACATCTAAACCCTGGGATTCTATAACTTTAAAGACTTCATTGATGATTGACTGTCTTGCTGCCTCCACTCCAAGAATTTTTTGTATTTCAAAGATATCATTAGTAGTAGTTCTTGTACTGTCAACGTAATCAAGTTCTAAGATCTCTTTTAGGTTTGTGCCGGATGTTATGATTATATACTCTTCCCCTCTTCTTACAGGCAATACCTGGGAGATTCCTTTTATTCCTTTTAGATGGATTTTTTTTATCTTTTCCTTATCTATATAGACTTGGTTAATGCTTTCTTCTTTTGCTTTTGATTTTAATACAATTGATTCTTTTGTTGATTTTGGGTTATATCCTTTAATCCCGCCTTTTACTGCGCTGGCAACCAGGTTTTCTGTTATGCCTAATTCTTTCATTTTTTCAATATCCAGCTTTAATTCTATTGAGGAATCTGCTATACTAATCAGGAACTCAGTTACAATTTCATTTAGCAATGTTTCTTTTATTGACAAAGCAAGCTTTCTTATATCCTTGCCTTTTGAATATGGTGGAGTAAGATAAATCTCCATCATAGGTGTTTTTAGTTTTTTCCTTCCGTCTAATATCTCTATAATCCTTGGCAGGCCCATAGTGACATTCATTTCTGCAACTCCTGCAAAATGGAATGTGTTTAAGGTCATCTGTGTGCCTGGTTCTCCTATACTTTCTGCAGAGACTACGCCTACAGATTCGCCAGGCTCTACTTTAGCGTTTTCATATTCTTCTGTAGTTGCCTCTACTACTTTCTTTATTTTTGTTTCTGACATGCCTTTAGTGTATTCTTTAATCTCTTCTAAGATTTTTTTAGGCAACTTATCCTTATATTCTGTAAATATTGACATTTTTATCCACCAACTGTCTTAATAATTCTTTTAACATTTAAGATTCCACCTTCTGATTTTGAAACATCAAGGCCATCTTCACCATAATTAAACTGAATGATTCTTTTTGCAGCATCTCTTATTGTAAAGTCGTATTCTACCTTTAAGTCCTGCATAGCATTGGACAATCTCCTATAGAGATAGCCGGATTTAGGAGTTCTTAAAGCTGTATCCATTAGAGAATCTCTACCGGTCATTGCCCCAAAGAAGAATTCATATGGGTTTAAGCCAGTCTTGAAACCATCTGCAATAAAGCCGTGAGCTGCCGGGCTTAGGTCTCCTCTTTTAAAGCAAGAAAGGGTTCTTTCCTTATAGCCTTTTTCTATTCTTTTACCCCTCATAGCCTGCTGGCCTACACATGCTGCCATCTGTGCTAAGTTTAATAGATTACCTCTCGCTCCGGAGTTTGCCATTATCATTGTGTGCGTGTTTTTGTCTGCGTGTTTTGCAACCAGTTCTCCAGTCTTGTTTCTTGCCCTGTTTAATGCTTCCAGAATCTTTAATTCTAATGTCTCTTTTACTGTTTTTCCAGGGAATGCTTCCAACTTATTATTATTGAAAAGATCAATTAATGCATCAACTTCTTTTTCTGCGTTTTGCAGTGTTTCTTTGACGTTGAGAACAGCATCTTCTGGCAAATCTGTATCAGAGATGGCTGTAGTAAATCCTACTTTCAGTAATACGCCTATTCCTAACCTAAATAATCTTCCTAATAAATTAATTGCCTCTTCCTTTCCATATTTTTTATGTATATTTCTTAAGAGTAAACCTGAACCCTCCCCAAGATTATTTCTATCCATAATACCTGACATAAGTTGACCATCTTTGATAACAACATAAGCATCTTTTTCTATATTCTCTTTTCTGTCAAGTGACATGTTGTAATGCCTTGCTTTTCCTGTAAAATTAAAATCATCAGGGATTAATACAGAGAAAACCTCTTTTCCAGTTATATTCTCTTTCTTTGGCAGTTTTGAGAAATCTTCTATGCCTGCAAATGTCAGTAAATCTATTGCTTCTGCTCTTGGGAGCTCCATGCTCTTTGTTAATATGTAATTGCCTGAAATAGCATCCTGAACACAGCCAATAATGCTTAGGCCGTATCTTGGCGAGATTAATTGTGTGCTAACTTCCATCAAGGTTTCTGCTTCTGCTCTTGCCTCTTCTGTCTGAGGAATGTGAAGGTTCATTTCGTCGCCATCAAAATCTGCGTTATAAGGGTGGCATACTGCAGGGTTTAGCCTGAATGTTTTATATGGAAGAACCCTAATCTTGTGGCACATCATGGACATTCTATGCAAGGATGGCTGCCTGTTGAAAAGAGCTACATCACCATCAAGCAACTGCCTTTCCACTATAAAGCCTGGCTGCAATTCCTCTAAAGCAGGCTCGATTGTTTCTTCTGTTAATTTTTTCTTTTTTCCATCCGGCCTTATAACGTAATTAGCCCCTGGATATTTCTTAGGGCCGTTTTTTATGAATTCTTTTAAGTATTTAATGTTCCAATCATTTACCCTTTCAGGAATTGTCATCTTCATTGCTATTTCAATTGGAACGCCAACTTCGTTCAGGTCAAGCATTGGATCAGGAGAGATGACGGTTCTTGCTGAAAAGTTTGTTCTTTTTCCAGCCAGGTTATGCCTTATTCTCCCTTCTTTGCTTTTGATTCTTTCAGTTACTGTTTTTAATGGCTGTCCAGACCTATGACGTGCTGGAGGCAATGTTGATATATTATTATCAAAAAAGGTTGTGATGTGATATTGGAGCAAATCCCACAAATCTTCTATGATTATTTCTGGTGCTCCTGCGTTTATATTCTCGAATAATCTCTGGTTAATCCTTACTATATCCCCTAGTTTATGGGTTAAATCGTCTTCAGAACGCTCTCCTGATTCTAATGTTATAGAAGGGCGCATTGTTACAGGAGGTATTGGCAATATTGTCAGTATCATCCACTCTGGCCTTGCATGCTTAGGCACTAAGCCAAATATTTCCAAATCTTCGTCAGAGACTTTCTCCAGTCTTGTTCTAATCTCTATTGGGTTGATTCTTTTTTCGTTTTCTAAGAAAGTAGTTGGTTTTTCAATATGAACTTTTTGCTGCCTTGCTTTACACCAAGGGCATTTGTTTATTGTCTTCATGCCTGCAATAACAACCTTTACATGCTTTCTTCTTGCTTCGATTCCTGCTTCTTTTTCTACTTTATTTAATTCTTCCTGCGCTTTTTCAATCTTGTTTTTAGGTATTAATATTCTTCCGCAGTCCCTGCAGGTGCATTTTAACAGGTTCATGATTACATTTACGAATTTGATGTGAACTATTGGCCTTGCCAGTTCAATATATCCAAAATGGCCAGAGCATTCTTTTAATTTTGAGCCGCATGTCTTGCATTTTAATCCTGGGTCTATTACTCCTAGGCGGATGTCCATTAAGCCGCCGTCTACCGGATAGCCTTCTTTATCATACAGCTCAGGAGTCACTACTTTAGCAGAAGCCATTTTCCTTATCATTTTTGCTGAAAGTACAGAAAAGGTTATAGTGCTAATTTGTTTATTTACGATGATTTCTGTTGGCTCTATCCTTTCTTTTTCCTTGGCCTCTTCTTTTTCTTTGGTTTCTTTCTTTTTGGTTTCTTTTGTTTCTTTCTTTGTTTCCTTGGTTTCTTTTTTTTCCTTGGTTTTTTTAGTTTCTTTGGTCTCTTTTATTTCCTTTTTAGTTTCTTCTTTACTTTCTTTTGTTTCCTTAGTCTCTTCTTTAGTAGCCTCTGCCTTTACTTCTTCTTTTTCCTTAGCTTCTTCCTTTTTTTCTTTCTCTTCTGCCATTTTTTATATTTCTTTCTTAATCTTATAATCTTTGGAGTATGCACAATTACCAAATAAATCACAACTTCCTACTCTGTAATGGTATGTGTTGGGTTTGTCTAAAATTAATGATATAGAAGGTTGAGGAATCATATTGCTTGTAAGATTAGTATTATATTGTTTTGATATATCATATTTATATTTTCTGCCTCTTCCATACTCTATCGTATTAAAATAGCTTGGTTCATCAGTGTCCCAAGTGATATTAACTGTATTTTTGTCTATCCAATTAGTTTGTACATTTGAAATAATTGGAGGGGTTATCTCTATTAGAATTATGATTATATTCGGAGCTACATACACATCAAATTCAATAGAATTAGAAAAAGGATTGCAAATTAGGTCAGGCGGACAAAATGTAGGTAAGTTAGATGCAACTACCTTAAAATTATAAGTTCCTTCTGAAGTTGCAATAAAATTATATTCATCAGTAATTCCTAAAGGAGGGCTAGTAGAATCATATTCATTACTAGAAGCTAGTTCCCCATCCAAATACCATGTTATTACTATTGGGGCTCCATAAGGGTGATAAACCTGAACTTTAAAGATATGTGACTCTCCTACGTGCATTAATGGAATTATTGGTGTTCCAATAAATACTGGAATACCAAGAATTATCTCTGCACTTACAAAACTAGCTAAAACTAATATTGTCAAAAACATACAAAATAATATTTTATATTTCATTTTCTTTTTCTTCTGCCATGTTAATACTTACTCTTTAAATCTATTTTTGGATATATGCAAAGTGATTTGAATTCATCCAGGATAAGCTTGAATGCGTATGAAAGCTCTATGAATGATATTTCTGCATTATCTCCGCAGATTGGGCAATAACTCTTGTTTTTGAATTCGTCCCTTACTGCGATTAAGCCGCATTCACGGCATACAGGAACTGTTGTCTTGTCTGAATCGAAACGCTCTTTTAATAATAGAGATGCACCATGTGCTACAAATGTATCTTTTTCCATCTCTCCTAATCTTAATCCGCCTTCTTTAGCACGGCCTTCAGTTGGCTGCCTTGTTAATAGCTGGATAGGACCTCTTGCCCTACTGTGTAATTTGTTTGCTACCATGTGCTTAAGCTTTAGATAATACATATTTCCAATGTATATCTTGGCCTGATACTGCTCCCCTGTTTCTCCATCATACATTGTTTCTGTTCCGTTTTCCCTAAAGCCAAGGCTTAATAATTCTTTTCTTAGTTTTTCTTCCGGCTCTGCATCAAATGTTGTTCCGTTTATGTATCTTGAGTTTAATGCCCCTACTTTTCCACCTATCATCTCTATTAGATGGGAAATAGTCATTCTTGAAGGGATTCCATGAGGTGAGAATATTAAGTCTGGCTTTATGCCTGATGCTGAGAAAGGAATGTCTGCTTCCGGAACTATTAATCCTACTACACCTTTTTGTCCATGGCGGCTTGTGAATTTATCTCCTACTTCCGGTGTTCTTTCATCTCTGACTCTTACTTGCACTAATTTGTTTCCTTCTTCATTTTCTGTTATTAAGACAAAATCTACAACGCCTTTTTCTCCGTGTTTTACAGATACTGAGGACTCCCTCCTTGTTGAGGAAGCTAGATTGTATTCATCCAATGAACTTAAGAATCTTGGAGGTGAGGTTTTTCCGATAATAACGTCTGACTCTTTGATCTTTGCTTCTGGGTAGATGATGCCATCTCCTTCCAGGAACTTATAATCTTTTTCAGACTTGTAACCTTTAACATCTTTATCTGGTATGGAAACTTCGTCAACTAAGCCGCCAGCATATCTTAATTCTTCTGCTATTGACGGCCTATAATAAGAATTTCTTCCAAGACCCCTTTGTATTGAGCCATTGTTTAAGATAATAGCATCCTCCATATTATATCCTTTGTAGGACATTATTGCAACAATAAGATTCTGGCCAGCTGGATGCTTCTTGTAGTCAGATATTTTATGAATAATTGTCTGAACAACAGGTACTTGCGGTTCATGGAGTAGATTTACATCCATATCCATTCTTACTGCAAAATTAGAGACATAAAATCCTAATGCCTGTTTTTGGTTTTTAGAGCCTGCATTAAGCCTTGTAGATTGATTAAAGTTAGCATAAGGTACTAAAGATGTTGCAAGACCTAACATTGTTAATGGTGTAATCTCTAGATGAGTATGTTCTGGTGTCAGTTCAGAATCAAAGAATGCTGTATAGCAGTTTTCTTCTTCAGCAGCATCAATATATTCTATTATGCCTTGATTGATTAGGTCTGACCATGATATTTCGTCTTTTTCAAGCTGCTTTACATGTTTTTCTGTCAATAAAGGCTGGGATTCCTTGACAACAATTAATGGTCTTCTGGCACGTCCTTTGTTGCACTCTATTTGTACTATGTCTGCTTTTGTATCATGATAAACATTAACATTATTGTCCAGTTTGCTTTTTCTCCTTTCTTCTTTTATTTTCTCTATAAATAATCTTGGCTCATCTATATAGCCTGCAAATTTTGAGTTAACGTATACTTCAGTCATTTTAGATTGTTTTTAGCCCCATGGTTTTTAATGATTTTAATATTTCCTGTTCATCGCTTTCAGATGATACTGAGCATAACAATGCGAGGTTTTTTCTTAAACCAATATTAGTTCCTTCTGGTGTTTCTATTGGGCATAATCTTCCCAGATGTGTGCAGTGAAGTTCTCTTGCTTCAAAATTTTCCTGGGAAGTTGATAATGGTGAAACTACTCTTTGTAAATGGCTTAATGATTCTAAAAAGTTTAATCTCTGGATTCTTTGTGAAATTCCTTTTCTTCCACCTACCCAATTACCAGTTGCCATGCTGGAGTATATTCTTTGTGTTAAGAGCTTGTCTCTTATTATGACTTTTATGCTTGGGAATTTTCCTCTTTTCACAATTCTCTGGAAGTTGTATAAGAGGTCTCCTATGAGGACTTTAAGGTTGACTCTGAACAGGTCTGCCAGAAGATCTCCTGACAGTTTTAATTTTTTATTCATGTAATGGTCTTTGTCGTCTATATCTAAGTCTCCCCTAGCTACATCCATGTATTTTTTCAGTACCTTACATAGATTATATGCTTTGTAGATTTTGTCTTCTTTTGTTACGCCTAAATGTGGGAGGAGATATTTATCCAGGATTTCTTTCATCCTCTCTATTCGGATTTCTTTTGCCTGCGTGATTCCTATTCTTTTTGCAATGTAGTCTAATGCTTCTTCTTCTGTTTTTATTTCCACAAATTCGAAAAGATTGATAAGAATTTCATCATACTTTTTTTCTTTTGAAATGAAGTTTACAAGGTCTTCATCTTTCAGTAATCCCAGTGCCTTGATTATTACAACAAGAGGTATTCTTTTAACTCTTGTGAATGATAAGTAGAAGATTCCGTCTTTTAGTTTTTCCAAAGTGTGAGGTATCTTGAATGAGCCTCTTTCGGAGAATAATTTCCCTACATATTCTGAAGGGCCTGTTTGTTTTTCAACCAGCAACCTGTTTGGAGCCAGGTCTTCTATGCTGATTAAAACTTTTTCTGTTCCGTTGATTATGAAATATCCGCCCGGGTCATCAGGGTCTTCTCCTTTTTCTATTAATTCTTCCCTGCTTAATTTGTATAGATGGCAGTTCTTGCTTTTTAGCATAATAGGGATGTTTCCTATCTGGGTTGTGAATGCTTCTCTTTGTACTCCGTTGATATGGGCAGAAACTTCAATAAAGGTTGGAGCAGAGTAGGTTAGTTTTCTTAATCTTGCTTCTGACGGGTATATGTTTCTTTTAGAACCATCAGCTTCTGTTATTTCCGGTTTAGTTACCCAGATCTTATCGAATTTAATCCTGAAATCTTCAATATTCTGAGGGGGGATTGTAGGAACTATATCCTTATTTTCTTCTATAATGTTTTTTAATTCTTTTTCTATAAAATTATTAAAAGAAGCTATGTTGGAGTTTACGAAGCTTTGTTCCTTAAAGTATTTCTCTATTAATGTTTTGGCGTATTTATACATTAATTACACCCCTATAGAAGATAGCTTCTTGTGCTGTCTTGCTTTTTCTTGTTACTTTTATTACATCGCCTTCTTTTGGGTTTAAAAATGCAATAGCAGAATCTTTTTTGTTTATTTTTGGAAGCTCCTTTAAAGAAATATGATATTTTTCCAATAGCTCCTTTTTTTCCTTGTCATTCAGCTTAGAATGTTCAGGAACCAGGAAGTGTTTTTGGATGTCGTATTTTTTCTTAGTCATTTTTTGTGAGTCCTTACGAGTATGAAATGGGCCCGACGCGACTTTCGTTGTGTGGAGCCATAAATTCGTTTTATGAATCACCACTTTTCGAACGCGCGGCCGCCTCATTACTTTTTTTTCAATTAAAAGTGAGGCGCTCTAACCAGGCTGAGCTACGGGCCCTTATATCAACTTTCGTTGACAACGCCCCGGCCGCGATTCGAACGCGGGTCGAAGCCGTTCTGCTTCTGTTTAGGATCGACAGGGCTTCATGATAGTCCACTACACTACCAGGGCCTAGGTTTTGTATTATAATCACAGTTTGTCTTCTATTAGCTTAACAACGGCCAGTATTATAGCCTTTTAACTAAAGAAAGATTAACTGTCATTACGCGTTGGGGTTTGAGTTCATTTATAAATTTATCGTTTTTTTGTATATGTTTTCTTAACATTTTCATTTTTTTAAAAGCTTTAATATAAGCTCTCCTCGGTCTATCACCCATTCGCATTCCATGCCTTTCTTTAGGTTGTATAAAGCTGAAACTACCTTTGGGATGTTTATTATTCTCTGACCCCTGTTTGTTTCCTGGATCTTTACTGTGTATCCCATTTTTGGTTATGTTGATAATATTATTTTGCATATTATTTTAATTATTTATTGGAATATTAGATATAATATTATAGGTTGTATATAAACTTTACGGTTTGAGGGGTAGTGGTTTTACATTACTTTAAGAGAATATAGGCTTGTTTTGGTCAAGGAATAGGTTGTAGAGGGTTGTGGTGGGGGGGTGAGAAAGGTTTTAGAAAACTAAGAGTTTTCTAAGACCTTAGAAAATCTTCGATTTTCGTAAGGTTTAAATAACTCCTCTTCTTAAGCAAGATTAAGGGTTTATATTATGAAAAAATCACGAAAATTAAAATTAGTCTTCTTTATAGTTTCTTTAGTTGCCTTAATGTTATTGGCTGGATGTGGAAAACTATGTCCAGAATGCGAAGTTCAGGAAGAGTGTGAAATATGCTTTGAATGTTCAGATTGTATAGAGTGTGAAGTATGCCCGGAGTATGAAGGGTGTGATGTATGCGATGAGTGTGATGTATGCGATGTGTGCGGGGATTCGAAAGATTGCCAAATAAGTGAAGGAGAAGCTATGCTGGCTGCAGATAATATGGTTTATGAGATAGATGAAGTTGGTGACGATAATGAAACTGAGGTAACTTTTGATTATTGGGTTTATAATTATGGAGATAGTGATGCTGACGATATTGAAATAAGGTGTAAACTAATGGATGGTGGAGATGTAGCAGCATCGGGGACAGATTCTATTGGAAGCCTTAATTCAGAATCCCTGAAGTCAGGGGATTTAACAGTCGAAGAAGACCTTGACATAGATGAAACATATACTGCTAATTGTTATGTTGAAAATTGTACTAACTGCGATATCCTATACAAAAGAATAGATGATTTAGTGGATATTTATGAAGAGGAGTAAAGTTTAAATACTTCTCTTTTTTAAGTGGCTATATGAAGCTTGAGAACCTGGTAAAAATAGAGGGCCTTCTTATTCTGACTATAATAAGTACTGCTTTGTTCTTTGTAGGCAAGGCAATGACCAGTCCAACAGGAATGGTAACTGTTGATGAGGAAGTTAGCAAAATACAGGCAGGAATGGGCTCTAGTGAAATCAAAGACATGTTAGGCGAGCCTTATGAGGTTGATAATATAAATGAAGGTGGTGTGATGGTGGAGTATTGGTATTACGCGCAGGGAGATTATACCTTAAGGATTGGGTTTAAATATGGTATAGTGGATAGTAAGGTTGTTCGATAGTTCTTTTGATTGATTAATAAATTCAATTAATTTTTTATTGATTTGTACCAAAAGACTTAGCAACTCATAAAAACGTTAATTTTAAAAAGGATGCTTTATTAGTAAAAGAAAAAGAGGGGTGAGATTGAATCACTCCAGAGAATTCTGGGGATAAATAGGAGTTTTAAAATGAGTGATGATATGATTCCAGCAGCGAGATTTATAAGTTATGCTCTCCCTATTATCGGTGCATTTTTTGCAGGAATGATACTTCCAGAATGGTTAGATTATCGTAAAAGAAGAAATCAATTCCAAATAAAAGATGCAAAAAAGAACCCCAAGAGGCATGATTTTGATTCTGTTCTCAGAAAGGATATAGCGGGTTTGGAAAATATTATAAGTAAAGTTGATAGTTGGACTGGAATTCTTAATAATCTGGGAGAAGTTCGAAAGGATTTAAGTCTTCCTCGTGGTGCAATTTTAGTAGGGCCTCCGGGCGTTGGTAAAACTTATATTTCTGATTATATGTTTAGTCAGGTAGATGGAGAAATATGGAAGGTTGTAGAAGGAGATTGCTTACCTCCCCTTGCTTGGTATTTTAAAAAGGCAAGAAATATAAGGGATAATACAGGAAAAGGTGTAATTTTATTTAAGGATGAATTTGATAAGAAGCTTTTTAGTTTCTCTGCATTATCAGAAGAGCTGGATGGGATAAATAGCCAAAGAAATAGGGGCATCTTTTTTTTAGCTACTGCCAATACCTCATCCTCAAATTTTTTTTATGGTGCTGATGAATCTCTTAATTCGCTTTATAGGCCAGGTAGGCTGGAACTAGTCAAGTTTGGGTACCCTGATCTTGAATCTAAAAAAGGAATTTTGAGATTAAATCTTCAAAAACATGGTGTTGAGTATGGTAAATTAGATATAGGGGCAATCGCGTCTATGTTTCCATTAGAATCAAGTGGTGCTTATATTAAGTATTTCGTAGAGCAGATCCTTTTAAAAACTGACCCAACAGGAAAAACCCCTAATTTAACAGATAAAGATTTTATTGGCGGGATTAGAGACATTTTAGATGGAACTCCTCAACAGAATCGTCTTACTGATGAACAAAAAAATATTAGGGCAGTTCATGAATTAGGGCATTATGCGGTAGCTAAAACTATGGGGTACAATGTCCCTTTTGTTTCAATAGAACAGAATATGGAGTCAACAGTACATGATTATGTAGGGCTACATGCATTTAACCTTATGGGTTCTTCAGATCAATTAGAGGATTACATGACTATGATGGTAGCAGGCTTTGTTGCTGAAGAGATTTTTGAATATAAACCAAATGCGGGTTCCATTAATGATGTAGAAAAACTACATGAGTTATATAGAGCTTCTAAAATATTGTCAGAAAAACACCGTGATCCAAGGAGATCTACATTTAATGGTACTAATTGTAACTCAGTTACAGATTACGTGGATATTCCTAAGGAAGATTATGAAAAATATGTAAGTAAGGCTAAAGATATACTTACAAAACATAAAGACGGAATAAAAAGTTTTACAAAAAAATTAGCTGATTCTGGAATACTTACTTCTTTGGAGCTGGCACCTTTAATTCAGAGTTAGTAGTGAATACTATAGCACTTATCAATTATTGGTGAGATAAGGTTTTTAAGTTATTCAGAATTCACTTTTTTGGACCATGATATCCAAAGGCTAATTCCATTGCTTTATGCACTCTTTCACTATGATAACTTTCCCTCTGCCTATCAAACTCACCCACTATGGCTAATCCACCAAAAACTATAGATGCGAAATAACCTACTGTTTTAAATTCACTTTCTAAACCTATAGCTGAAGGTCCAAGTGCACATAAAGTTGAAAGATATGCACAAAAATTTCGGTTAAGCCTACCATTTGAGTCTTCTGGATGTATTACTTCTGAACGAAATATACTATATGCTGGTCCTAAAACTGTTACTGATCCTCTTAAATATTCTATAAAAAAATCATTTCCAGTATCACAAAGAGCTGCTGCTCCAAGCACCATCAAACCTAAATCAACATAATTATCTATAAAATTCCAAATGGGAGAACCTTCCTGTTCTAAGAGTTTAATTGGAACATCCATAGTTGAATCATCTATAGAATCTTTTATTAAAGAACAGATACATTCTATAGGATTTGTTGAAAATTTATATTCGCCTAAATCTGGTATAAGGTTGTCCATAATCTATGGAATAATCTCTTAATATATAAATTTTGTTTAAAATCTTTAAGGATTGGGTTTAGATATGGTATAGTGGATAGTAAGGTTGTTACGTAAGATATTTCTTAAAGAAAAATAAATCCCCGCTCCCGGACTTGAACCAGGGATCTCTCCGTACCAGCTGTTTGCTTTTCATTCCAAGTGATGTACTTTTGGTCAAGCAATGAACTTATCTACAGCGGAGCGTTCTAGCCACTAAACTAAGCGGGGCTTAGAAATATTGGATTGATAGTTCTATATATAAACTTTATTATTAAAGGAATGAAAACATAAGGTTTTTAAACAGGTTCTATTTTCTGCTATAATACCTATGATTAATGAGCCCTATATGTAATGTATAGGGGGAATGAGGAAAGTTTTCTTATATTCCTCGTAAAAATTAAAAGTGAATGAATGAAGGTGAATGAAAAATGGCAGATGATAAATTAATAGATAAGGTATATGAGGCTATTGAGACAGCAAAAGCTACTGGAAAATTAAAAAGAGGCACTAATGAAGTTACAAAGGTTATTGAGAAAGGAGAGGCAAAATTAGTTGTTATAGCTAAAGACGTTAACCCTCCTGAGATAACAATGCACATTCCTTTGTTATGCGAAGAGAAAGGGATAACATGTGCAGAGGTTCCTTCCAAAGAAGAACTTGGAGCAGCTTCAGGTATAGAAAAACCAACTGCATCAGTTGCAATAGTTCAGGAAGGAGAAGCAAAAAACCTAATAAAAGAGATTGCTGGAAATAAAAAGTAAGTGAATTAAAATGGTAGAAGATAAAAATAAACAAGCTGCAGCACCTAAACAAGCTGCACCTGCTAAACCAGCAGCAGAAGCTCCCAAAAAAGGGAGAGGCAAACCTGAAGAGGTAAAGAAAGGAGCTATTCATTTTACAACAGCTATTCCTGCGAGAGTAGAAGAGGTTATTGGAAGGACAGGGACAAGAGGAGAAGCAATACAGGTAAGATGCAAAATATTAGATGGAAGAGACCAGAATAAGGTTCTCCGAAGAAATGTTAGAGGTCCTATACAGGTAGGAGATACATTAATGCTTAGAGAAACTGAGATTGAAGCAAGAGCATTAAGCAGAGCGGGTAGAGGTTCAAGTTCTTAAAATGGTAAAATGCACTTTTTGCAGTGAAGTATTGAAACCAGGAACTGGAAAGATGTATGTCCAGAAGGATGCTAAGATATTATATTTCTGCAGCAATAAATGTGAAAAGAATATGTTAAAGTTGAAGAGAAAACCATATAATGTTAGATGGAGTGGAAGGTATAAGAAAGAGTAAGATTAAAAAGAGAGTAAAAACAAAATGGCAGTTGAACAATCACTTGTTTTAATAAAGCCTGACGGCTTAGTTAAATCCCTGACAGGGGATATATTATCAAAGATGTCTGAGATAGACCTTAAGATAGTTGGTTCTAAGATAGTTCAGGTAACTAAAGAATTAGCAGAGGAACATTATCAGCATTTAAGAGAAGAGAAATTCTTTGATGAGTTGATAAAGTATATTATGGGTGAGTTTCATACTAAAAGAGTTTTAGCATTAGTTTATCATGGTGAAGATGCAATAAAGAAGATAAGAAAGATTGTTGGCGAAACAAATCCTGAAAAGGCAGAGCCAATAAGCATCAGGGGAAAATATGGCAGGATAACTACTGAAGGTGTTTTTGAAAATGTTGTTCATGCTTCTGAAAATGTAAAGGAAGCTGAAAGGGAAATTAAATTGTGGTTCAGTCCTGATGAGTTAGTATATACACTTTATCCTACTGAAACTAAGAAAGTTTCTATTAATAAAGTGTTTTGGAAATAAATCTCCTTTGGAGATTTATTTTATCCTCCCCACTGGACGAAGAACTAAATTGATTATCCCACCCCAACATTGAAGGGGTTTGACGAAGAACTAAAAATCAAAATTATAAAAATAAATTAAGGAGACAAAACAAAATGACAGAAAAGATGGTTGACAGAGTCTTTGAGATTATGAAGAATCCTGAGCAGATCAGAAATATTGCTACCTGCGCTCATATTGACCACGGTAAGACTACTTTCTCTGATAATCTACTTGCTGGTGCGGGTATGATGAGTAAAGAGGATGCAGGCTCTGCTTTAAAGCTGGATTTTCACGATGACGAGCAGGAAAGAGGAATTACAATTGATACTGCTGCTGTTTCTATGGTTCATGAAAGTGGGGGAAAGGAATATTTGATTAACTTACTGGATACTCCTGGGCACGTTGATTTTGGTGGAGATGTTACGAGAGCGATGAGGGCTGTTGATGGAGCTATTGTGCTTTGCTGTGCGGTAGAGGGTATAATGCCTCAGACAGAAACTGTTCTTCGGCAAGCTCTTAAAGAAAGAGTTAAGCCTATTCTTTATATTAATAAGGTTGACAGGCTGATTAAGGAAGTTAAGTTAACACCTGAAGAGATGCAGAAGAGATTTATAGATATTATTAATAATGTTAATAAGCTGATAAAGGAGATTGCAGAAAAGGAGTATGGAGATAAGTGGCAGGTTAGTGTTAATGATGGGACTGTTGCTTTTGGTTCTGCTTATCATAATTGGGGTTTAAGCTTACCATATATGAAGAAGAAAGGAATTACATTTAAGGATATAATTGATGCTTATACTGAACCTGATGAGAATAAGTTAAAGGAGAATATTAAAGCTTTGGCAGAGAAAGCGCCATTGAATGAGGTTGTTCTTGATATTGTTATTCAGCATCATCCTAATCCTAAGGAGGCTCAGGCTTACAGAATTCCTAAAATCTGGCATGGTGAGCTTGAATCAGAAGAAGGAAAATCATTAATGGCTTGTAATCCTAAAGGTCCTTTGTTTTTTGTCTGCACAAAGATAGTTATAGACCCTCAGGCAGGAGAGATAGCTGCCGGAAGATTATTTTCTGGTACGATGGAGAAAGGAACTGAGGTATATCTAAGCATGAATAAGAGCATGGGAAGAGTGCAGCAGGTTTTTATTTATAATGGCGCTAAGAGAGAGATTGTAGATAATGTTCCTTGTGGAAATATTATAGGTGTTGCCGGTGTAAGGACATTTGTTGGAGAGACTATGACTCTAGAAGAGACAGAGCCTTTTGAAAAGATATCACATATATTTGAGCCTGTTATTACAAAAGCAATTGAAGCTACCAGTGCTTCAGATTTGCCTAAGCTGATTGAGATTCTGAGGATAGTTGGAAAAGAGGATCCTACTATCCAGATTGAGATTAATGAAGAGACAGGAGAGAACCTGATGCATGGTATGGGTGAGCTGCATCTAGAGGTTATTGAAAACAGAATCAGGGATGAAAAGGGCCTGAAGGTTAAGACATCCAACCCTATAGTTGTTTATAGGGAGACTATAAATGCGAAAGGTCCTGAAGTTGAAGGAAAAACACCTAACAAACACAATAAATTCTTTTTTTATGTTGAGCCATTAGAGCCTGCAATTTCAGAAGCTATAAAGAAAGGAGATATACCAGAGATAAGGCTTAAGAAGAAAGATTTAGTTATAAGAGATAAGTTAGTTGAATGCGGGATGGAGAGCAAGGTTGCTATAAAGGTTAAGGATATTTACAAAGGTAATATGCTTATAGACCAGACAAGAGGATTAGTTCATATTGGAGAAGTTATGGAAATGATTCTTGACATATTTGAAAATGTTATTAATGCAGGTCCTTTGGCAAAAGAGCCATGCATTGGTGTGAAGGTTTTGTTTACAGATGCTAAGCTGCATGAAGATGCTATTCATAGAGGCCCTGCCCAGGTTTATCCTGCTTTAAGAGATTCTATCAGAGGTTCTATGATGAGGGCAAAGCCAGTAATGTTTGAGCCTTACCAGATACTGCATATAGAAGCTCCAAATGAGTTTATGGGTGAATTGTCTAAGTTGATTTCGAATAAAAGAGGGCAGTTGCTTGATATGCAGCAGGAAGGTTCATTGGTTGTGATTAAGGCTAAGATGCCAGTTGCTGAATTGCTGGGCTGGAGTTCTGATTTGAGATCGGCAACTGGTGGTCGTGGTAATAGTTCTTTAATAGATCAGATGTTTGAGAAAGTACCTGGTGAACTTCAAGCTAAGGTTGTTAGTTCTATTAAGCAGAGGAAAGGCTTGACTGATGCTATGGTTGGTGCTTAAGGTTTTTATTTATTCTCTTTTGTTTATTATTTCTTTCTAGTTATTTGAAAACCCAACAATAATAATGGCAGGCAAACACGGACTTTTTCTTCGAAAAAGCCTATGCCAAAAGGTAAAAACCATACTTTGTATGGTTTTTACCTCTTCAGGCAGTTTGCCGCCATTATTGTTGGGTTTTTCTTTTCGAAACCGTAAAGTTTTAGGAATAAATTCTTAATCCTTTACGCTTCTTCGCTATGCTCAGAATCGTAAAGTTTATATATAAGGTGTCATATATAACACTTATATGACACTTATATGACACTTTCAAAATGGAGAACAACTAAAATACCTGAATATTACTTCAATGACATAGAGAGAGCTATAGATTTGTCACAAAGATACGTTTCTGTTTCTGAGTTCATAAGAAAAGCAATTGAAGAAAAACTTACTAAGATAGAAACAAATAAGGATTTTCTTCTTATTAAAGATTTAATATTTACAGAAGCAAGGATAGAATATATTCATGAATTAATCTCCCAAACTTCCAGAATGGATTCAGTTATATTATTAAAAAGAAACTTACAGGGAATTATAGACCAATCATTGGATATAAACCTGATTGATTTTTTGGCTAAATTTACAAAAAACTTTGCAAAATACCACCCATACAAAGATGGAAATAAAAGAACTTTATTAGTAACAGTTGATGCGTTTCTAAGGCTAAATAATCTAAAACTGAAACTAAAAGTAAGAAAAGATAAAGAAACAGAAGATGAAATCTTCTTTTGGCAAAACAGCAACCAACATAGAACATTAGAGCAGATTAAGAAATTTATTAACAAGCATTTGGAAAACTACAAATCTTCTAATGATGTAGATAGAGAGATTAAAAAATCCATTGAAGAAAATAAGCTAATGTTAGAGAGATTATCACGATGATTATATGCGGCATTGAGGGAATCAAAGATAAGTTAGGAGATTTTAAGCAATATAAAAAAATAGGTATTCTATTTGAGCTTCATAGGTCTGGTTTGATTGAATTTTTATGGGGTGTGCTTTCTCCAGAAGCAATAATTCTTTATGGAATCCATGCAAAAGGGGAGGCTGTAGAAGATTCAGATATTGATATTTTCATAATTGGAAAAGAGAAAAAAATAGATATTAAGGAATTTGAAAAGAAAATAGGGAAAGGAATTCACCTTATGTTTGAGAGAGATGTAAAAAAAATATCCAAGGAATTGAAGAACAACCTCATAAATGGTGTTGTTCTTAAAGGGTATTTTAAGGTGTTTTGAAATGAAGATAAAAGTTAGTGTGGATAAGGAAAAAGTAAAATCAATGCTTAAATTGATTGAAAACAGGGAGAATTTAAACAATAAAAGCTTTTATAATTTTCCAGCAAACCACCCTAAAAATCCTTGCATAAACAATTAGTTTCTTCTCTTTCAGAAGATAATACTTTATCTAAAATTTATTAGATAAAAAAGGTATATATACTTGTTATCATAATAAAAAATAAATGCATTCTTATCTAAAGGGGGTGATAGAATGTTATTAACTAAAGAAATATTGACGGCGTTATCTGAATTAGGGTTAAATAACTATGAAGCAAAGGTTTATTTAACTTTGATAACCGAGGGGATTTCTACAGCAAAAAACATAAGTGATATTACTGCTATTCCTTATGGGAAGGTTTATGAAATCATAAATGTGCTTGCATCTAAAGGGTTTGTCATAACCCTCCCTACAAAGCCGATGAAATGCCAGGCAGTTTCTCCAAAAAATTCTATATCTACACTGAAAAAAAATTATCAGGAGAGAATAGAGAAATTTGAAACAGCGGTTCTTAAAAACTTAGAGCCGATATTCACCAAAAACAAAAAATTTACTGATCCGCAAGGCATTTTCTGGGTCATGAAAGGAAGGCGGAATATCAACAAAAAAATAGAGGATATGATAGGAAAAGCCAAAAAGCAGATCTGCATCTTTACGTCAGAGAATGGCTTAAAAAGGCTGGGGTTTCATAAAGACATATTAGAAGAAACAAGTAAGAACAAAATTAAAATTCTTGTGGCAGGAAACATAAGCAAGAATAATTTTGAAGATGTAAGGCATCTTAATTTTTGTGAATTCAGGCATCTAGATTATGTCCCATGCCATTTCTTTTCAATTGACAGAAAAGAGTGCATGATGATTGAACCCATGCCAGATGATGAGGATTTTGTATATGGGAGGGATGTCGCTGCTTTGGTTTCAAACTCCTGCTTTACAGAATTCTTAGAAGATTCTTTTATGTCTACATTTTCCCGGGCTCAAATACTTGATAAAAGGCTGGACGAAATTAATATTAAATAGGGAAAAATGGCGCATGATTCAATAACATTTGAAAAAGAGGATATTGAACAATTAAAAGAAAAAGGCATAATTTATGCAGAGGGTAATATAAAGCACCTGTTGATTGAGATTATTTATAAAGGAAAATGAAAGAGCTATACTCAAAGACAAAAGATAATAAGACAAATTTGCCTTTTGGAAATAAATTTCCAAACCATCCAAAATCAAAGATTTTGGAGTGTGCTCAGAAATTTTCAATTTCTGACACATCAGAAATCTAAGATTTCTGAGGTTTTCGTAATACGTAAAAAACACTTTGTGTTTTTTTGTATCCCTCTGGGATAAGCAAACGACAGATTGATTGTATAAAAATTTGTGTCGTTTGCTATATTATAAAGTCTTGTTCGTTTAAGTCTTGTATCTTTTATTCTCTGTTAGGAGAGAGTACTATTTTCTTAAATCTTCATATAAAAAACAAATATATAGTCCATCTATCTTTACTTTTCCTGATATGTTAAAGGGGCTGGTGGTAGACGATTCCTAGATTAGTCTTGCTACCTACCCCCTTCCTGTCTTTTGTTTTATTCTCTCTTAGGAGTATATATTGTTTTTCTTGAATTTGTGTAAAAAAACGTATATATAGTAATTTCATTGTTGTTGAGTAATGTTGCATTAATATTGATAAGCATTACTGCAAACTATTTCCGGTTGGGGGGGAAATAAATGTAAAGGAGGAACCCCCATGGAGCAGATAAGCAATAATGAGGAAACAGATGAAATCTTGTTATTGCAGAATCATAATTATAAAGAGAAAATAATATATTTGTTTAAGAAAAATTCTTTTGGACTTACTGTTGCTGACATTTCTAAAGAAATTGGTATTACAAGGCATACTGTTTCTATTATACTTGCTGAATTAAGGGGAGCCGGATTGGTTGAAATAAGAAGAGTGGGTATGGCGAAGATTCACGTATTAAGGCGTGGAGCAAAAAGGAGAATAGACCTGTTTTTCATAGGGAGATAGACTGTAGGCTATGTAAAGAATGAATCTAAACAGGAAAGGGGGGATACGTAAAGTAATTTTCTTACTTTTAGCTTTACTTTCTTTGTCCTATTTTATTACCTTGGCAGAAAACAGCTTTTTAGAATCAGCAGATACTAAAACAATAACAATAAACCTTAGCTATAAATCAGGCAGCGCTTTTGATCCAGATGATGATGGAATAGAAACCATAAGCGGGATTATTGACCTTACAGTTGAAAACTCTGAATTTAAGTGGTGGCTGGATGAAAACAAATTGCTTACAAGATGGCAGACTTATTCTTTAGATACAAAAGAAATAACTACTGTATGCTATGGTGCTGAGGCGGGCTGTAACTTTATAGAGCTAATTCCAACCAGAGAAAGATGGGATGAAACATTCTATTCTAATATTGGCTCTTATGGTGCTACATTGAATAACACAATATCTGCTCAGATAATATACTATAACGTAAGTCTTGACTTGGATCACCCTTATGCTGAAATAATAAGCTCGGATTTGGCTAGTTTAAGTGCTAAATACTATAATGAAACACTTAATCTTACTATTAATGCAACCCTGAATAATATAACATTAAACCAGGCACTTAATACCACTGAATTGAATATCACTGATGAAACAGGATTCTTCGATTGGACAAGGACAATAACTAATATTTATGGAAATCAGACAGAAGAGGTTGTTGTTAAATTAAAGATTCCTAAGAAATTTAAGCATTTAGTTGGAGAGACTGATGAAAAAAATAAAACAAAATTAAAGGAGCTAAAAAAGACATTAAGAGAGGAACTAAAATCAAAATTTAAGGAAGCAGAACTCAAGCCTAATTTAAAGTCAATAAAAAAGATTAAATTTAATGATATAGAGATAGTTAATGATACGATTTCTGTTGGAATTGGGGAAGTTGATAATTCTGATTTTGTACAAAGTTATGCAATTGACCCTACTGAATTAAATTTTACAGAAGCTGTTGTGACTGTTATTGCAAAAGGAACTTCTTTGTATAAATGCAAGGATTGGAATTTCACAGAACAGCAGTGTTATGGTGAATGGGAGTTGTTTAAAACAGGATTGGTTCCGGGAGAAGAATATAGTTTTATTTTAACACCAGATGACCCTGGGTTTGGGGAGATAATCAACATCACAAATGCTGAGCATCTTGATAAAAACAGGGTATTTATTGAGGATATTTATAATGAAACTAAAGCAAAAGACAATATCTGGAGTCCTAAGATTCCTGCTGGCCATTATGTGAGAGTTAGTTTTGAAAAGCCCTTAACTTCTGATAAAGACATCACTATTTATGCAAGGAGTGTTAATGGTTCTGCAGAGATTGAAGTTTATGAAAGAAATAGTGAAAAGTTAATAACTAAATTTGAAGAAATTTATTCTGAAGATTGGTATAAAGTTTATTTAACTAATTTAAGCAGCGAACAAAATACATTTGATTTGAGAGTATTGAATTTTCCTGTAGAGTTTGATTATATTGTTGACCCAACAAATTTAAGCTGGGTTGTGTTAAATTCAACTTATGGAACAAATATGCCTAATGAAACTTTAACAGTTTATACAGACCAAGATGATAATTCATCTTTGAAATTAATTTATAATTGGCTTGTAGATGACTCCTCAATAATGCTT